>Ga0209988_10002600_pt1 | contig 11940 bp, 9 predicted proteins | sample N075metaG_FD_183115 | JGI IMG/M metagenome (GOLD analysis project Ga0209988, IMG submission 183115) | Deep subsurface microbial communities from Kermadec Trench to uncover new lineages of life (NeLLi) - N075 metaG (SPAdes) (version 2) | ecosystem: Environmental > Aquatic > Marine > Ocean trench... | reverse complement strand
CGGTCCGCTCACGAAGAGGATGCCGCGGGCCCCGTGATCTCGGGCGACCATGGCCTTGTAACGCAGGCTGGCGTGCCGTTGGAGCGCTTGTCGAAGCTCGGAATCGAGCGATTGGGGCAGGTCGCGAAACACCAGGACCCAGCGATCCTGGACGTCGATCCCTGCGTATTCATCGATCGCCGCACGTTTCTCGTCTGCGGAGACGAGCAGGCCATAGCCGGCGAAGACGACCGGGCTTGCCGGGATCTCACCCGACCGGGAGAAGGCGAGCGGACGCCAGTCGCGCTCGATCTCGAGGTCGATCGGGGGAGCGTCGGGCGAAGAGATCGAGAGAGCGTTCGCCGCTCCGAGAGCGACCCCCGATGCGAAGCTGAAGCGGTGGCGGGCATCGCCCGCGTCGCCCGCGGGCGCGAGGCCGATCGACGCGAAGACGCGGGCGAGGTAATCCGCCGCGATGCGTTCGCCTTTCGTTCCGGCGCGGCGGCCGCGGGTGCGTGGGTCGGTCAGTGCGCGGACGTGGGCCTCGAGATCGACGGCGGAAATTGCGGCATGCGTCGTCTCGGGGAGGGGCAGCGGCGCCGAGGAGCCGAACGTGCGGCATCCGAACGCTGCCAGACAACCGAGCAAGACAAGTATTCCGATCCGTGCTCGAGAAAGTGCAAGGGTCCTGCTGATCGACATGAAATGCGATTTCCGTTCGGCCTGGCTGCTTCGAGCGCGGGCGGTTCTAGAGTTCGAGCGCCGCCCTGAATCCGTCGTGCATCGCGCCTTCGAGGTAGCCGACTCCGGTCACGTCGCCGATCTCCTTGATGGGGATGCCTGCGTCTTTGAGCCCGGCGGCGATCTGCGGGTTCGATGCGAGGCCGATCGCGAGGATCACGCTGTCGGCGTCGACCGACCGCGATTCGGTCTCGTCCTTCGTGATGCGAACGTCGTACTCGACGGCTCGCTCGCCGATCGAACGCACCTGTGCCCGGGCGACGAGTTCGACGCCGTGTCGGCGCAGGTCATCGAGAACTCGCCAACGCCTGGGATGCGCCATCTCGAGCCCGAATTTGGGCCCCTCCTCGAGGACCGTCACGCGACGACCGCGCTCCACGAGAAATTCAGCGAGTTCGACGCCGACGAGCCCCCCCCCGATGACGACCACCTTCTGGCCGACGGGCATATAGGCCCGCGACGCTTTCCGAAGTCGGCCCGGAGACGTCGTGATTCCGGTCGCGCGTCCGGCGCGAACGGCGATGCGTGCGAGCAGCGAGAGTTTCTTCGACGCCTCGCCATCGCCCTGACCGGTCAAGAGTGCTCGCAGATCGTCGCCATCGAATACGTGATCTCGATCGACCCCGGGCAGGTCGGGTTTCGCGCGGCGCGCCCCCGCCGCCACGAGTACCTCGTCCGGCGCGATCTCCCGAAGCGTTTCGATCGTGGCCTCCGTATTCAGGCGGATCTCGACGCCGAGCTTGCGGACCTGGCCCTCGAGCCAGTCGAGCAGGCGCTCATTGGGTTCGTAGACGAGCGACGCGAATCGCAACGTCCCGCCGAGCTGCCCCGACTTTTCGCAGAGCACGACGTCATGACCGCGCAGTCGCGCGAGTCGCGCGGCCTCGAGGCCTGCGGGGCCACCTCCGATGACGAGTACGCGTTTGGGTGTCGCGGCGAGGTCTCGTTCCGCGGAGCCGAGCTTGTCTTCCCGCGCGGTCATCGGATTGACCGTGCACCGTACGGCCCGATCGAAGAAGGGCTGGGCGACACAGGTATAACAGTAGATGCACGGACGGATGTCTTCGGGTCGTCCCTCGGCGAGCTTCTTGGCGAGGGCCGGATCCGCGAGCAGCTTGCGGGCCATCGCGATCACGTCGGCCTTGCCATCGCGGATCAGTCCATCCGCGACCTCGGGCTCGATCCGCCCCACCGCGATCACGGGAATGTCGACGTGCGATTTCAGCAGGGCGGTTTCTTCGACGTAGGCCGATTCGGTGTGGGTGAGGGGGCCGTCCGTGAAGGCCACACCCGAGGTGGCGTCGGAATAGGCGGTCACGTGGATGGCGTCGGCGCCGGCCTCGGCGGCGAGTTTCGCCGTGCGTACCGCATCGTCCGGTGTGATGCCGCCGGGGGTCCGGAATTCTCGGCAATCGAGCCGGGCCCAGATGGGGAAGTCGGCACCCGCCCGCTGTTTGGCGGCCTTGATCACGTCACACAGGAGTCGGGCCCGATTCTCGGGACTGCCGCCGTATTCGTCCTCCCGAAAATTCCAGGCCGGAGACAGGAACTCCGAGAGCAGATAGCCATGGGCCGAATGCAGTTCGACGGCGTCGAAGCCCGCACGTCGGGCACGCTCCGCGGCGCTCGCGAAGGCGTCGATCACCCAGGCGATATCGTCCGCATCGGCCTCCTTGATCGTGGCGCGTTCCCCGCCCGTCGCGGCCATCATCCAGCCGATCTCCTCACGCGACATGTCGTTCAACATGTCGTTTGCGCCCTTGAAACGCGGTTTGGACGGCATCAGGACGGGTCGGCCCTGCTTCGTGTCGAGCCGGGACTGCTTGCCGTGGTGGACCATCTGGAGAGCGATCTTGGCCCCGTGGCGATGGACGCGATCCGTCAGTTCCTTGAGGCCGGGCAGGTAGTCATCATTCGACACCGCGAGCTGTCGCTGGGCGGTGGCGCCGCGGGGATAGGCGACGGCGGCCACTTCGGTGATGATCAGGCCGACTCCACCGCGCGCGCGTTCCTCGTAGTAGGCGATGATCGGCTCGCGGGCGTGACCGTCCTCTTCGGCGATTTCGACGCCCATCGCGCTCATGGCGATCCGGTTTCGCAGTTCCATTCCGCCGATCGTGACGGGCGAGTTCAGGTGGTCGTACATCGGGTCTCCCTGTGGCTTGCCCGAGGATAGGCAAAGAAGCAGGGCGGCGTGGACGACGTCGGCCGGGTCTGTGTCTTTCTCGCGGCGACGATGCGTCCAACGTGACCGGGCAAACGATCTGGGTGGATGGCGGCTCGGGATCGGTTCGTTAGGCATCGGTTCGCCGGCTGCCGAACGCACTGCAGTCATCACGCGACAGTTCGCGAGGAAAGTGTCGTCCGGGAGCGACACTTCCCGCAGGCACAGGCTCTCGGTTCGGAACGGCTCGGGAAAAACAGGCACGGAGGTTGCTTTCCAAGGGGGCCAGGAGGTCCGAGCGAAATGCGTGACGAGTTTGATTCGTGGGGTGGGTTGGAAGAAGTGCGGCTTCGGCGCCGGCCGAGCCCGGGGATTGCAGCGGTGTTGGCGGTCCTGCTTCCGGGCTTGGGACATGTCTACGCGGGTCGGCTCTTTGCGGGTGCCGTCTGGTTCCTCGTGGTCAGCTTCGGGTATTGGGCGATCCTGGTGCCGGGCTTGCTGCTGCACGGAATCAGCATCTGGACCGTCTACACGATCGCGGAAGAGGCTGGGCGCGAGGACCGGCGCCTTCCAGCCTCGTCGCCTCCAGGGTGTGCCGGCTGGAAATACCCGTGATCACGCCGGCTTAGCCACGCACATGGGGTTGTCCCCCTCTGCCTGCGTCGGTATATACCCTCGTCCGGGCCGCCCTTCTTGGCCGGTCCACCGACGCCCTCGGCCCCAACCTCGGCCAGCCTGTTGGCCTCTGGACCGCGGCCGAGAGTGCGCGCTCCAAGGTCTCGTGGCCGCTCGGACGGGCTGATCGAGGGGATGAGGTTCGAGCGATGATTCACGAGATCGATGACGTCCGGATCCAGAATATCCGGCCCCTGATGGCGCCTGAGATCCTGCTCGAGGACCTCCCGGTCGGTGAGAAGCAGAACGAAACGATCTACGCCGGGCGCCGGGAGATCGAACAGATCCTCGCGGGCGAGGATGATCGGCTCGTGCTGATCGTCGGCCCCTGCTCGATCCACGACCCGGAAGCGGGCATGGAATATGCCCGCCGGCTGGCGCCGCTGCGGGAGCGCTATCGCGACGAACTCTCGATCGTCATGCGCGTCTATTTCGAGAAGCCGCGAACGACCGTCGGCTGGAAGGGTCTGATCAACGATCCCCACCTCGACGGCAGCTTCTCGATCCGCGAAGGCCTGCACAAGGCCCGAGGCTTCCTGCTCGACGTGACTGCGTTAGGCCTCCCGACCGGCAGCGAATTCCTCGATCCGATCATGCCGCAATTCTATGCGGACCTCGTCTCCTGGGGGGCGATCGGCGCGCGCACGAGCGAGTCCCAGGTCCACCGTGAACTCGCCTCCGGTTTGTCGATGCCGGTCGGATTCAAGAACGGGACCTACGGTACGGTGCAGATGGCAATCGACGCGATCGGCGCGGCCGCCGGGGAACACCATTTCCTCTCGGTCACCAAGCAGGGCATCGCGGGCATCGTCGCCACCAAGGGCAATCCCTTCTGTCATGTCATTCTGCGGGGTGGGACGAGTGGCCCGAACTACGATGTCGAGTCGATCGCGAAGGTCGAAGCGCAGCTTGAAGACGCCGGCCTTTCTCCCCGCATCATGGTCGATTGCAGCCACGCCAACAGCGGCAAGGACCATGAAAAGCAACCCGGGGTTGCCGAGGCCATCGCTAGTCAGGTCGCGGGGGGCAATCGAGCGATCTTCGGCATGATGATGGAAAGTTTCCTGCTCGACGGGAATCAGAAACACTCCCAGTCCCAGGGCAGCGAAGGACTCGTCTATGGCCAGAGCATTACGGACAAGTGCATGAGTTGGGAGCGCGCGGAGCCGCTCTTCGACATGCTGGCTGAGGCCGCTCGCAGGCGCCGCGCGGGCTAGACCGAAACGAATGCGACCCCCTTTTGTGGAGTCGAACTGGAGGGAAGATCATGGGCGAAGTGAAGACGCTCGAATACTGCACGGCAGAGACCGATGGCCGAATCCTGACGGTGACGATCAACCGGCCCGAGCGCATGAACGCGCTGCATTGGATGGCGAACGAAGAAATCGCGACGGTCTTCGACGATTTCGTGGCGGACCCCGAACTCTGGGTCGCGATCATCACGGGCGCCGGGGATCGCGCGTTCTCGGCTGGCAACGATCTCAAGTACCAGGCCCAGGAGGCGGGGGGGCAGATGAAGGCGGGACCCGCGTCGGGGTTCGCCGGATTGACGGCGCGTTACGACAATACGAAGCCAATCATCGCGGCTGTCAACGGTGTGGCCATGGGCGGTGGTTTCGAGATCGCGCTCGCGTGTGACCTGATCATCGCTTCCACGAATGCGCTCTTCGCATTGCCGGAGCCCCGGGTCGGGCTCGCGGCGTTGGCGGGTGGGCTGCATCGATTGCCTCGCCAGATCGGATTGAAGCGCGCGATGGGCATGATGCTCACCGGACGTCGAGTCGGCGCGGAGGAGGGGGAGAGTCTCGGCTTCGTGAACGAGGTCGTGGCACCCGAGGAACTCCTGACGGCGGCCCGTCGCTGGGCGGATCTGATCGTGGAATGCGCGCCGCTCTCGGTTCGCGCGACCAAGCAGGCTGCGATGGATGGTCTTCGGCACGGAATGATCGAAGACGCGATGGCGGAGCGGTATCCGGCGGTCTCGGAGCTCTTCAAGAGCGAGGATTTCGTGGAGGGGCCGCTCGCTTTCGCCGAAAAGCGACCGCCGCAGTGGCAGGGACGTTGATTCGAGCGTCGGCAACTTCAGAGATAAAGTTCTGAAATAGAATAATAAACGGTGTTCTTAAGTGGCCGCCGTCCCGAATTTGAGGGGTGGAAATCAAGTTTTCTCGAGCGGGGTCTTTAAATGACTGACTAAGTCAGTTAAATAATGACGGGTGCTGTCTTCCCCTTTCCGGAGGCCAGCTCCAACTCGAGGAGACCCCACCCATGATCCGATTCATTCCGGTTTTTCTCTGGCTCGCGATCGCGTTCACATCGGCCGGTTGTTCGGGCACATCGAAGATCGACGTCGGTCGACTGCTGACTTCCGGCCGCGATGGCTGGCAACATCCCGAGCGCGTGATCACCGCCCTCGAGATCCGACCGGGAGACCACGTGGCCGAGATCGGCGCGGGCAGCGGTTATTGGTTGTCGCGGCTCTCGCAGGCGGTCGGTTCCGAGGGACGCGTCTACGCGGTCGAGGTCGAGCCCGAACTGGTGGAAGCGCTCGAAGCGCGTGTTGCGAAAGAGGGGTTCACGAACGTCGAAGTGATCCTCGGCGCCTATCATGATCCGAGGCTACCGGACGGACAGATCGATCTCGCGATGACTTGCCTCACCTATCATCACATCGACGGCCACGTCGACTATTTCCGAGCGCTCAAGGTCGACCTCCGTGAGGGTGGCCGGGTCGTCCACCTCGATGATCGACCGGACTCACCCGCGCCGATCTCCTGGTTCCAGAGCGCGGGTCATTGGACCGATCCCCAGGAGATCGTCGATGAGATGAGCGAAGCGGGATATGTGCGATCCCAGACCTTCGACTTCCTGCCCGCCCAGAGTTTTCAGATCTTCTCGCCCGCCGTCGGCTCAGCGGAGCGCACACGCGATGAGAATTTCGCCGGGCAGAGATCCTGATGGCGCGGCGGATTCCCGAAAATCGCTTCGACGAATTGGTCAGGGCCGCAACGCAGGTCTTCATCGAACGCGGCTATCGGCGGACCCAGATGTCGGACGTCGCCGAAGCGGTCGGGGTCGCGAAGGGCACGCTCTACGGTTATGTCGAGAGCAAGGACGCGTTGCTCGTGCTGTGTCTCGGGGCGGCGGACGAGGCCGGCCCGATTCGGCTGCCCGATTCGTTGCCCCTGGCGAGCCCTCCGATCGGGTTTCTCGGAGCGGGGGTCAAGGCCGCACTCGCCCAGGAGGCCGCTCAGCCGAGGCTCGACCTCGCCCTTTCGCGCGAATCGGTCGAAGATGTCGCCGCCGAGGCCCGCGAAGTGATCGGAGAACTCTACGACCTGATGTACGCCAATCGCCACCGGATCAAGCTGCTCGATCGCTGTCTGGACCACCCGGAGCTCCAGGATGTCTGGCAGACCGAGGGGCGGGAGGGCACGCGCCGGGCACTCGCGCGCTACCTCGAACACCGCGTCGCGACCGGCCATTTCCGATCGCTCACGAACCGGCGGCTGGCCGCCCGGATCGTGCTCGAAACCTGCGCGACCTGGGCGGTCCACATCCATTGGGACCGAGTGCCGGAGGTCTTCGATCCGCAGGAGGTGCGCGAGATGACGATCGACTTTCTCGTTCGTGGGCTGCTCGCCCGGGCGCCGGTCGAAGCCGCGTGAAGGGTGGAATCCGAACTCGAAGTGCTGCGGCTCTGGTGGCCGCGAACATGATCGGTGCCGGCGTGTTCACGACTTCGGGCTTCGCCCTGGCGGATCTCGGTCGCCGGGAGGCGGTCCTGCTGGCGTGGCTGATCGGCGGAGGCATCGCGCTTTGCGGCGCGCTCTCCTACGCGGCTCTGGCCAGTCGGATTCCTGGAAACGGCGGCGAATATCTTTTTCTGTCCCGCGCCTTGCATCCCCTGGTCGGGTTTCTGGCCGGCTGGGTGTCTCTCTTTGCCGGTTTCACCGCGCCGATCGCCGTGGCCGCACACGGACTCGAAGCCTATCTGGGTGCATCCATCGGCCCGCTGCTGCCGCCGGGCGTGCTGGGGGCGAGTGCGATCGTCGTTTGTGGTCTGGCCCACGGGCTCGATCGAAGCGCCGGACTTCGGCTGCAGGACGTGGCCGTCGCGGTGAAGATCCTGGCGATCTTGTTATTCATCGTGCTGGGCGCGGGGGTGCTGATCGGGGCGGGTGGGCCGGGGTCTCCGCCGAAGCTCGCGGAGGTCGCCGCCGAGTCGGTCTCGCTCCCCGCGTTTGCGGTGACCCTGGTCTGGATTTCCTTTGCCTACTCCGGATGGAACGCGGCGGTCTACGTGGCCGGCGAGCTCGAAGAGCCGGAGCGGACACTGCCGCGCGCGTTGATCCTGGCGACGCTGGGTGTGACGGGGATCTACGTGGCACTCAACGCGGTCTTCCTCTGGTCGGCGCCGATCGCGGCGCTTTCGGGCAAGGCGGAGGTCGGCGCGATCGCGGCGGAAGCGCTCGCGGGCGCGGGGGCGAGGGCGGCGCTCTCGGGTGTTGTCGCGCTGGGTCTTGTGACCTCGATCTCGGCGATGGTGATGGTGGGGCCGCGGGTCTATGCGCAGATGGCGTCGGACGGGCTTTTCCCGAAGCGTCTCGTGTCACAGGGCGAGGTCCCGCGTGGCGCGATCGCACTGCAAGTCGCACTGGCCCTGGTTGCATTCTTCATAGGCGAACTGCGCGATCTGCTGCTCTATGCGGGATTCCTGCTGGGGCTCTCGGCGGCGACGACGGTCGCGTGCCTGTTCCTGCCGTCGATGCGACCCGGCCCGGGAGAATCGAAAGTTCTCGGGATGCCCTGGATCCCCGCCCTCTTCATCGTGGCGACGCTCGGGAGCGCGGGCTTCACCCTCGTCCGGCAGCCGCTGCAGGCGGGGGTGGGGTTGGCGACGCTCGTCGTCGGCGCGGGGGTCTATCGAATCTTGCGACAGCGAGCCTGATACCGGCTGAGCCGCGACCGGGCGGGCGGATCACGCCGGGCCTCATCCGATCTCGAGCAGCACTTCGCGCAGCACGGAGAGTCCGTGATCGATCTCCTCGGGCGAGATGATGAGCGGCGGTGCCAGGCGCAAAACGTCATCCCCCGCGGAGATCACGAGCACGCCGCGCTCGCGGCAGGCCTCGACGATCGCGCCGGGGGGCTTGGCGAGTGCGAGTCCCCGCAAGAGCCCCCGCCCACGCGTTTCGCGCACACGTTCAGGACCGGCTTCCGCGGCGATCGCCTCGAGTCCAGCGCCGAGTCGCTCCCCCATCGCCTTCGCATGGTCGAGCACGCCGCCTTCGACCAATTCGTCGATCACCACGCTGGCCACTGCGCAGGCCAGCGGGTTGCCGCCAAAGGTCGACGCATGGGTGCCCGGGATGAGTGCCTTCGACAACTCGCGCGTCGTGCACATCGCGCCGATCGGGATGCCCCCGCCGAGCGCCTTGGCCAGCGTCATGATGTCGGGTGTGACGCCCTCCTGTTCGTGCGCGAAGAGCGTGCCGGTGCGACCCATGCCCACCTGGACCTCATCGAAGATCAGCAGACAGCCGTTCTCGTTCGCCAGATCGCGCAGGCCCTTGAGAAATCCGGGCGCCGGCAGACGAATGCCTCCCTCGCCCTGGATCGGTTCGACCAGGATGGCCGCGGTCTTTTCGGAGAGGAATTTGCGCACAGCGTCGAGGTCGTTCCAGGGCGCGTGGTGGAAGCCGGGTACGAGCGGCTCGAATCCCTTCCAGTAGGCGGGGGTGCCGGTGGCGGAGACGGTGAACAGGGTGCGACCGTGAAAGGCGCCCTCGAAGGCGATGATCTCGAAGCGACTCTGTTCGTCGCCCTGGCGATGGTCGTAATGATGTCGCCGGGCGAGCTTGAGCGCGGCTTCGTTCGCCTCGGCGCCCGAGTTGCAGAAAAAGATCGCCTCCGCGAAGGAGTTGGCGGTCAAACGCTCGGCGAGTTGGATCTGGGGCTCGGTCGTGTAGAGGTTCGAAACGTGCCAGAGCTTCGATGCCTGTTCATCGAGGGCCGCTCGCAGCTTCGGATTCGCGTGGCCGAGCACCGCGGTTGCGATCCCGCCCATCAAGTCGAGATAACGAACGTCCTCGGCATCGTAGAGCCAGCATCCCTCGCCGCGCACGAGCGCCACCGGCTGGGGGGCGTAGTTTCCAACGAGGACTTTGGATCCTCGCTCGGCAATTTCGGCGTTGCGGGTCGGCATGGGGTTCGGCTCTCTTGCGGTGGAGAAGGCTTGGTTTGAAAAAGGCCGTCGAGGCGTCGAACCCGGAACTATACGCGCTCCGGAGGGCCGGGTCGCACGGGCCTCCGACGATCGCTCGGGTACTCGAGTGGGATTTCGAGAAGATCATCGTGACCCACGGAACCAATATCGCAGGCTTGGGTCGGGACCGGTTCAGACAGGCGGTCTCCGAGGTTGGGCTGCTGGAAGCTCGAAGCGGTGGCTAGAGTGCGCGGGTGGCTCCGACCTTTGGCCCGAGTCGTTGCTTCACGAGATAGGGCCGCACGCTCTTGCGTTTGCCCTTGAGCACGACTTCCTCGAGGGGTTCGCAGGCGAATGCGTGTTGGGCCGCTTGCCAGGTTGCTTCTCCGATGACGATCTGGCCGGGTTTGGCGATGGACGACTCGAGTCGACTCGCGATATTCACGACATCGCCGATCACTGTGTAGTCCTTGCGCTGGGGCGAGCCGATATCGCCGACGACGACGTTGCCGGAGTTGACGCCGATGCGCATATGGATGGGACGAACGCCTTCGCGGGCGTTATTGAGTGTGGTCAGCGCCTCCTGCATCCGCAAGGCGGCTTCGACGGCGCGTTCTGCGTGATCGAGCATGGGGAGCGGTGCCCCGAAGAAGGCCATCATGCCGTCGCCGCGAAATTTGTCGAGGGTGCCATCCAGCTCGAAGACGGCACTCGTGAGTCGTTCGAAGACCTGGTTGAGGATCAAGATGACTTCGCTCGGCGGCAGCCGTTCGGCCATGTTCGTAAAGCCCGTCAGATCGGCGAACAGGATCGAGACGTCGCGATCGTCCGCGACCATGCCACTCGTCACGCTGCTCGGCGCTTCGAGGATCCGGTCCACGACGGCGGGTGAGCTGTAGCGTGCGAGGCGCGCGCGGCGTTCTTGTTCGCGCCGGACGTCGTCGCGCAGCGCTGCCTGCTCGACGGCGATCGCCGAAAGCAGGGCGAGGATCGAGAGCGCCTGGAGTTGGGAGAGGTCGAAGGGATGCGATGCCGACTGACGATCGACATACACATAACCACTGACATTGCCGTCGCGCAGCAGCGGCGCGCACATCGCCGAGTGGATATCCATCATGATCACGCTCTCGGCGCCACCGAAGCGATCGTCCATGGCCGTATCCTTGACGAGGACTGCCTGCTTTTCTTCGATCGCGAGGCCTGTGATATTCGTGCTGATCGTGATCGGCGCGTCGGGCACGCCCTCACGATTGCGCATCGCCATCGGTTCGATGGATTGCGACTCGGGGTCGAAGAGACAGATGACGCCACGTTCGACCGGGATATTGGCGAAGACCAGCGAGAGGATCCGATCGAGGGTCTCGGGCAGCGTCGTGCACGAAAGCAGGCTCTCTGCGGATTCGCTGACGAGCCGAAGCAGATCGGTCCCGATCGCCGCCATACCGCCCGCGCTCTCCGAAGCGCGTTGGATTTCATCGCCGAGCCCCGATAGGCCCGTCTTGTCGGCAAATAGCGACGACCCCGTTGTCGGGTCACTCGCCGCCTGGAGAAGATGGTCGAGGCCCTGGAGATCGAGCACTTCCGTGTGGCCGGAGGGCGCCTTGTTCTCATCGAAAATGACGCGAGCGCGAGAGGCCGCGGACTCGGGCCCGATCTCGACATACATGCGGATCGTTCCGAGGTCGAGTCGATCGCCGTTGCGCAGGATCTGTTCGGTGACGTGGAAGGTGTTGACGCGGGATCCGTTTTTGCTGTCGAGGTCGCGGATCTGCCAGTCTCCGTCGTCTCGAGCAATCCGGGCGTGTTGGCGCGAGATACTCTCATGGGCGAGCAGCAGGTCTGCATTCGGAGAGCGGCCGATAATGATCGGACGATCGCCGATCGTGAAGATCCGATCGCGCCCTTCGTATTGGAAGCGAAGTCGGCAGACCTCTCGACCTTCGTTCTCGGCGCGAGTCGCTTTCTCGACGTTGATGACGTTCTCCACGCTGAGGGCTCTTTCTAGGCTGAGGGCTCTTGCCAGGCTGAGGGCTCCATCAGGCTAAAGGCTCCGTGTCTGCTCTTCGGTTCATCGGCCCGAATGCTCAAGGCTCCGGGGTCAGGGTGTTTCGAACACCAAGTCCTTGTAGACGGTGCCCAGATCCGGATTCACTGCGCCACTGGCTGCGAGGGT
>Ga0209988_10002599_pt1 | contig 11941 bp, 10 predicted proteins | sample N075metaG_FD_183115 | JGI IMG/M metagenome (GOLD analysis project Ga0209988, IMG submission 183115) | Deep subsurface microbial communities from Kermadec Trench to uncover new lineages of life (NeLLi) - N075 metaG (SPAdes) (version 2) | ecosystem: Environmental > Aquatic > Marine > Ocean trench... | reverse complement strand
TCAAGGGTTCGGAGGCGGGATTTCCAGCAAATCGCCCCAGTTGGTTCGTTCTTGCATCTGTTCTCGTGTTGCATCGTTGATGAACTCGCGTGGTGCACTCTGTTGCCAGCCACCGCCCAGGCTGCGGTAAATTTGAATCAGGCTGCGCGTGACCTGGCCTTGATTCGAAGCGTATCGTTGTTGTTGGGCGAACAACGCCTGCTGGGCATCGAGAACGCGCTGATAGTCCGCAAAACCCTCCTTGTAGCGCAGGAATGCCAGCTTAGCCGAGCGTGTCGCGACCGTTACGCCCATGGATAGGATTTCATCCTGCATGCGAGTGCTGGCGAGCGACGTCATTGCATCTTCTACTTCTCGCGCGGCCTGTATGACGGTTTCCTGATAAGCAAGTAACGCCTGCTGCAGGCGCGCATCCTGCACCCGTATATTGTTTCGAATGCGGCCGTAGTTCAAAAACGGCCAGACAAAGCTGGCGCCAACGGAAAACGTCTCGCTGTCGGACGAAAACAGATCATCGATGGTTGCGTTGCCTGTGTCGACATCCGTGGAGGAGATCCCAAGAAAGCCGTTCAGGCTGAAACTCGGATAGAGGTTGGCCTCTGCGACACCGACCAAGGCATTCTGCGCGAGCGCCTGCAATTCGGCCCGGCGCACGTCCGGCCGCTGCCGGAGCAGGTCAGCCGGCATACCCACGCCCACCGCAGCCGGCACATTGGGCGGTGTTCCGTCTCCCTTGAACATTTGCTCCAGATCCGAGGGTGCCATGCCGAGCAACACGCTCAAGGCGTTCTTTGATTGCCGTAAAGTTGCCTCGAGCCCTGGAATCGTTGCCTTGGTGCCCAGGAGCAGCGTTTGCGCCTGCAACGCGTCCAGCTCGGAGCTCGATCCGTTGCGGAACAACACGTCAACGATTTCGTAGCTGCGTTGCTGTAATTCGACGCTGTCTCGGGCAAGACGCAGCTGTTCCTCGGTTGCACGAATGATCACGTAGGTATCGGCGACCGCAGCAGTCACGAGTACCATGGCGTCGTCGTAATTTGCGATCGTTGCCAGCAGGTTCGCGTCAGCTGCTTCTATGCCGCGACGAAACCGGCCCCAGAAATCAATTTCCCAGGACAGGCCGGCCCCGAGGCTGTATTGCTCAATTCTCAGGTCGCCGTTATCAACGATGGATGCGTCACCACTCACCGCCTGAACCTGCGGATAGCGGTTGCCGGTCGCGATACCGAGATTAGCCTGCGCCTCGATGACTCGAAGTCCTGCGATCTTCAGGTTGTTGTTGCGTTGAACGGCCGCGTCGATGAACTCATTCAGCACCGGATCTTCGAGTATCCGCCACCACTCGGCGAGACTGGCCGGGGAGGTTTCAAATTGGGCGAGCTCGGCGTCGAGCCAGGCAGGATTCACGGGCGCCTCAGGCCGGATAAAGTCCGGCCCGACCGGCGCGCAGGCAACGGTCAGCAACAAGCATGCCAGGAGCGTGAATCGCATTGCCGTACTCTGCGAGTCGATCTCAGGCGTTGCTTTCGGTGGCAGGTTCTTCGTCGGGCGCCATCCACGCGGTCAGTAATTCGTAGCTGAGAGCCAGTATTACCGCACCCAGGAACAGGCCGATGATGCCAAAGGCAATTGCGCCGCCAATTGCGCCGATCAATATCACAAGCATCGGTGTATCAACCCCACGCCCAAGCAACATCGGCTTGAGGAACGCGTCACTGACGCTGACGATCAGCGCATAGACCAGGAAAATCGTGGCCGGAACGGTTTCGGCGACGGAAAACACCCAGACGGCGATCGGGCCGAGTATCAGTAACGGCGGCAGCTGAATGATCGCGAGTACGAGGACCGCGCCCGCCCACAGCCCCGGGGCCGGCACGCCAATCAATATCAGGCCGATGAAGGACAAAACTGCCTGAATGACGGCCACACCAAGCACGCCCTCGACAACACTGCGAATCGTGGCAATCGACATGTCGGTGAATTTGTCGCCAGCGCCATCACCCACCAGGCTGCCGGCGATATTTCGTGCCGTTCGATATCCCGATTTGGCGCTCATCAGCAGGACACCGGCGACGATGATCGAGATGACGAACTGCAAAGCTGTGCCCAGCGCGCTGCCGGCGAAACCCACAATGCCTTGCACCAGATTTTTGAGCTGTGGCGCGTACTTGTTCAATGCTGCTTCCAGGTTGGTCGCTGCGTCACTCCATGCGGTGTAAATCGTTTTGCCGACCACGGGCCATTCAGCCACAGCTTCGCGTGGCGGTTGAATTGTAACGGTCCCTTGCTCGAGATTTTCGGCAACATCTTGGAGAGCGTGAATCGACGATTCGGCTGTAAGCCAGGTCGGTACGATGACGATCGCCAACCCAATCACCACCAGTATGAACGACGACCACTTTTCGCGCCCTCCGAGCTTTGCGGTCAATGATGTGTGTGCGGGGTACAAGGCGACGCTGATGATCAATCCCCATACCATGATCGTGATGAACGGTGCGATGATTCTGTAACACAACATGACCAGGATCAGCAGCACGCCGATCTGGATGAAAGATGCGATCGCATTCGCGAGAAAACGATCGTCTGTCTGTGCGCTATTTGCACTGGTCATAAGAATCTCCTAATTATTATTATTTCGCTGCGAGTTCGCGCCACATGCGTTGTACGACAGAGAACAACATTGCCGTTGTCCAGCCGATTAGCAAAATGCCGTTCAAGGCTTCGATGCCGCTTAATATGCGCCAGCCTTCGCTCAATGTGATATCCCCATATCCCAGGGTGGTGAAAGTTACGAAAGAAAAATAGACGGCATGTTCGAACGAGGCCAGCTCGCCGTCAGGCATCAATACGATGTACGAGCCCGCCCACAATATGATCTCGATCGTGTGCAGGGCGATGAGGACAAGTACGGTCCGGATTAGAATCGCTATCGCCATGTGACCCTGCCAGAATTGCTCGTGGGCATAGCGCCGTCCGATGTGGCGAATCCACATTGTAGTGCCGACAGCATGAATCACGACGGTTAGAGTGACAATCGTCGCGCCGATTAGACTGATTCGTAACATGGCGTGAGATTACACCATAATTCGCGCCGAACGACGGCTGGCCGGTCCTAAACGACCCGGTTTCGCGCGCGACCGGCGAGGAACGCGGCGGCGTTTGCGGCAAGCTCATCGATTGCGTTCTGGCGCCCCTGATCCGTTCCCCAGGCGATATGCGGTGTGACAATCAGGTTTTCGCCCGCATAGTCCAGCAGGGCATCGCCGTCTGAGGGCGGTTCCTGCGACAGAACGTCGATCACGGCGCCGGCAAGATGGCCGGAGTCCAATGCATCGGCGAGAGCAGCAGAATCAATGAGCGCGCCGCGCGCGGTATTTATCAGTATTGCGTTTGGCTTCATGCGCCCGATCGTATCCCGGTCGAACAGATTGTGCGTTTGCTCGGTGAGCGGGCAGTGCAGCGAAATCACGTCAGCCCGTTCAAGCAATTCGTCGAACACTACGCGATCTTCGGCAACGGTCTCGGAACCGGGTCGTGCGGACACAATGACGGTCATGCCGAACTCACGCGCGATTCGCGCCACGCCCTGGCCGAGAGTTCCGTAGCCGACAATGCCAAGCGTCATGGCCGAGAGTTCCCGTATGGGAAACGTCAAAATGCAGGCATCATTCGAGCTCTGCCAGTCGCCGCCTCGAACGGACTGGCTGTATCGATCGAGACTGTGCGTCAGCATCAGTAATGCGCCGAAGACGTGCTCGACGATCGACTGTGTACAGTAGCCACGAATATTGGCGACGGCGATGCCGTGCGCCTGGGCCGTTTCGAGGTCGATATTGTCGGTGCCCGTGGCAGTCAGGCCAATGTAGCGAAGGTCGTTCGCCCGCAACAGCAGCGCATTGGTCAACCGAATCTTGTTGGTGAAAACGAACTCAACACCCAGGATGCGTGCAGCGACTTCATCGTCGGTCGTGTCGTCGTAGAGCTTCAGTTCGGGAAACAGGGCCCGCAATGGCTGCAGATCCAGGTCCGGACCCATCGTCGCGTAGTCGAGGAATACCGCTTGCATTGCGATTTGCGCCAGTCTCTGTCACAAAGTGTAGCAACATGAAGGATGAATACTGGAAACGCAAATCGCTGGCCGAAATGAACACCGCCGAGTGGGAGGGCCTGTGCGACGGGTGCGCGCTGTGTTGCATGCACAAGATCGAAGACGAGGATACGGGCGAGATTTTCTATACCGACATAGCGTGTCGACTGCTGGACGTAAACACTTGCCGCTGTACCGACTACGCAAATCGTGCAAAAAGGGTCGCCGATTGCCTGGTCCTCTCAGTGGATGAGCCCAAAACTTTTTCGTGGTTGCCGGACAGCTGCGCCTACCGCCGGCTTGCAAATGGACAGGAGCTCCCCGTGTGGCATCCGCTGCTTACGGGGGACCCCGATTCGGTGCACAAAGCCGGCATTTCCGTTCGCGGCAAGGCGGTATCTGAAAATGAAACGAACGAGTACACGGTGTTGCGCCAGGTGAGTGACGCAAGTGAATAACTACCGGACGATTCCACTGCCCGATTACCGTGAGTACCCGGTAGAGGAGATGCGGCAGCGGCTCAACGATTTCTACACTGAGGTGAATCGGCGGCGAACGGTACGCGAGTTTTCTGATCGGCCTGTTCCACGGGACATTATCGAAACGGCGCTCATGGCGGCGAATACGGCGCCGAGCGGAGCGAACCTGCAGCCCTGGCATTTTGTTGCGGTCAGTGGCGCAGCGACGAAGCGGAAGATTCGGGAGGCTGCCGAGATCGAGGAGCGCGAATTCTACGAGCATCGCGCGACACCCGAGTGGCTCGCGGCACTGGAACCCATCGGCACAGACTCAAACAAGCCCTTTCTCGAAACAGCGCCATACCTGATCGCCGTGTTCTTGCAAAAGTTCGGTGTGCTTGAGGATGGCCGCAAGGTGAAACACTACTACCCGACTGAATCGACGGGTCTCGCAACCGGAATACTGATTACGGCATTGCACCAGGCGGGCCTCGTTTGCCTGACGCACACGCCCAGCCCGATGAAATTTCTCAATGAAATTCTCGGCCGGCCAAGGAGTGAACGACCGTTCCTGTTATTGGTGACCGGCTACCCTGCAGACGACGCCGAAGTGCCGGACATCAACAGAAAGTCACTCGACGAGTTCACGAGCTTCATTGACCTGTAGGAGCGGCTTTAGCCAGTATTCTGCAGACCCTGGGCTATGCCGTTGACGCTCGCGAGTAATGCATCAAAGAGCTTCGGATCATCGCTGCCCGATTCACGCCAGCGGGCAAGCAGGTCGATCTGCATGAGACTCATCGGGTCAACGTAAGGATTGCGCAGCATGATCGCTCGCTGCAGTGTGCTGTCGCCTTCAAGCAGTGTTTCGTGCTCGGAATAGTCGAGGATCAGATCACGAGTCAACTCGAATTCCTTTTCGATGACAGGGAAGAATTCGTCGTGCAAATCGGCAGCCAGTTTGGAATACAGCCTGGCGATGCCGAGGTCCGCCTTGGCCAGGACCATTTCAGCATCGGCAGTCAGCGCCCGCATGAAATACCATTCCATGAACATCTCGCGAAACGGCTTATCGTCGAACTGTTCGGCCGCCTTCGCGAGCCCGGATCCTATTCCGTACCAACCCGGTAACATGCAGCGCGATTGTGTCCACGAAAACACCCACGGGATCGCCCGCAAATCCTCAATGCCTTTTTGCGATCGCCGCGACGCGGGACGCGAGCCGATGCGCATGCGTTCGATCAGATCTATCGGTGTCGCTTTGCGAAAGTATTCGTAGAATTTCGGCGTCTTATAGACAAGTTTGCGGTAAGTGTTGCGACTTTCCGCGGCAATGACGTCCATCATTTCATGCCACAAGGGCATGTCGTTGCCACGGTGTCTCGGCATCGCCGTCGCAAGGGCCACGGAACCGGTCACCTGCTCAAGTGTACGCAAGGCGATGCCGCGCAGACCGTACTTTTCATTGATGATCTCGCCCTGCTCCGTTACGCGCAGGCGTCCGTTCACGGTGCCTGGTGGTGCGCCGAGTACGGCAACATGTGTCTTGCTTCCGCCACGGCTGATCGTACCGCCACGCCCGTGGAACAAGGTCAGCTCTACGCCGCGCGATTCAACGGCATCGACGAGCGCGACTTGCGCGTTCTGTAATGCCCAGCGGGCGGACGCGAGACCACTGTCCTTGTTGCTATCGGAATAACCGATCATTACGGTCTGCTGATTGTTGCGGCGGGCGAGATGTTTGCAATACACGTCGGACGATAAAATGGACGTCAGAATGTCTTTTCCATTCTCCAGGTCATCCACAGTTTCAAGCAGGGGTGCGACGTCGAGCGGCACGTCACCGCGGCGATCGTGCAGTTCGCCCCAGTGCGCCAGCAGCAGCACCGAAAAAATATCATCGGCGCCCTGCGTCATGCTGATGATGAATGGGCCGATCGCACGGTGTCCATACTTGCGCCGGCAGGAAGCGATTGCATGAAACACGCTAAGAGTCTTGCGTGCTTGCGTGCTGATATGGTCTGGCATGCTTTCGCGGTTTTCGATCGCTTCAATAATGCGGGTGGCACGGTCCTCCGCGCTCGTTTCCAGCCAGTCGTCCTCACCCAGGCACTCGCCGACGACACGACGATGTACTTCGGCATCCTGGCGCACATCGAGCGTAACGAGGTGAAAACCAAATGTATCGATGCGCCGCAGCAGGCGCTTCACAGCAAACAGGCCCGCGTGTTCGCCCTTGTTGTTCGCAAGACTGTCGGCGATCATTTGTATGTCAGCGCGAAACTGGTCAACCTTCTCGTACGGAAATGTGTCGTCGTCGTAAGTCGATTGCAATCGTTGCTGCACGAGTTGCAGCAGGACGCGGTAGGGCATGTCGCGGTGGCGCGCTGGCACCGCGTGATAGGCCTGCTGAAAAGTCTCACGGTACTCGCCGATTTTTTCCATAATGGACTCATCGACGCTGATGTTGCCCGTGGACTGGCTGAGTTTCGCTGATATCGACGCGCACTCACTAAAATAAAGGTCCAGGATCAGCGATCGCTGTCGCGCGAGTGTTTCCCGTATCGTTTTTGCATTGACGTTGGGGTTGCCGTCCATGTCTCCGCCAACCCAGGATGCGAATCGTACGAGGACAGGAATATTCAGGTCTGTAGCTTCATCGCCGTATATTCGTGCAACGGCGTGCTCGATGTCTTCGTAGAACGGTGGCATCGCCCGATACAGCACATCGGTAATGAAGAACAACACATGCTCGAGTTCATCAGCGACGGTCATCTGCTCCGACGGATGTTCATCGGTCTGCCATCCCGCTGTGATCAACATGCGGATATTCGCGAGAGCAATATGCGATTCGTGTGCGGTCATCGTCGGATTCAGCATATCGACAAGGTAGCGCACGATTTTCTGCTCTTTGCGCAGCATGGTGCGACGCGTCGGCTCGGTTGGGTGCGCGGTGAACACCGGTTCGATACGCAGTGAATTGAGGAGCGCCTGCAGATCTTCAGCGCTGACGCCCGAGGCCTTGAGTTTGACCAGCGTATCTTCGAAACCGCCGGGTTGATAATGGCCAACTTCCTGCAGGTACGTGCGCCGACGCCGGATGCGGTGCACTTTTTCCGCCGTGTTGACCATCTGGAAATAGGTGGAGAAGCTGCGTATTACCTGCAGGGCCATTGCCGGATCGAGGTTCTCGACGAGACTGGCGAGGTCTTCGCCCGGCCTCTCGTTTTCTTCGCGTCGTCGGATCGAACGCAGCCGCGCGTTCTCGACAAACTCAAATAGATCGTCGCCACCCTGTTCCCGGATCAGGTCGCCCACCATTTTGCCAAGCGTGCGCACATCGTCGCGCAAGGCCTGATCCTTGTCCTCGAACATGATGTCCTGACGGCGCAAGGCTTTGTGTACCCCGGTACTCATGATTTTTGGCTGTTCGGCGCTTTTCTAGTCGCGAAAGTTTTCGTATTGCAGTGGCAGGCCGGCGTCGCCCTCTTTTAGTAACGCGATGACTGCCTGCAGATCATCGCGCTTCTTGCCGCTAATGCGAAGCTTATCCCCCTGGATCGCAGTCTGCACCTTAAGCTTGCTTCCTTTGACCTGTTTGACGAGCTTCCTGGCGAGGTCTGACTCGATTCCTTTGCGCATGAGCACTGTCTGCCGCGCTTCGCTGCCAGTGATCTCGGGGTCGCGTTCTTCAAGGCAGCCAATGTCGATGCCGCGCTTGGCAAGCTTCTGCCGCATGATGTCGAGCATCTGTTTGAGCTGAAAATCGGATTGCGAGGTCAGTGTTATGAGCTGGCCGTCGAGTTCGAATTTCGAGCCTGTTCCCTTGAAGTCGAATCGGGTGTTGACCTCACGATTGGCCTGATCAATACCGTTGCTCGCTTCGTGAGCGTCGAAGTCACTTACTACATCAAAAGAAGGCATCTGCGGGATCCGTCTGAGTCGGGCGACAATAGCAAAAACTTATCGAGCTGCCCAGATAGACGGACTGCGGGTTATCGCAGCAAGACTGACAATACCCGGAGTCGCATCCAGGGAAGGAGTGCCATGTCAGTATCTCTCGCCACTGCGAGCCAGCCGCTCAGGTTTTCGGGAGGAACATCGATTCACCTCCACGCCGCCAATGTTCTTTCGAATCACACGGCCGCGGAATGCTTTCATCGGCAAGTTTACGATCTGCTCGTCCGTCAATTGCCGGTTTCGGTCACTATTGACGGGTTCGCCGTTGACGGGTTGGGTAAATCGCACGAGGCCAAGGCGTTGTTCGCACGGGCTTGCGAGGTGCTGCAATCCGCCGTTCACGACGCGTGCGCACAAAGTGCATCGGTGTCCGTCGCCGTCGATGCGGATCAGTTCTCGCCGCAGTTTTCGTGGTCGATCCGCCGCAAAGTGCTTGGGCCGGGGCCCCTGTACCTGTTGCTTGGCAGTTCACTAATGCGACCGTCCGGTAACGAGGCAGTGCGGCAGCGGCAGGACTGTTTCTGGCTGCAGTGCTGGAAATTGCGCAACAATCGACTTGTTAGAACGGCATTTGCACCACTGGTTATGTCGCCATGTCCGCTGCTATCGTCGGAGCTTGCTCGCGGAGTTTCGCCGATGTCGGGACTTCAGGTTCCCGTCGGTACGGCCTGGATACCGATGCAGGCGAATCTCGCCAAATTCGCGAACGGTCACGGCAAGTTGAACGAGTCAGCACTGCGAGAATATCTGCAGCGCTGTGTAGAGCTGGGCGAGTCATCGCACGACGATGTAGATTGGCCGACTGCGGCAATGCGCCACGATTCCTGGCTCAACCGGCGTATTGCGATCACAGTTTCGGGTATCGGTGACCTCACAAAATTATGGTCCATGGATCCACGATCATTCACGACACTCAAGAAGTTGAGCGGACTGCTGCAGCAGGTGCGTGGCGTGATAAATGACTGCTCGCGCCAGCTCGCACTACAAACAGAATACTTGCCGGCGCTTGACCTGTCCGACCCATCTCGAGGGTCGGGTTGCGACGTTGTGCAACTGGATTGGCAGAAGAGATGGCGCAAGGCGCTGGACTTCGCCGCCATCCGGCACCGCAACTTGCTCGCAATGTCACCGTGGTCGGTTTTTCCGGTTGGGGAGCCAGCGGACAGCCGCTACAACGATCTGTTGCCGTTGCTCGAATTTGCCGATGCCTGCGCATTTCCAGCGCCACCCTGCTTAAGAGGCTGGAATACCAATGAATACAAGCACTTCCATCGACGTACGTGGGCCGTCCTCGAGCGGCGGGACGCCCGAGCGCTGTTTGCGGAACAGGTATGAACTAGGATACGGTTCAGAACAATAATTACGAGGGGTCGTGTTGCAGCCGATAACACCTGACGCTCACGGAATCGCGGTTCTTGTCTTGACTGTGATTGCGTTGTTTCTTTTTACGCGTGACCGGATTCCTCTCGAATCGTCGTCGCTCGCAATCCTGATTGTGCTCGTTGCCGGGTTCGCGCTATTCCCGTATGAGCAAGACGGAATCACGAAGCTGGGACCTGTGGATTTTTTCGCCGGATTTGGCAACGAAGCGCTCGTCGCAATTTGTGCGTTGATGATGGTTGGCAAGGCGCTCGAAACAACGGGCGCACTCCAGCCGCTGGCAAATATAGTCGGTCGCGCCTGGTCGACACGCCCCGTACTCGCGTTATTAACGACATTGGTCGCGGGCGCCGTACTCAGCGCATTCATGAACAACACGCCAATCGTTGTTCTGCTCATGCCGATACTTGTAGGCGCCTCGCTGCGATCCAAATTCGCCGTTTCCGGCGTGATGCTGCCAATGGGTCTTGCGACGATTGTTGGCGGAATGTCCACGACCATTGGTACTTCAACGAACCTGCTTGTCATAGGTATTGCGCAGGATTTGTATCCGGAGCACCAGTTCTCGATGTTCGAATGGGTTTTGCCGGTCGCCATCGTCGGCGGTGTTGCGATATTATTTCTTTGGTTGGTTGCGCCGCGGTTGATACCGGAGCGCACACCGCCAATGGCGGATACGTCGCCGCGCATTTTTAATTCACAATTGCATGTCAAAGAAGGTGGTTTTTCCGATGGCAAGACGCTGTCGGAAGTGTTGGCGAAAGCTGATGGGCTGCGCATCGAGAAAATTCAACGTAGCGAGTCGTTGTTTCTCGCCAAGCTTCCCTCGGTCGTGCTGCAACCGGGCGACCGTTTGTTCGTCAAGGACTCGCCGGAAAACCTCAAGCACTACGAGCAATTGCTCGGTGCGACGTTGTTTAACATCTCGGACGTGGAACATCCCGTCGATGAGGATACGCCGCTGCGAGCTGAGGGCCAGCAACTCGCGGAAGTTGTCGTTACGCGCGGATCGCCGCTGCATTTGCGAAGCCTCGCCGCCGCCCAATTCAGTAGCAGCTATGGGCTGGTGCCCCTTGCGTTGCATCGTGCCAGGGCGCCCAGCTCGCAGGTAACCGGCGACTTAACCATGGTCCGCTTGCGTGCAGGTGATGTCTTGCTTGTGCAAGGTTCGAGCGAGGCGATCAGTAAATTGAAGGACAGTGGCTCGATGCTGGTCCTCGATGGCACGACCGACCTGCCGCATACACACAATGCCAAACGAGCACTCGCGATCATGGGATTCGTCGTGCTCGCGGCTGCAACGGGAATACTGCCAATTTCAGTCAGCGCGATGGTGGGTCTCGGACTGATGATTGTGACTGGCTGCCTGGGCTGGCGCGACGCGGGCGCGGCCCTGTCTATCCCGGTTGTCATGATCATTGTCACAGCATTAGCATTAGGCAAGGCGCTCGTGGGTACTGGCATGGCGGATTTTCTCGCCTTTAGTTTTGTCGCTGCGGCGTCAGGGCTGCCGACCGCCATGGTCCTGAGTGCTTTCATGCTGCTCATGACATTGATGACCAATGTTGTCTCGAACAATGCGGCGGCTGCTATCGGCACGCCGATCGCCATAAGTATTGCGTCGCAACTCGGGGTGAGCCCCGAACCCTTCATTCTTGCAGTGCTGTTTGGTGCGAACATGAGTTTCGCGACGCCCTACGGCTACCAAACCAACCTGCTCATCTTGAGCGCCGGTGGCTACAAGTTCTCGGATTTCCTGCGGGTCGGCATACCGCTCACGATCATCATGTGGATAGGGTTCTCGCTGATCCTGCCGACGCTATACGATTTGTAACTACATCGGGGTCAGAGCCCAAAAGGGTCTGACCCTTTTGGGCTCTGACCCCTCGTTTCATGCGTAACGGTTGACCGCCGTCAGCGCCCCGGTAATACTCGGGCCATGACGGCTTTACGCAACAATATCTGGTCCTGGCAGCTGAACAAGGAGAGGGCGGCTGGCTGACTATTAGCTGAGAACACACCAAAAGCCCATCTCCGCAGTTGTGGGGGTGGGCTT
>Ga0209988_10002596_pt1 | contig 11944 bp, 11 predicted proteins | sample N075metaG_FD_183115 | JGI IMG/M metagenome (GOLD analysis project Ga0209988, IMG submission 183115) | Deep subsurface microbial communities from Kermadec Trench to uncover new lineages of life (NeLLi) - N075 metaG (SPAdes) (version 2) | ecosystem: Environmental > Aquatic > Marine > Ocean trench... | reverse complement strand
GCCCGATTACGCAAATTTTTGTTTCTTTTTCAGAAAACCGGGAACTAATGAACTAACCAAAGAAACTTAATTTCTCCTAATACTGAAATGTGATTGATTAAAGCTAACTGCTAAATAATCACTTTGAAAGTGAGGAGATGTACGTTTTTATTTCAGCCGGATGCATAGTAATATAACCATAATCGGTCGGCCATCCGCTGTTACCAACCGGGTAGCATCCGCGTTGATGGCAAAGTGCAACTCCTTGGGGAGGTCAGCATTTACAAATTCCTTTACGGACAAGGGGTTCGGAGCTGAGCACATGCTTGGGCGATGAGATCATCAGGCTGCAAAAGCCAGAGGCGTGTGACGCCGTCTTCACCCAACGTAGCGAGCCAACGATCATCAGGACTCAGAACGAGTTCTTTCACCGGTTCGGTTTGCTCAATCTGCGCTATCTCCAACATGTTTGGTAGTTCCCAGATGCGAATCTTCTTATCGCCGCCAGAAGTTGCGATCAACGTTCCATTAGGTTGGAAAGCAATGGTTTGCGGAGCTTTATGATAGACGATGCCCGCCTGTGTAAGCTTTTCTGAATCCCAGAGGGTGAATCCGACTTTGCTTGCCGAGATTACAAACCGATCATCAAGACTGAATACGAGGAACCCTGCGTATTTGTCTTCCAGCAGATTTGGATAAGGAACTACACCTGAGCGCTCAAGACGGTTTACACCCCAGGTCTCCAAACTGAGCCTCCACCCGCCACGCGTGATTGTTCCTGTTGTGATCGCCAATCGACTACTGTCACGGTTAATCGCTGCGGCGAGAACGGGCGATGAGAACTCATGGCTTGAGAGGTGCTCTCCCCTTACATTCCGGATATCAACGCGGTTTTTCTCTCCTTCCGGAAGCGGCCATCCGCTAGCTCGTACCTGGTATTGCCTCAGGTTCGGGGCGAGCTTCGTACTGTTGGAGTCACGCAGGGGTTCGAGGGTCCTATTCTTTGGGGGAAGCACCCACCAGCGTTCATGGGATGCACTACGCGTGAACAGCAGCACTGAATCGGAACTAAATTCTACATGGGAGATCGGATCGCCATTGCTGAGCTCAGCAAATGAGCGGCACCCCAACTCCCAAATGCGAATCTTTTTATCCACAAGGCCAAGAGTGACAAACGAGTTACCATCCGGTCGAAATGCCATGGATTTGACCTCAGAACTATGAGTGAGGTAAAATAACTCGTGTCCATTCTGGGCACTTCGAATTTGTACGTTATAATTTTGAATACGTTCGGCCTGTAAACTACCATTTGGGCTAACAATAAATCCAGAGTTTGTTTGAGGATAACCAGCTAATTGACGCCCGGTTAAGGCGTCGTGTATTAGTACAGTGTTCTGGGCACTGATAAGGATTCTTAGCGAGTCCGTGGTCCATCTAAGGGAATTAATACGCTTTTGTTGCACCCAGCGACTCTTCTCATTGCCACTTATTACATCTGAAATACGAACGACAAAATTTCGTTTGCCACGCTCACGATAGGCAATGGTCATATAATGTTCATCCGGACTGAACTTTAGATCGTAGATGGACCCAACCTCCGAAAAAAGTTCGAGCCTCTCCCCGTTAACGATGTCCCATCCCCATAACAAACCAGGACCTAAAATGCATATGTACCGGCCTCCAGGGCTTAAACGTATTCTTTCCAACCGTCCTGACAGCTTAAATTGGCGAAGTGGCTTTCGTTCAGGAACCTGCCAAACCGTCACTGTTGAAGAATCAATATTTTGGTTCGCATTGTAGGTTAATGTGACCACGTTCCTGCCATCTGCGCTGACAGCTACTGCCTGGACCGAGACCATTGTTGGGAGCACTTTAGTCCAAGCATCAATCTTCAGTTGCTCCACAGTATCCCAAAGTAGAATTTCATTGCGCCCATGTGCAATAACGAGAAAGCGACCTGTCGGATCGAACGCTGATGCGTTAATCGTCCAAAGTTCCACATCGTGCTCGATGACGCGTGTAGGTAGCAGCTCCATTGCTCTGCGTAAGGCCAGATCGGCATCGACGGAATGCATGCCCAACTCATTGAAGAGAGCCAGTGCATTCACAGCCTTTCGCAAACTCATTTTCAGGTTATCTGGAGAAATATCACGCAGTGCTTCCGACTGATTGATTAATTGCCGGGCAAGAGCAATTTTCTCCTGGCGCAATTTCTCCTGGTTTTGAAAATACGCTACGAGAGACAGCACTACAGCCACGATAACACCAAATGCGATGGCACCGGAGGGTGATACCTTGCCGCACCGTCTTAGCCTTTCGGCTGGCGAGCACATATTGGGTCTGCAGACTGGTCGGTTTGGGATCGTTGTCTGACGTGCGAGTCAACCAGCTTTCAGCATCCTTCAGGTCTCGTCCTCGTAACGTGCAACTCGTATTCCGCTCCTGGTTGTCCCATTCCACTGCGCGAACCAGGAGTCGCGTATGAGCACGAACCAACTCCAAGTCAGTATCGAGTGCCGTCAACAATTGCTTAAGCGAAGTGTCGAAATGGTCACTATCCCGGAAGAATATCCAGTTGAGCTTCGCGAGTTCGTCCTCCACCGACTCAGTTTCGACCTCGCGCAGCACGATGGGAACGATACGCTTATTTCGCTCTACCGCATGCTGCAACTCCTCTGTACAGATCCGCGAAACGACAGAATCTGGGCTGATTATAAACACAAAACTCTCAGCGGAATCGATAGCGGCTCGAATTTCGGCAAGCCACTCGGCCCGCGGCGGAATCCCTTCCCAGTCCACCCAAATATCGCGCCCTTGATTCGCTAACGATTCGTGCAGCCGTCGAACGAACTCAGCATCCTCACGGGCGTATGAAATGAAAACGTCGGACATGTTGTTCTCTTAATATGACTATGTGAAAAGCCCAGCCTAACATAAATTCTACTGCCACTATTGGCATTATTTTATATATACAAGATATTATTCCGTTAGGCAATTAAATTTATTTTCGCATTATAATATGAATTATGCTCGAATATTATTATTGGAATTAGGTCTCTAAAATGGAGTTAGTCAGATTACAGATTGTTTAAAATGCACCAATAATTCTATCTTTATTTCTAGTCATCATAATTGCTATTGGAGTTGTAAAAATTATTTAGGAAACCTTATTGCCAAACTTCATTCAGAACATTGAAATCATTTCATTTTTAGATTCATAAAACAATAGTTCCATTGTTATCGTTTATAACAGCAGATGCCAACTTCCTCGTTTGTAATAACTGCAAAATCAGAGCGACCTGCCGTCCAGGCACCGGCATCTATGTAAATATTCTTACCATCATTGATATCGGTGTTTATATATGGATGATGAGTATGCCCGATTACACAAATTTTTATTCCCTCATCATCAGGAATGTTTTGTAATCGTTCAGTATAATATTTAAAAGTATCTCCATACTCTTTTAAATAGTCCTGTTCAGAAGGATAATCATATATTGGGTTTTCGCCGGATTGGACTCCAAATGCAAAATTCTCATCTGGCTTAATAATGTTTGCATCAACGGCAAGCGCTGCAATTTTCGCATTGAGCTCTCTAATTGCTAAAAATCCTAATTGTCCTATCTCCCATAGTGGTGCATCCGGATTGGAAAAAGCTTCCCATTTATCACCTCTAAAACCATGTTCAATATATACTTTACCTTCAAGAGCGGCACATTTAAATCTAGGAAAATGACGTGATTCAAAATCGTGATTGCCGTAAAGAAAACGTGTCTGCATCCCCTCCATTGTGTTTACAATCTGATCATAATTCGGGTGTGACAAACGAATCTCTGTTGCAGTGGCATTAGCGCTATTCAAACCGGGGAAGCGCAGTTCGTATAAATCACCTAGCTGATATATGCGCAGCGTTTTATCTTCCATATCCATCTCTTCCTTCAATGTATCCAGATGATCCAGAAAACTCAGCATTGCTTCAGCTCCATATTTGAAATTATCAAGGTTGTTATGATTGTATATATACATATGCATATCAGGTATAATAACAAGCATCTCACATCCGCTCAATACCGGGCGCCAGTCTTCATTGATTGGAGAGGGATTTCCTCCGTTTGAGATGATTCTTATCTTCTTGTTTTCTTTTATAAAATTCTCTTTGATTTTCATATTATTTTACCTCCAGTTAAAAGATGAAACAGATTTACCATTAAATTCTAATATTTCTATTGGGTAAATTTCAAAATTCAGGGCTTTTATTTTAAATGTTCGCCCATGGTTAAGAATCTTTAAAGCATACCAGTACGAAGATTTTCGCCATGGATGATTTTTATAACGAACCTCAGCATATATGTTTGTATCTTGGGACACTTGAGGTAAGGAATCCTTTATCGTCAACATTGAAGATTTGGTTAAATATTTTATTACCGAGCATATAACCGTATCCTCTAAAAAAATACATAATGTATCGCGCGCAGAAACATCCATAGTGTAAAAATCCGGTCTCTGGTACCAAACATGTAGTTTCCCTTTTTCCGTTTCATATTCATCTAAAAACACTTTAATATCAGGATCATCATAATCTCTTCCCAAGCCTTCAGTTTCTTTTAATCGCTGTTTGCTGCCGAGACTGGCTACAGGAATTTTTATCTCCATAATGCTGGGGGTCCAATCCTCGAATAATTGACTCGCTACAAAATAAGGCATTCCAGTTGTTAATTTTCCAGCAAGTAAACTGTCCCTTAACGCGGGTGAATGTACGGTTTGATTAAAACGGTCCATATCCGGTTCTTGTATTGCAGGATACTCAGTGCAGCCATTTATCAAAACAACAAATAGTAAAACTAACACGGAAGAAATGTATTCAATTCTTTTCATTGTCTATCTCCTATAGTAATAATATTTTTTTCTTAATTAGGTTAAACAACAATATCGTTAGAAGAACTGTCCAGTTTCATTTAGTTTCCGCTCCTCAAGCTCTGGCTGGCATGATAGACCCGCTTCTTGGCACGATTCAAACTTCCCAGAGGTCGAAAATCCTCTGTTGTATTCCACGGCGAGAACTCCATGCGTTCGATCTCCTCCTGAAGCGAATCTTCATCAATATTTTGCTTGGGGATAATTATTCTTGCAATCGGTTTCTCATCCCATTGCTTCCATTCTTTTGTTCCATTTTCGATGGGCGTATTCTTCTCGTTGATAAAACGTGCTATATAGAGATCAAACGTGATGTCACCGTTTTTAAGACGTTGGCCCAAGTCTTCTTTCATGTAGTTCCTACCACTGGAAGATACTCTCTCTTTCACATCCCCAGCTGGTCGCACAATGAAACAAACGGCGAGATCACCAAACTTGAAGGGAAGTCGAGACCAGTAATTCTGGGCTGCATAACTTGAACGATTATCAGGAGTGCGAATGAAAAAATCCACGAAAAGGCGATAGAGGACAACCAATGCTCGAAAGTGCAACCGCATAAACAGCTTTGGTAAGAGCGTCCACGAATTAAGCAGAAGTGTTACGGTGGCCATGAAGTCTATGGCATCGCGGGCAAAAGAAACTGGCGTGTCACACATGACGAAGTCTTGAGCATCTCCCTCCTCACCTGTCAACAGTTTGTGACTCTCTCCGGTATAGACTTTAATCGCCATAGCCCGCTGATCTTTTTTCGAATCTGCCTGGAAAAGGCTCTGGACACTGGAGAATCGAACATGTGCATCATACTTGGCATCGGGACGAAAGAAACCAATCTGCAAATCGTGGGGTATATTCTTTAAAATGCAAAACTTGGCTTTCGCACCTGAACCCTTGGCATGGAAAGCACGTTTGATTGGCAATGCCTGTTTTTTTGCCGCTGCCTCCTGCGTTTCTTGAGTCATATGACACCATTTAGTGATCGCCTTCTCTTCTGCCTCGTAGCTGCCAAACAGTGGAGCCTCCTTCCAACCGGTTCCTCTTTCCTTAATGTTTTTTGATTTTGTTAACATTGATTACTTTTCCCCCAAAAGCCGCAGCTTCCAATACTTAGTTAAGAAGATATTTTTAGGATCGCGTTCCTTACGCAGATCTAAAAAATCATCCCACCTTGGAAATTGAGACTTATAATAGTTAGCCCATTCCTTATAATCGTAGTCCGGTATAAACTTACCCCAGTGAAGACGAAAAGGTATTTTATTGTTCATGAATAAATCCCAGAACTGTTTGAAATACCCGTCTCTACCTGCTGGATTTCCTTCATTATTTATATACCAGAAAATATCTATACGAAATGTACCATTGCTATATTCGCCTTCTTCATAAGCGGGATTCATCCAACTCTTACTTTTATAACCGGCGTATAATTCAGTAGAGTAAAAACTTGTTGCGGAATATCCCTCTTTAACATAAAGCTCATTCAATAATTGCATTGCACGTTCAGTGTATTGAAGAGGTATAAATATCTCCGTTAATAATAAGAATAGCTTTGTCTGATTTTTTTGTTGCGTATTCAAGAAACCTGTAGAAAGAATCGTCCGAGAAGAAGTTTTCGGTTCCTTTATAAACTCCAACATTATTTCTCCCTGAAGCAATATGCAGGTCACTTACGACAAAAATATCCTCTCCGTTAGAATTGTATTTGACTGGTTTTGTCCTCACAGGAAGAGACTGCTGAAAGAAAGATCTGCTTTCTTCAAGGTACGTTTTTTTATCAAAAACCTATTCAGGAGCCAAACCATTTTTTTCACAGTGCTGTAAAATATCAATTATATTATTCATAGGATATTGTAAAAATTAGTTAGTGAAATTATTCTAAAGAAGATAAATTTCAGCGATAGTTATTAAGTTCATTTTATTTTCCAGGAACATCATCAAGGGATAATAAAAAAGCTACCAAAGCTGTTATTTTTTCTCCTCCCGGAACATCCGCGATATATTTTTCGTGCCCAATTCCTTGAATATTCATTAAAGCAAACGAAATTTTTTCATTTGTTCCTGTTATTGGATATGATTCCTGTTTATTAGCTTCTATTACTATTTCTCTTTCTGACTTTAATAAAAGTGCCTGAAGACTCAAAGCGGCATTAGGTCTTAAATAGGATTCAGGATTGTTTTCTCTGTAAGTTAAAATTTGTCCCATTCCATATAGCTTATCATCTTGTGATATGCTAAGTAAGATTTGTAAGTCTTCAGTTTCATTTATAATACCAGGCCTTAAAGTAACTCCAACACCACCATCGTGCAGATAAGGAGCAGTTCCCCAAAGATATCTGAGGGTAACAACTTTATAACCATAAGTCTCTTTACTTCCAAGCCACTTGGCAATCCAACCAAAGAACCCTTTAGATATTGCTTCCCCGGTTGATGGATCATATTCAGGTGCAATAAAAGTTTGAAGCGGTTCGGTAGCCAATGCCCGCGAATTATTTGTTCCAATTTTTTTAAGTGGTATGATAGTATTATTTGTGAAAAAAGGACCTGCGTGACAATTTACGCAGCCAGTGTTCTTGAAAATATCATAACCTTTTTCTATTAGTCCTTTTTCTTTTGCATTCTTTAACAGAATACTGTGATTAGTTGGCGGTTCAAGCCAATTAAGCATTAGAGTGACAGCGTTAGTTAAAAATTCGTCACCGTTCAAACCATATTTTTTTTCGAGTTCATCAATATTATATTCTTTTCTAATATCCGGGGGTGTTATTACCCTTACGCCCAGCATTCCTGTCATCTGATCCCTCATATCACCATCAATACCAAATTCTTTTGCATCCCGGATTCTATTAAATTTTTTATTATCAGGGTGATCCATAACTTCTTTTGTTACATAAGCATCTGTTCCTTTAATTATCACTGTAGCATCCGTTCGAAGGATGCCGGGAATTCCATCTGAAGTACCGAGAATATCATCCCGCAATATCTCAAATTGTGATCTGTCATGTAATACAGCGGGGGAATATTCAAGAATCATTTCAGCATATTCTTTTGCTGTTAAAAGAGAAAAAATTCCCGGTTCTCTCCAAAATAATAGATTCTCGGTTTTTCCACCTCTATCATTACATAATGCTACAAATTCCGATGGATCAAATGAAACTGTCCAAACATTATTATTTCTGTCTGAAGCATTTAACATTACTCCATCGTAATTGAATGGCCAATTATTTCTTGTAAATAAAATCGGGTATTGAAGAGGATTATGAATTGCATCAGGTGTGTCGTCAAAATATCCACGCGGCATTAATTGAACGCCCTTTACAATCTCACTTTTAACTTTATGCGGGTCTGTTTTGTAATTTTCTAATATTGATTTCATCCATTCTTTTGCATCACCAAGCGTTAATTTGTTCGGTTGTCCGGATGCAAATATTGCAGATAAAGGATTACTCGCAGTAACAAAAATCCAGCCTAAATGTAGATCCTGATTACCTATTGCCCAGGCATCTTGCGGTTTAAAAGGAGTACCTTCGGTTTTAACTCCTAACCTGGCTGATTTTAAGTCTGTTTTACCATCCCAATCAACATCAAGTGAATAATGGCATAAGGCGCAAGAAAAACCCGTACGGAATTTTCCGCCTCCGGGCAGGTTCCCCACACCTTTAGGACCCGACGAATATTTAGAAGGATCTAAAAGATAAGGTAAATGAGATTCACTATCTTTGGCCTTAACTGGTATTATACCCAAAGGCCAGGCTGAACCTGCTTCAACATCTAAACCTGTATGTAGTTTTTCAGGCAGCGGAAGAATATTGTCAAGATTGCTTCCAGGAGGAAATGAGATTACAAGATCGTGTGTATATCCGCCTCCATTTCCTGTATAAAGATTTCCCCTTTTTCCATCTAGTTCATCTATTGCTTCTACAAAGAATTTAAAAAAAGATTCTGTGATATAACCACCACCCTGCTTGGGTATGTTAATGTTCACTTCTAAAAACCCGATGATATCAGTAAGTAATTTTTCATTCCCAAATGTTTCATTTCTAAACCATTCTTCACCCCATTTAACCCAATCCATATATTCATCATAAGGTATCTCCTTACCATTGTAACTAGGAATTTTTGCTTCGGGAGTTTTCTCTTTTAATACATTAAAATCTTCCCAATCTTTGGGTTTAGGTGAACAGCTAAAAAATAACAATGTATTACCCACTAACAAGATTACAAATACATATAATTTAGTATTGAAGCCGTGCATATTTTCTCCTTCTAAATTTGTTTGTTTGATAAAACAGTTTTTTTAGTATAAAACCTAATTCTTATGTAAAGACAAACTAAAGCGGATATACCCAACAATGCTCCCATTATAACAACAAAAGTTTCTTTATTGTCAACTGCATGAAATATAACAGTAGATGAAAAAAAAGTAGTGAATAGTAATATATGAATACCTGTTCTTTGAAACGATATCCATCCGGCGTCCGAATTTGACGTCCAGCTAAGAATAATATCCAGCAACCACCAGAAAGTTATTATAAGGTTAAGTGTTGCAACAAAAACACCCTGTGAGTTATAAAACTGTGTTATGCTTCCGTCAAAAAAAATATAAAAGCTGTAATAGATATGAATCAAAAAAGAGATAAAGCTCCCCGTCCAAAATAATAACCAAAACTTCATCCTTGTTTCAGATGACCAGGGTAGAATATATAAACAAAGGGCAATATTAAATAGAAATAGAGTTAATCTCGCGGTATAGAGAAGTTTGTAAAAGATATCATTATCTCTATAATTTGCCAGCGTTAGAACTGAAATATTGAGAAATACTAAAACAATGATTGAGACAGCGATTTCCGTAATCGATAAATTTTTTCTTATACTATTTATATTCTTCATCTTGAAAAATGCTCATTATTACTAATCAAAACCCTGGTTTATATTGAATTATTAATTCTTAAAATTCCTTTCAAGTCACCCTAAAAAAATGATTTGTAATTTCTTATAATATTACCTTCATTTTATATAAACGGACAATAATTTCCTTTTTAAAATATCCCGGGGAAGCAATCTTTTTCATTTCCCTGGGAAATCAATATCCTAAAAGTAATTTTCTCTTGATACAAGGTATATAGATAATGAATTTTTCGCACTTGTAATACCGGTCAGAAATAACAAGTATTCTTTTATAAATCACATGTTCAATAATGATATTTTGAAAATCTTTATTCTACTAACTCTTTAGATTAACATCAGTTTGCCTGGAAAAGAAGGCACGTCTAAGCCCAATTAAAAACTACTTCAGAAAAAATCAAGTGTCAATAGTTAACTAAATAATTTTGCCTTCAAAATTCCCAAATATATGATAATGAGCTCATACTAACAACCTTATAGATAGTAATGATAATATATTTTGAAAATTTTATTTCGTTGGCATATCTCTTTTTTCTGATTCCGTTCCATAATTCTAATGTTAGCTCATTTCCTTTATGATAATGTGAATCTTCTTCATGCTTATAAAAGAATTTCACTGTCATAAAATTAGCATGACAAAACTTTTTTTATCACTACAAAGCTTTGTGAAAAGTATGTAAGCTCATGCATTAATAAGAAAATCGTTTGTCTGCACAACATCCGAAAATGAGTGACCAAAACCAACTGCTCTAACATTCTACTGCTCAGTCGCACCTCAGGATTAGCACCTGAGACTACAAAAGAGATTAATGCCTTGAAATACCTCCAATTCAATTAGCGCGCATCACATCAATAATTTGCTTAACACCTGGACATGCTTCCATTTTTTATCTCCTTTATTTAATTATTATTATTTCCATCTGATGTTATCATTATTTGTCCGAGATGTGCCTCGATCCTTTTCTTTTGTTTTTATTGGATCATTTTCCACTTTAAACCTATCACCTCGTTTTACTTGTGACTCCTTTTTAATTTTAGTTATTAGGTCGCTTGCCTCATCCTTGTATTTACCTAACTTTGTTTTTTCAAGATAGTACTGGTAAGATGAGATTGTATTATCTGATTTGGATTTTAACCACAGATTCTCCTCAGTTTGTAATTCTTGTTTTTGTCCTTGTTCTATAGATGCTTTCTCTTCATTTTGCTTAACTATGTCTTCATCTTTGGAAATTCCGGGAACCTTTTCCGGTTCTTTAGTTTTTTTAAGATTTAATGCATTAACCAATTTTTTTAATGCCGGCTCATAGTCACCAGTAAAATCAACACGCTGCAATCTTTTTATCCGGAAGGGGATTTCACATTCACTAATAAGAATTGGAATTACTCGTTTACCTTCCTCCAGAGCATAGGAAACTTCATCCATAACATTGTTAGAAGCAACCGATGTTGGCGAAAGTATAACGATCATAGTTTCCGCACCTTCTAATGCCTTCTCTATCTCGGCATCCCACCTCCTCCCTGCAACTATATCAAGCTGATCGAGCCAAATATCAATTCCCGCAGTTCGCAGATCTGTGGCAAGTTTTAACACAAATTCTGAATCATCCCTGGAATAACTAAAAAATGTTTTTTCTGGTGACATAATAACTCCTTAAAAATTATTAATTTTCATTTTGTTCTTCGGTCTTTTGCATAATTTCAGCCCAACTTGAATTTTCTTTTGAGATTAACATCTCAACTCTTTGTACCAGAAGGTTAAAAGCGTTTTTCCCAACGTAGGGATTGGTTTTTGTAAGATACAAATATTTTTCGTGCCGGAGCGATTCGCAGGTAGTTCTGTACGCAGTCCAGGTTTCCTGGAACTTATACAAGCTGATTATGGCTGTAATTGCTGCAATCAAAACGCCAATTGCACCCAGCAAATATTGTAGGTACACGAGCTTATCTACATATCCTGAAATAAAAGGTATGGATGCTGCTGAAACAATAAGAATTAATTGTAGCATCTTGTAAGTTTTCTGGTTTTGTATGCTCTTTCTATCATACCAATCTATCTGATCGTCAAGCCTGTTTTTTAGATATTCTTCTTCTTCCATTTTTTTACTCTGCTAGTAGTTATGATAAATATATAATAAATTTTTTACCCGCTTATTTT
>Ga0209988_10002592_pt1 | contig 11950 bp, 8 predicted proteins | sample N075metaG_FD_183115 | JGI IMG/M metagenome (GOLD analysis project Ga0209988, IMG submission 183115) | Deep subsurface microbial communities from Kermadec Trench to uncover new lineages of life (NeLLi) - N075 metaG (SPAdes) (version 2) | ecosystem: Environmental > Aquatic > Marine > Ocean trench... | reverse complement strand
GATGTTCGCCAGATGTTGCTGGATGCCGCCCGGCCTGGGCGGATAGTCATTTGTAACGAGCAGCAGCCGCATCACTACAGGCTAGGAAACGATCTGCCCCCGAATGGCACTCAGGATCTGACTCTGGACAGCATGGTGGTCGGTGGCGCGGGAGTATTCAGCTGACTTCCGAAAATGCCGGCTTCGACATAGATGCATCGCCACGGACCGTCTACTTGTGGTTCGTCACCGTAGTTCTGTTGAGCGGAGTTCCTTCTGCGGAGCGTCCATCGCCGCAGAGGGTCGGCCCAGACCCGCAGCAGCACGTAGCCGGTGATACCGGCCACGATGGAAGCGGCAAAGATGCCGATCTTGGAGAGATCGCTGAGAACTGGATCGTTGAAGGCGAGCCCCGTGATGAACAAGGAAACCGTGAATCCGATTGCACCAAGGACGCCAAGACCCAGGATTTGGCCCTACGAAGTCTCCGTCGGCAACTTGCCGATACCCAGACGAACAGCCAGGTAGGAAAAAAGAGAGATACCGACGGTCTTTCCTGCCAAGGTTCCGATACTCACGCCGAGAGCTACGGACGAGGCCAGGGCATCTGCAAGGTCGATGCCCGACAATCGGACGCCTGCGTTGGCCAGAGCGAAAACGGACACCACCACAAACGAAGTCCATGGGTGAAGAGCCTCCTCCAATCGCCGCAGCGCCGACACTGATTCACGGGCCGCATTCGACAGCGACAGAACCTTGTGGTCGATGCGTAGCCGAGCTTTGGTAACCTCAACCGGTGTGGGACTCGGTGAAGGCCATGCGGAAACTACCTCCGGTACTCTTGGCCTTCGTGCTGATGACCACCAGCTGCGCCGACAGCCGTGAGGGGCCAGCGCGGACGAGTCCCCCCGAAGCTTCCTCCGGACGCATCGAGGTCATGGCCGGATGGACTGGTGACGAGGCGGCTGCCTTCCGGCAGGTCTTGGCCGGTTTCACCCAGAAGACAGGCATCAATGTCGACTTCGAGTCTGTCCAGCAAGACCTGCCGACGATCCTCTCGAGTCGAGTCGACGGTGGTGATCCGCCGGACGTGGCAGTCCTCGCCCAGCCGGGCCTGTTGAAGGAACTGGCCACCCTGGGCGTGCTGGTGCCGGTCGAGAGCCCGGTCAGCTCTTCCGTCGATCAGAACTACGCCCCGGTGTGGCGGGACTTGGCGTCGGTGGACGGCACCCTCTACGGCGTGTTCTTCAAGGGCGCCAACAAGTCAACGGTCTGGTATGACGTGAAGGTCTTCGAGGCACATGGGCTTGCACCACCCAAAACTTGGGACGACTGGGTGGCGCTCTCCCAGGAGCTGCTCGAGGCTGGCATCACACCCATCGCCGTCGGGGGGAAAGACGGCTGGGTGCTTTCCGATTGGTTCGAGAACGTCTACCTCCGCACCGCGGGCCCGGAGAAGTACGACCAGCTCGCCAAGCACGAGATCCCTTGGACCGACCAGTCCGTCAAGGAAGCTCTGGCCATCATGGCTGAGCTGATCGGGGTCGAGGACTACGTGGCCCGTGGTCTCGACGGAGCGACCGACGTGGACTGGAGGGAGTCGGTCAAGATGGTGTTCTCCGATACCCCGGAGGCGGCCGTCGTGTACGAAGGAGATTTCGTCGCCGGTGAGATCATCAGCGAGACGGACGCCCGACCCGGGACCGACTTCGCCTTCTTCGAGTGGCCGAGCATCGACGGGTCACCTCGGGCGGTGGTAGGGGGCGGGGACGTGGCGGTGGTTCTCACGGACCACCCTGGGGCCATGCAGCTAGTCGGTTACCTGGCGACCGCCGAGGCCGCAGAGATCTGGGCGGCCCTGGGGGGGTTCTCCTCACCCAACAAGAACGTGGACCCATCCGTGTATCCGGACGACATCAGCCGCGCCTTTGCGGTGGCCCTTGCCAACGCCGAGGTGTTCCGCTTCGACCTGTCGGACCTCGTTCCCGCTTCCTTTGGCGCCACGCCGGAGGCTGGGATCTGGGGACGTCTGCAAGACTGGCTCAACAACCCTGCGGATATCGACGAGATCAGCGCCCGACTCGAGACAGAAGCGGAGGCTGCCTTCGGAGGGTGATACGCCGCCGATTCGGCAGGCCGGCCCCATGCTCGAATTCATCGGTCACCCGCCCCATCGCTTCCTTGAGGCTTCTCAGGGGAAGTCGATATCGAGTTCCTCGCGGGCGAGCCGGCGCAGATCCTCGCGGGGGACGAAACCCAGGGCCTGGGCGACGTCCTCGTCGAGCGTCTCGAGGCTCTGGCCCTCGGCGGCGAACCGGTAGGTGACACAGCCACCCTCGAACCGGAAGTACCAGACGCCCCGATACTGCCCCACGCCGGCAGAGTCCTCCTGGGGCAAGACTTGCATGATGTCGACGAAGCGCCGAGTGCCCTGGTAGTCGCTGGCAAGCGGGAGCCGTGGATCGCGTCCGCCGGGTACTTCCTCGGCGTTACCGATGTCGCAGGCGGCCTCTAGCGTGACCACTAGAAAAACCCCCCCGGTCCGATCCGAATCGAGCCAGAACCGGGTACGGCCCATGCGGGTGTCGAATTCCTCGAACGTCCAGCCGGGCTGAAGATGGTTCACGCACGGCACGAGCTCGGCAGTGGGGACCGACTGGGCGGCCAAGACCAGCGCAGGGCTGGGCCCAGCCTCAATATCGCAGCGGGGCAGAGCATCGTTTCTCGGCGACACGGTACAAGCGGTCAGCATCACGAGTAGCAGGCCCAGGAACGGAAGCCGGCAACAGGATCTCACAGGAACCCGGTCCCTCCCAGGTTCGCGATCAAGAGCACGGTCAACAGCACGGCCGTGATCAGCGTGGCGGCCGCCAGGCCGACACGATGGGTGCTCCATCTTTGTGTATGAATCAGTTCGCACTCCGGAGCCAGCGTCCGGAACTCGGTGACCAGGTTCCGGCCAGTCGCATTCTCCGATTCCCGCAGGGCGGCCTGTAACTGTGAAGGAATGGTGACACCATGGGTGGCCGCGAAAGCTTCAGCGATGTCCTCGGCCGCGAACCAACTCAAGGCGCGCTCGTAAACCCGCCCGGGATCGGTGCGTAACGCCAGGATCAACATCATGTTGGCCAGATCCACCGCCTGCCGCCACGGGGTGGGCCGCACCGTCCCGAAGGCGACATCGATAAGCAGCACCTGCCCGTCGCGGACCATCACGTTGGCAGGCTTGATGTCACGATGTGCCAGCCCGGCATCCCACAACTGGTGAACCACTCGCAAGGCGTCGTCGATCACCCTGTTGTCGACCTCGACTACGTCTATTTCCTCCCCACCCTCGAGGAACTCGGTGACGACCATGTACTCGCGCTCCGAAGTGATCTCGACGAACCCGTACGGCTGGGCCGACGATACGCCGGCGTCGCGCATGACCCGCAGCATGTAGTCCTCGTACTCCACCAGGTGGCGCACGGACCCGAACCGCACCTCGTCCTCCAAAGCGCCGTAGCGAAGCGTCCGTCCCAGCTTGTACCAGCGGTCCGAGCGGAGGTGGCTGCTGGCGTACAGCTTGGCGAAGAGGTCGCAATCGGGCCCTCCGGCAACGTGAAGCCACAGCGGCGTCGACCCCGCCGAGCTCTCGAGGCCCACCGGCTCGATACTGAGCACCGCGATGCCCAGTTGCTCTTTGACCGCCTGCCGGATCGCCTTCCCCCGAGCGCCTCCCACGTCCAGGTGAGCGGACCGCCCTCGTCGGTAGGTGACGGGAAAGACGGAGCCGGGCACGAACAGCCGGAACCCGACCACGCTCACGGCCACACCTAACACGACGGCGACAACGCCATCGCTGGGATGATCGACGCCAAGGTAGATGCGGGCGACCAACAGGGCGGCCACCAGAACCCCGGACAGGATGAACCAGCGTCTCCGCCAGCGGCCCTTGGGAATCAGGGCGTAGCCCATCAACACCAGCGTGATCGCCAACGCCGCCACCGGAAGAGACGGGTGCGAAAACCCATTCCAATCGCCGATGATCTCGACGAACGGACGGACCCGGCTGATCTCGAGCACCAAGCGAGCGCCAATCCACTCCAGCACCAGGAACACACCGAGGACGCCGAAGAGGTGCCTCCAGCGGCCGAAGCCGATCAGCACCAGGATGGTGCCCCATCGCAACAGCCGGATGGTCCACTCCGACCCCAAGGCGTGCAGGTTGCGCATGATGGCGGTGAGGGTGTCGGTGCGACGATCGACGAACCAGAAGAGCACCTCGTGGTCGCGCCCGAACCACCACCTGGTGGTCTCCGACCAGGCAAAGACGGACACCCAGAACAGCCCGACCAGGATGCCCATCAGCAGCCAGAACCTCTCACTGGCCTGCAGTTCCCGGGGCAGAGGTTCTCGTTCCCCAGAGGGACGACGACGCCGTCCAGAAATCGTGATTCCGGCCACACGGAACTCGCGCCGCTCGCTGACGGCCCCCAGTGCGCTGGCGACACGCTCGCCCAATTCGATTTGGTCGAGTGCCGCCCGATCTACAGTTGCTACAGCCTCGGGGTCTTCAGCCACGCCTCAGACACTACAAGTCGCCTGTGACCTGATCGGAAAGCCTGCGACCAGCCCGGACCCCCCTCGCGGCTGAAACATATCTGCACACTCGGTGAGAGCGAGTGGCTGTGGTCCTCTCCGATACGCCTTGGATCCTGCCCGAGATGAAGGAGGTCGTCGAGGTCGTCTTCGGCTGCACCAGGAGGATTACTGAATGCTCACCTGCGGAAGATCAGCGGAGCGACGAGCCGCCCAAGCCGGCGCAATCGAGCCTGGCCCGGGTAATCGTCGGCGGGGTCGATCATGCAGTGGAAGAACTCTGCTCCGAGCCGCCAGGCGAGGACCCCATCGGTGAGGACCTGGTCTCCGATGACCCACATTTCGGTGTTCCCGTCGACAAGGCCTAGGCGTCTGCGACTGGTCCATGGCTTGTTGCCCCGGCTGATCATCCGATCGACGCCCCGCCGGGGACCGTTGGTCAGCACGATTGCCCTGTCAACCGTCGGGATCTGCTCGAAACGGTCGATTGCTTGATTGACGCGGTCGCGAAACTCCTTGGGCGGGGTTCCCTGGGGCACAATGGTGTTGTCGGTGTCGAAGATCAAGATCAGCCGGCGGTCTGCCTCGGCAGCAACGGACGCCACAGCGTCTAGATCATCCACAACCCGGCTGACAACTTTGCGAAACATTCGCCCCACGGCACAAGAGAGCCTTGCCATCATCGTGACATATCGAGGTTTGGTCAATACGCGAGACATTCTCGACCTGGCGACGAAACCAAACGCCGCGGTCCGGGCGCCCATCGCGTGCGGCGCTTGTGGTTCCAGGCGTCGCTGATGTTTCCTGCCGGGTCGAGCAGAAACGCGATGTGGCCGCTGTTTGTTCCAGCCGGCGCTACGTGTGCTGCACCCATAGAGATCAGCAACGTGTCGACGCCTTACTAATGCGGTGTCGACGACCAGTCACTCGGTGAACAGTGCCAGTCGGAAGCCGCGGCAGCTAGCCGCTGGTTCCGTCGTCCCAAACCGAGACGGTTCAGATGTGTCTGCACACACGACTTCGAAATCGACTCCTGGCCCGTGAGATCTAGCGCTCGTCGGGCACGGGAACTTTGCGGAGGAGAAGATAGCCGGTGACGCCGGCGATTGCCGAGCCGGCGAAGATGCCGATCTTGGCCAAATCCGCCATGGCCGGGTCGTCGAACGCCAGCCCGGTGACGAAGAGCGACACCGTGAACCCGATGCCGCCTAGCACGGCAAGGCCGCGAATGTGTGACCACGTCGAACCGATCGGCAGCCGGGCGACACCGGACCGGACCGCGAGGTACATCGCCAGGGTGATACCGACGATCTTGCCAAGGACAAGACCGAGCGCAACGCCGATGGTAATCGGATCCTTCAACGCTGCACCGATGTCGATGCCGACAAAGCGGACGCCCGCATTGGCCAACGCGAACAGCGGGACGATCATGAACGAGGTCCATGGGTGCAACCCTTCTTCGAGCCTCGTCAACGGCGACACCGATTCCCGGGTGATGTTGGCGAGCTCCAGCACCTCGTGGTCGACGTGTTCCCGTTCCATGACGCTCTGCTCCTCGTTGCCGTAGGAGCCGACCGTGGCCCGGGCCTTCTCGTTGTACTCCCTGGCTCCGTAGAAGGGATGGGTGGGGGTGAGGAAGCCGAGCGCGACGCCGGCGAGTGTGGCGTGGACGCCCGACTGGAACACCGCGAACCACACCATGGTGCCGATGATCCAGTAGAACGACATGGCCCTTACGTTGCGGTGTTTGGCCATGTATACGACCACGAAGAGAGCAACGGCTACCGCCAGCCAGCCGAATGACAGGTCGTCGGTGTAGAAGATGGCAATAACGGCGATTGCGCCGATGTCGTCCACGATCGCCACCGCCAGGAGGAACAGCCGCGCCCGCGGCGGGATCCGGTTGCCGAGGAGTGCCACGACGCCGAGGGCAAACGCAATGTCGGTCGCCATGGGTATGCCCCACCCCCTGGCCGCATCACCGGAGGAGTTGAGGGCAAAGTAGATGAGCGCGGGGACGACCATTCCCCCAACGGCGGCAATCGCAGGACCGGCCGCCGCTGATCTGTCGCTGAGGTCGCCAAGACGGGTCTCCCGCTTGATCTCGAGCCCGACGACGAAGAAGAAGAGCGTCATCAACGCATCGTTGACGACGTCGCGGAGCGATTCGCTGAGGTCGATCGGACCGAGCTCGATGAGCAGGCGGGTTTCCCAGAACTTCTCGTAGCTTTCGCCGAACGGGAGATTCGCCCAGAGCAACGCGACTACCGCCGCCCCGATGAGCACGAGCCCGGATGCCGCCTCGAGCTGCATGAAACGGCGAGCGGGCCTGATAAAGCGGCTCGGGATCATGGAGTCTGACTGCGACCAGGTGCGTCGTTCGGTCATGGTCCTCAGCCCCGAGGGGAGAAGATGGCTTGGCGCGGGAACACCGGGTAGCAGACGCGAGCTATCCGTGCCTCCTCAGCGATGAGGCTGACCCGCTTGAAGAGGGTCACCTCCTCGACGGTGAAAGTGGGCAACCGCAACGGCTGTTCCGCAAGGTGACAGCCATCTACCACGATCAGCGCACCCTCACATCCTCCCAGCCGGCTATGTCCGGCGCTCGCCTGATCTCTCAACGTCCGGCCACCTCGAAGGTAGGTGACCGGGCGGTGGTTGGAGGGCCTCACGGAGCAACCTGTTATCTCTGCTGGGTGGCGGTTTCCCTTTTGTGTGGCTCGTAGATCCATTCGCCACGGGTGCGTTCCCATTCGAGCCGGTCGCGCTCCTCGCCCTTCAGTGACGGGGTGACAAGCAGCAGCAGGCTCGGCAACACCAGCAGCGTCACCAGCACGGCGAGAGCGATCATCACTGCGGTCAGGATTCCGTACACCGCGAAGATCGGCATCGGCGCCAATCCGAGCACGGCGAACCCTCCGATCGATGTGAGGGCCGACAGCAGCAGGGCACCGCCGGTGCCTTCACCTGCCCTGCGTAACGCCGGGAAGCGACTGGGCTCGCCGACGAGTTCCTCGCGGAAACGCACGGTGAAGTGGGTGGCGAAGTCGATACCGATTCCGATTGAGATCGCAGCGATGGTCGCCGTCACCGGGTTGATGGTGTAGCCGGCGAGGTACATGAACCCGTACAGCCAGGCCACCACCAGCAAGATCGGCACCTCCGCCACCAGCGCGTACTTAATCGACCGCAGGAAGAAGGCGACGATCAAGAACGTCAGCAACAATGCGACCGGCAGCGAGATCAGCATCGATCTGGTGAATGCGTCGAGAGTGTTGCGGAAGGTGATCGGCTCCCCGGACACCCCGATGATGTTGATGTCGACACCGGCCGTCGCCACGCGCAGGTTAACCGCGGCATCCTCGAGAGCCGCCTGGGCGGCATCGATTCTGGGCCCATCGGTCAAGGTGCCGATGAGCACCTCGATCCTTGTCCCCTGGGTGTCTCCCTCTAGGTAGAGGATGTTGTGGACAGTGTCCGGCGGGAAGACCATCTGCCCGGAGTCATCGCGCAACCCATCGCTGGTAGCGACCGTGTACACGGCGGCTACCTGTGTTGCGGTGTCGGGGTATCCGTCTCCGTCGTCATCGGTGATCTCAACTCCGGTGGCGGCTGTGACGTCACTACGCGCGGCCGACGAAGCCGTGGCGAACCGTGCCAGGGTCACCGCGTTGGGGGTGACTGCCACCTCGCCGTCGAAGCCGCGGGACAGGTCGGCGCCCGAGTTCGTCACCTCGTCAAGGGCGATCTCCATCGCCTGCAAGGTCGTCGGAGCGGTCAGGTCGCCTTCAACGTAGATATAGCCTGCACCGGCGCCGAGGTCACCGAAGTGGAACTCCTGACGTTCGATGCTGACCACCGCATCGGAGTCGCTCGCCAGGAAATCAGAGAAGGAAAAGTCTGATTTGACCTGAAGGGCCCCCCACACTCCCACCGTTGCCAGCACGACCACCGCCGGGATCGTGACGACTCGCCACCGAGCAAGGAAATGGACCACATGGCCGGCAAAGGGCAGCCCGGCCCCGATCCCCGTCACCTCGTCGGTGACCTCCAACCCCTTTTCGGCAGCCCGGGTGTTGCGCCTCCGGGTCCACCGGAACGGCAGGTAGATGAACAACGGTACGAACACGAGCATCCCCGCGACCCCGATGAGCGGAACCCCGACCGCGCCGGCCACCATGACCCCGGCGAAGAGTGTGGCAACCACGAACCCGACCTTGGTCAGGATACGCGGACCGTGGTGTTCGGGAGCGGGTCCCATGCCGTCCTCGGCCGCCAGGAGCAGCTTCGGCACCAGCACACCCAGAACGGCGAAGGCGACGAGCAGCGCGATGGCGCCACCGATCCCGAACTGGATGATCGTCTCGATGCCGGACACGGCGTTGGAGGCAAACGCCGCCGCCGACGACAACGCTGCAAGGACCAGCGCCAGGGCCACCGCCGACATGCCTATGGGGTAGGCGCGTTCACGATTCTGGCCCTGCACCTGGGTTTCGCGGGCACGGCCGATGGCGTGGATGAAGAAGTCGACACCGAAGCTGATGATCGAGATCGGCACGATAAACCCGAGCAGCAAGCCACCCTTGAGCCCTATCAGCGCCCAGATCCCCTTGTAGATCATGGTCGTTACCACCAGACCGGCGCCCACATACACGGCAGCCCAGTACGAGCGGAGCAGGACCCCGACAATGATGAGGATGACGGCCACGGCCCCGAGGATGAACGGTGCGGCTTCTTCTGCCCCCTCTTCGAACTCGAGGTTGACGTCGATAAGCAACCCGAGGGTGGTGTAGTACTGCTGGTCGCCGCGCAACTCCGTCTGCACTTCGCGTAGCCAGCGCTCCGCCTCGAGGAAACGCTCCATCTCGATGATGTCTGGGTCCGTGGAAGTCGTTGTTACCTCAAAGGTGTCGATGTCGTACAGCACCAGCGCCTGGAAGGCGGGGCTCTCCCACACCTCGATCTGCTGGCCGGCGACGGTGCCCGGCGTCACCGTTCCCAGACGCGACATCAGGCTTCGCAGCGCCGCGGTCGGTGCCTCCGGAGCCAGCACCGCGTCGAGCGCTACCTTGACCTCGGCGTCGGTGGCGTTCTCGAGTCCACCGGGAAGTTCGGCGTCCACGGCATCGGCGATGGAGTAGACGCCGCCGACCTCGGCGTTGAGGTTGGTGTTGAACGCGGTCGCTAGATGCGAGTTCAGTGGGTCACCGCCGACATCCCGAGTGGCGGCTCTCAATGACGCTGAATTCGTCGCCCACTCCAGCAACGCGTTACGGGTCAAGACGTCGTTCTCGTCAGGATCCTCAACGAGGAACAGAGCCCCCTGTACCCCCGTCGTGACCGCGAACACCTCTTCGACCCGATCCGCGGTGTCGTAGATCTCACCCGACGGATCGAACCTCGGTTCATCGTCGGATCCGATCGCGACGGTAACCCCGGTGAAGAGCACGGCTGCTACCAGGACGGCCACCGTGATGCCGATATACCGCCGGTTTACCCACTCGAAGAACTTGTGTCCCATGCCACTCTCACCCTTCTTCATCGCAGATCCCGAGTCTTGTTCTCTCCTACGGACGTCACAGCCATATCACCGGGCTCCGTCCTCGGCTTCCCAGCTCCCCGAAAGGCGAGAAAACCACCACCCAGCAACGAAATCAGGCCAAGCGCAAAGACGCCCTGTATCACATTGAAGAACCCTACGCCGAGCACCAGGTAGGCGTCGGCCCCAGCTGAACCGTCGGAGCTCATCGCGACAACGAACCATTCACGCTGTTCCGCCGACCAGTCCAACGTCTGGAGACCGGGACCCTCGATCGAGGTCGACCTCAGTGTTTCCCTCATTCACATAGTGGATCTCATGGCCCCCAACACGCACAAAACGACCCTGGAACGAGAACAAGCTCTCACCGAACCAAACCCGGTCGATCATTGGCAGCCATGGCATTCGATCCTATGCGAGAAATTGTGTTCGTGGAGTGTTCAGCGGCATCACTCCGCCGGTCTTCTAACGGATCTTCTAACGGATGGGGGGGGACAGTGAGTTATCAACAAGGACGGCCTGGCTGGAGGCTGGACGCACGCACGCCTACGAGATGGCGGACGCCATCGAGATCGCTGGAAACGCGCTTGGCAAGGTCGACATCGTGGTCGCGCACTCACTCGGGGCAATGGCGACAGCAGTGGCGATGCAGCGCTCGCTCAAAGCCGACAGGCGTGTGCTCATTTCTTCAAGGACGTGTTAGGCGTTGAAGTGGAGACGCTTGACAACCCCGCCCAGCCCCCGATGTTCAACGAGTTTCGATGGTTTGCGACGTTTGGCTCGGAGTAACGCTGCCCGATAAGCGTGATCAGCCCGACAACCGACCCGGTCACGGGTCGCCACCATCCGCGGCGAGACACCCGCGGCGAGACCCGAGAAATCCTTTCCCGTTCAACCAAAGACAAGTGCTGTGATGATCGTCCCCGGACAGGAGGGCGCAACCCTCGCTGGACTTTCGCCTCAGGAGAGGTCATCTATCTCGCCCGTGGGCTCGCGAAAGAAGAACACAATCGATACCGGCACAATCAGCACCAGCGCGATTATTAGCAGCTATCGCCTTGTCATACATCATGGAGCCTAGGTCCAGGTGAGGTGTTTGAGGGCTCCCCCAGCGCCACATCACACCCGCCCATAGCCGGCATCATGTAGCCCCGCCAGGCACGCATAAGTGCCGTTATGCGGGCTTTCGGATGATGTGTTCGCGTGGGCCGCGGTCGTGAGGTCGAGGTGCTAGCTGCCGGCTGTGGGCCGGTTTGGAAGGAAGAATACGCGTTCCGAGGAGTCGGAAGGCGGGTCGCTCTCCAGTTCGTATCCCGCTGCCGCCCAATCGGAGACACCGCCCTCGTAACGCCTGACGTTGGTGTACCCAGACTCGATCAACCAGCGGTACGCAAACTGACTGGCGACACATGCCGGGTCGGTGCAGTACACCACTATCTCATCATCGAGGTCGAGACCCTCTCGCGCTTCCTCAACAGTGTTGAAATGCGTCGATCCAGGAATGTGGGCGACACGGAAACCCCATTCGTGCATGGCCATGAGTAACTTGAAGTTGTCACCGCGATCGAGTTTGGTTTTGAGTTCCTCTCGCTCGATGGTCTTGATTTCATAGTCCACGAGGTGAAGTGTATAGCCCGGCCAATAGCCCACACCCTCCAAAGAGTGAGCTGACTCGTCGATAGGCAAGTTTCGGATGTCTTGAGAACAACCGACCCCCGTCGCTCGGCCGCCCATAAGTGCTGTGGTCTCTGGGGGTGAATGCAACACCTGTCGGTGAGAGTGTCATCTCTTATCGAGGAGGTTGTTGTGGTCAGATTCACTGAGGATGAGCGGGTTGAGGTTTGGGATCGG
>Ga0209988_10002587_pt1 | contig 11967 bp, 11 predicted proteins | sample N075metaG_FD_183115 | JGI IMG/M metagenome (GOLD analysis project Ga0209988, IMG submission 183115) | Deep subsurface microbial communities from Kermadec Trench to uncover new lineages of life (NeLLi) - N075 metaG (SPAdes) (version 2) | ecosystem: Environmental > Aquatic > Marine > Ocean trench... | reverse complement strand
AAAGAGCTTGACCAAAGCCGCGATAGAGAAGGCGACATTCACGCCATTCCACTTTTGCACCTCGGATTTTTGTACCCGCGATGGAATCCGCGGTGTTCAGACCATGCGCCTGACAACCGGTGGGTGCCCAAAACCACCTCTTTCGATACCTCCCTGTCGTGATTGGCTTGCATACCTGGAAATGAACAGGTTTAATCTCTTGGCTGGTTGTTCTAGACTGTAAGTAGTAACGCCCTCCGGTGAGGGAGTGGGCTTCCATGGAACCGCAACACGAGGAGCGTCGGCTTACCACGATCCTGTCCGCCGATGTCGTCGGCTACAGCCGGCTCATGGCGGCGGATGAATCGGGAACCCTCGCGCAGCTCCAGGCCCACCGCAAAGAGTTGTTCGAGCCCAAGACTGCTGAGTATCGCGGCCGCGTCGTCAAGCTCATGGGCGACGGTACATTGATGGAGTTCGCCAGCGCCGTCGATGCGGTGCTCTTCGCCGTCGAGGTTCAGCGTGCGATGGCCGCGCGCAACGCGGAGATCCCAAAAGACCGGCAGATCGTCTATCGCGTCGGAATCAATATTGGCGACATCATCGTCGTGGGCGACGACATTTACGGCGATGGCGTCAACATTGCGGCGCGGCTCCAAGCACTCGCCGAAGCGGGCGGAATCTGCATCGCTCGAAACGTTTACAGCCAAGTCAGGAACAAGGTGGATTTCGGCTTCAAGGACCTGGGTGAGCAAAACGTTAAGAACATCCCCGAGCCTATCCCCGTCTATCGGATATGGTTGGGGCCAAAACCGGCCGAGCCGTTGACTACGGCGAGTCGAACAAGACGACCACTGTGGAGATGGGTTATAACGGCCACGGCTGTGGCCGTCGTGGCCACCGGCGGGACAGCAATCTGGGTGCTCTTTCCGCGCGAAACGGCGCCGCCGATCGAGGCCGCATCGTTGGAACACATGGCATTCCCCTTACCTGGGAAGCCGTCAATCGCTGTGCTGGCCTTCGAGACTTCGCGAACCGACCGTAGTCATCAGTTTCTGGCTTACGGCCTGGCTGATACCATCATCACCGAGCTTGTTCGCACGCCATCGCTGTTTGTAATAGCGCAGCACAGCAGCTTACGGTACGAATATAGCGAAATCAAACCACGGGAGGTCGCGGAGCGGTTCGGGGTCAAGTATGTGTTGGCAGGAAGTGTTATTGGCAATGACGATGAACTAACTGTAGTCGCTCAGCTCATTGACGCCATCAGTGGCCGGCAACTTTGGCGCCAAACTCTGGAAGGCAGCACTAGTGATCTTTACCGTATCCAAAATGAAATTGTGAACCATGTCCGAGCGACCCTGGAGGGCAACCCACGGTTGGAAGCGTCGGCCTATAGCGACGCAGGGCTTCGATCGCGTATCCCACGTGGCGAATCGTATGCGTATCTTCTCCGCGGCATTGCTCATTTTCGAAACTCCACGCCTGAAAACAATAAGAAAGCAGCTCAACTCTTCACAAAGGCGATCGAGTTGGATCCGGGAAATGCCTTGGCCCACGGTTGGAATGCATGGAACGATGTATTTGCCGTCGTGATGGGCTGGGTCAAAGCCCCCGAAGAGCGATTGCAGCGCGCATTCACATCGGCGAAACGATCTGTTTCGCTCGATCCGTCACTAGACTTTGGGCGGTGGGCGCTGGGCGCAACGTTCATGACGGCTGGCGATCACGCAAATGCATTAGAGCAATTTCGACAAGGCCTGGACCTTAACCCCAACGAACCTAATCTTCTTGCCGGAGCAGCCAAGTCTTTAGCGTTTCAAGATGTTGCGCTTGAAGCAATTGAACTTGGGCAGCGAGCGCTGCGGCTAAACCCGCGTCCACCGGACTGGTATCTCTGGCATCTAGGAATCGCAAACTACTTTGCCCGGCGTTACGAAGAAGTAATTGCAATAGTAGAAAAGGCATCAAACAAAAATACTGAGGCTCGCTTGTATCTCATTGGAAGTTACGTCCGAAGCGATCGTAAGTCCGACGCCAAATTCCAAGTGAATGAGATCATCAAGACAGATCCTGCATTTCACATTGCGAGATACATCGATCGGACCAGCTTCGCCAACCCGAACGACAAGCGGGCGTTGGTAACAGACTTGCTTGCCGCCGGTCTGCCTGAAAACGTGAGTTTTACTTGTATGCTCGATCCTACTTTCGAGAATTGCCGCTAGATCGGGTAACTCGGGGGTCACGTTCGATCCAACGCGTGAACCGATACCAATGCCGGCTCTTGCGGCGGCTCTTGTCGGGCCATGTTATCAGCATAAGCTCATACACGGTCTGACGTATCGATGTATGCGTCCGGTCTGCCTCGACAATCAGCCGCCGGGAGCTCAGGCGCAATACGCTGGAGGGCGGTAACCGGTGGCGGCCAAATTCGGTGCCGCTATGCGGCTACCGCAAATTCTGCGGCCATACTATTCGCCGGTCGCCCGTCAGTTAGTCGGTCCAGGGGGAAGCGGCAAAAGCTCTACTATGAGAACCTTTGTGGTGACCGAGGTTAGGTTCCTTGCTGCAATCACTCCCGAAGGATGATTTTCGCCGGGTCCCTCTGTGTATGTGGAGCCCGCCCCGAAAGTATTCGCCCCTTTGTCTTTCCAACGTATCGTAATGGCTCCCTCCAGAACATATCGGACACCCGGACCCTTGTGAAGATGATACGGAGCCTCGGCACCAGGCTCCATGCTAAAGAGGGTGACCTTCAACTCATACCGCCCCGCGTCAATTGAGCCGACGTCGAACTGTGTTAACACGTCGCCATGAAACTTCGGCTCCTCCTGGGCGATGAGCTGTGTAGACCAGGCAACAAAAAACATTATCTGCGCCGCGACCGCAATCCCCCACAGCGCGCGCCGCAAATTGAAGCGTATTACCATTTCTGTGCCTCCTCCCTTGTGGCATATAGCCAAGAGATTCCCACCTGGGACTCCCAGATGTTTCCCCCGGTTGTCGAGGATTGTAGCAGAGGGGGCCGCCCAACGCGACACTGGCCCTAAATTGGCGCGGCAGGTCGCGATCCGCCCCTTATCGAGCTGATTTGGCGATGGGAACCAATGGTCAATTCATGGGCTGAGGACACTCCATGGCCTGGGCAACGTATGCAGGTCCGTGCCAAAGCGATCCGTGCGAAGTACGAATCAGCGGACCCCGCCGCGCTCATCGCAATGAGACCAACACCATGTCGGCTTCTTGGCGCGCGGGAAGTTCCCGACGCCCTGCTAACGGCGGCTTAGGGTCATGAGCCGTCCTTCGGCGCCCCTCTCGGCCGCGTCTGCAATGCGGCGATGAGCCGACATTTAGCGGCGAGTGTCGGCAATGCGGCGGTTTCCGTCCCTTCAAACGCTCCGGGCTGAACTCACGCTTTGTGCCAGCTCCCGACATAGCAACACCCTGGCCGGGTTCGCTCACCGGCGCAGACACAGCGTACCAGCCAACATCTCCTTTCGGGGGTAATCGCGAAGTTCAAAAGCAGAGCGACCCTGCAACGAGATTACACCGCCGAACTGGGCGCTGATGCTTCCGCCTACGCGTGCGTTAGCCCCGTAGCTGACATCCGATGGGTGGCAGGAACGGCGTTCTACCCCCCGAAGCCCGACCGGCGTTGGAATTTCCCGGTCGCGGCAACGCGCCATCCCGGCTCCCCCCTCAATTTTTCCGCAAATCACTTCACAGCCAGGAACGGCCGCGCCGCCGCCCACAACCCCAACGGCGCGATTGCGGCTATGGCAAGCGTCAGCACGGGGGCCTCCGCTCCGAGCGCACCGAGGGCGGCGTAGGCGAAGCCCAGCGGAATCGCCCCGCAGGCCAGCGCCACGGCAAAGCGCCAGAACGGCATCCGCACCAGCCCGGCGAGAAAGGATACTATTTCGGGCAACACCGGAAGCCAGCGCGAGGCCGCGACCAGCCAGCCGCCCCAGCGGTCGAAATGCCGCCGCGCTTGCGACATTCCGCGCGCTCCCGCCAGCCGCTCGGCCAGCCGGGGGCCGATCAGGCGGCAAAGCCCGTATCCCGTCAGCCCGGCGATGATCGAGCCGAACGCCGACAACGCCCCGCCCGCCAGCGGACCGTAAATAACGCCGAGCGCCGCCATGACCGCCGTTGCGGGGATCGGCAGGAAGATATCCGCGGCGATCAGAGCCAGCCCGACCGCCCAGGCCCATCCGCCGTAACCGCGCATCCACTCGGTGGCCCCATCGATCGATAGCCACGCCTCCACCGTCTCGCCCCAGAGGGCAAAGGGCAGCACCACAAGGATCGCCAACGCCAGGACGACCGCAAACAGCCGAATCATTCGATCAGCATCGATCCGGCGCGGCGCTCGTCCGGGGTCTCGATGCGCGGCTCGCGGCCGCCGCGCAGGATGGTATTGCCCTCGTAGAGAGTCCGCTGATCGATGGCGGACGGGTTCAGCCAGTCCTCCTCCTTCATCTGGCCGGACTTGCCGTAGACCTCCAGCGCGTTCGCATAGCAGGCCTTGCGAACCACCTCCTCCGACACCCCGCTCTCCAGCGCCAGCTTCGCGGTTTTCGCGACCCCTAGGCAATCCGAGATGCCCCAGTCGCAGGCGCTGTCGACGATGATCCGCTCGCCGCCATATTGTTTCAGCAATTCAACCATCCGCACATTGCCCATCTTGGTGGAGGGGTAGATCGAGAATCCGGCCCAGAACCCCCGTTGCAGGGTTTCGGCCACGGTCTCTTCGTTGTTGTGGTCGACCACCACCATCGAGGGGTCGACCCCCATCTCCTCGCATACATCCATCGATCGCGTGGTGCCGCGTTTCTTGTCGCGGTGCGGCGTGTGGATCATCACCGGCAGCGCCAGCTCCTTCGCCAGCTCAAGCTGAAGGCGGAAATATTTGTCCTCCAGCGCGGTCTGCTCGTCGTAGCCGAGCTCTCCTATGGCGACGACGCCCTCCTTCAGCGCAAAGCGCGGCAGCCACTCCATTACCCCCTCGGCCAGCTCTTCGTTGTTCGCTTCCTTGGGGTTGAGCCCGACGGTGCAGTAATGGCGGATGCCGAACTGCCCGGCGCGGAACCTCTCCCAGCCAACGATGGTGGAGAGATAATCCACATAGGTGCCGACAAAGGTGCGCGGCTGGCCCAGCCAGAAGGCGGGCTCGATCAGCGCCACGACACCGGCGGCCGCCATGGCCTCGTAATCATCCGTAGTGCGCGAGATCATGTGGGCATGGGGGTCGATCAGCATCATCACGTGGTCTCCTCTTCCGGCAGAGTGTCCCATTCGAGCGTTCCAGCCGCCACCGCCCGCGCCATATCCGGGGCAGTGGCGAGGATGGCGGCAGCCCCGCCGGCCGGGCTCGCAGTCAGCGCCAGCGCGGCGGCGGCGCGCTCGGCCGGGCCGCCTGCCAGCGCCCGCTTCAGGTCGCCCAGCGCCGCTTCGTCGTCGGCAAACGGCCCGACGCAACGCCAAAGTTCGGCCGGCACCTGCCGCCCGGCCGCCCAGCGTTCATGGGCGAAGTCGCGCATGATCCGAGCCAGCTCGGCGTTCGCGCGTTCGTCGAGGCCGAGGACCGGAGCGATCCGGCTGCCGACGAACAGCGCCTTCAGCACCATATGGTTCCAGCGATGCTCATCGAAATGGTCGCGCGGATAGGGGTTGTTCTGGGTGACCGCCTCGAACACCGCGACGATGTTCGAGCGCAGCCCCTCGCCAACCTCGAAATCCAGGCTCTCGGGCTTGGGATACAGCGGCAGGCCGCGGTAGAGCGCGATCATCTCCGCCACATCCGAGGTGCGGCGCAAATCCTTGAACGTCTCGGCAAAGGGCCGCTGGCCCCGATAGGCCAACAGCGCCGCGACCCGCGCCGCGCCATCGACGCTCCAGCCGCGCGGCCGCCAACCCGGATGCGCCGCCTCCGCCTCCGCTTCGTCCGCCCCGGTCAACGCCAGATCGGCCTTGCCCAGCCGGCGCGGCGCGAGGCCGAGCACGATGTGCAACTCCCGCTCCGCCGGGCCCGCGGCGAGCGCATCCAGTCTTTCCGCGAACCAGCCGGCCTGGTCGCCAGCCTGGCGCAGCACCCAACTCCGCAATAACTCCAACGGCGGCATCGTGATCCTTCCAGCGGCGCGACGGCGCCTCCGCATGTCTTATGAAACGCGTGCACTGCTGCAAAGGAATATCTCTTGCGGTCCCCCCAGCGCTCGCCAATGATCCGCCCCATGAAACAGACACTCGTCATCCTCGTTGTCGGCCTTGTGCCCAACCTCGTCGGCCCGCACACCCCGAACCTTGCCCGGCTGGCGGCGAAGGGCGCCATGCGGCCGCTCGGGACCGTGATTCCGGCGGTGACCTGCACGGTGCAGTCGACGCTGCTGACCGGCCTGGCGCCCTCGGGCCACGGGGTGGTGGCGAATGGCTGGTATTTCCGCGACCTGTCCGAGGTCTGGCTGTGGCGCCAATCGAACCGGTTGGTGGCGGGCGAAAAGATCTGGGAGGCCGGCCGCGCTCGCGACCCGGCCTTCACCTGCGCCAAGATGTTCTGGTGGTACAACATGTACTCCAGCGCCGACTGGTCGGCGACACCGCGGCCCATGTACCCCGCCGACGGGCGCAAGATTCCCGACCATTACGCCTATCCGCCGGAGCTTCATGACGAGCTAGACGCCAAACTCGGACAGTTCCCGCTGTTCAAGTTCTGGGGACCGTTGACCGACCGGTCCTCGTCCGACTGGATCGCGGGCGCCACGCGCCACGTCATGGAGACCCGCCAGCCGACGCTGACGCTGACCTACCTGCCGCATCTCGACTACAACCTCCAGCGCCACGGCCCTGATCTGGGGCACCCAGCGATCCAGCAAGATCTGCGCGAGGTCGACGAGATCTGCGGCGGGCTGATCGAAGCAGCCGAGGCGCAGGGTATGCGCATCATCGTCGTCTCGGAATACGGCATCACCCAGGCGACCGATGCGGTGCACCTCAACCGCGCGCTACGCGAGGCCGGGTGGCTCGCGGTGCGGCGGGAGGGCGAGATGGAGCAATTCGACCCCGGCGCCTCCACAGCCTTCGCCGTTTGCGATCACCAGCTGGCGCATGTTTATGTGAAGGATCCGGCCCGGGTGGCCGAAGTGCGGACATTGATCGAGGGATTGGAAGGTGTCGAGGCGGTCTGGGGCGAGGCGGAAAAGAAGGCGCACGGCCTCGACCATGCGAATTCGGGCGAGCTTGTCGTCCTCTCCCGGCCCGACCGCTGGTTCAGCTATTATTTCTGGCTCGACGACGCCCGCGCGCCGGACTACGCCCGCACCGTCGATATCCACCGCAAGCCCGGCTACGATCCGGTCGAGCTGTTCTTCGACCCCGCCATCCGCCAGCCGAAGCTGGCGGCTGGCTGGCGGCTGGCGAAGCGGATGCTCGGCTTTCGCCAATTGATGGATGTGATCTCGCTGAAGGACACGCGGCTGGTGAAAGGCGCCCATGGGCGGATCACCGACGACCCGGCGGACGGGCCGCTGGTGATCTCGTCCGAGGCGGCGCTGATGCCGGAGGGTGAGATCGAGGCGACGGCGTTCAAGGGGTTGGTGTTGTCGCATGTGTTCGACTGAGAGGTGGGGTGGGCGGTGGAGCCGTCAGGGCAAAAGACCAAATCAGGTCCCCGGCACGACCCGTTGCAACACCAGTGTCGCACCGAAGGCCGCGACAGCTAACAGCGCGAGCGATATGTTGCCGGTCCCGGCGATCATCACCGCGTCAAAAAGCGACACCGCCGCGATCAGGCTGACCACCGCGCGCGGCACATCGCCGGGCCGCCGCCGGAACAGCAGGCTCAGCGCCCACACGCTCCAGCCAGCATAGGCGGCCAGCAGCAGCGCCCCGAATACGCTGTCCAGCATCGCCGCCCCGATCACCACTGGAACCGCCATCACCGCCAGCGGCCAGGCGGCGCCGATGCGGTCATAGGCTTCCTGTTTCGCGGCGTAGGTCAGCCCGACCACATGGCAGAACAGTCCGGCCGCCCCTACCCAGAGCGCCCCGGTCAGCCCGCCTGCGGCGAAGGCCGCCGTCACATAGGTCAGCAGCCGGCAGGCGCCCATGATCAATGGGCTGAGCACGGTGCGCTTGTGCAGCCAGTCATAGAGCACCACCATCCCGGCCAGCGCCAGTCCAGCCAGCCCCACCCCCGCGCCCAGCGCGAAGGCGATCAGCGCGCCGAGGGCAAGCATGGCGAAACCGAGGGCGAAAACCGTCCCCCGCCCGGCCTCGCCCAGGGGAATCGGCCGTTCCGCCCGCTCGCGCGCATCGATGCGCGCGTCGAAGGCGTCATTCAGATACATGCCCGCCACGTAGAAAAGCGACAGAGCGAGGAGGAGAAGGGCCAAGTCGCCGGCCCCGGACATCGGCAGCGCCGCGCCGGACAGCGCCCAACCCGCCAGCCCGTTGGACCAGACCGTGGGCAGATTCGATACCCGCCCCAGCTTCAACCATGTGCGCCAGTTCACGTCAGCCGATCCTTCACCCAATCGATCTCGCGGGCCACGGCGGCCTCCATGCCATCGTGGGTCAGAGCCTCGGGCAGCACGCCCCAAGTATAGGTCTCCACCTCCAGATGAGGCGAGATCGGCACCGCCCGGTGAAGCGCCAGCACCTCGGCGAGGAAATCCTGAGTGGTATCGAAATCGGGCAGTTCGCCGACGAATATAGGCACGTGGAAATGCACCCGCCATTCCTCGCCATCCGCTGCCGAGCCGCGCCCCAGCGCCTCTGGCAGGTCGGAGAAACGTCTGAGGTCCGTGCCGCTTCGCGCCACCACCTGATGCAGATAGGTCGGCTCATCGAAGGCCGCCAGCGCCGCCCGCGCGGCCGGATCGACGCGCGCGATCCGCAAGGCGGAACTCAGCTGTAGTTTGTGGATTGGCACTCCCGCCGCGCCCAACACCGCGATGCTCGCGGCGGGATCTTCATACTCGACCGCAGCGTGGCAGACATCATAGCAGAGGCCAAGATGGCGGGGCAGGGCCGCCGCCGCGCCGCCCCGGGTCAGGCCGGCCAGATCGGCCATCATGCCTACCGCCCGGTCTGAGAACAGATAGGCCGAAAAAAACGCCACCGATTCCGCCACCGTCTCCAGAAAGCAATAGGGCTCCGGCTCGATGGCGATGGCGACCTCGATACCGGTGCGGTCGCGAAGCCGGGCGCAATGGGCGGCGGCGCGAATGTAATTGGCGGCCATCTCCGTCTCAGCCCCAACCCCCAGCGGCTTGAAGGCGCCCGGCACAGTGCTGAGGCTGATCGTCTCGCCATCCGGCGCGATCTCGGCCATCAGATCGGCGAGAGCGGTGGTGTAGGCGAGGCGTTCGGCGCTGCGCCAGTCGGGCTGATACACCTCCTCCTTCACCCGTGTCCCGTGGAAGGGGCCATAGGGGAAGCCGTTGACGGTGACGGCGCGATACTCCTCCTGCGCCAGAATATGCATCAGATCGGCGCGCGCGGCGGGGTCGGCGAGGCCCCGCACCGTCTCGGCCGAAAAACGAAGGCCGACCGCGAACGGCGCATCAGGGCTAACGCTGGCCTTGATCGCGCGGGTTGGACCCAGAAGGGCGGCACGCACGGTCTCCCAGCTTTCCGCCGGATGGATGTTCAGACAGTAGGTGAGCCAGCCGCGCCCGTCCGGCGTCCGCACTCAGGCACCCTCCCGCGCCCGCAGCCAGTCGATGGACTGAATGACCAGGTCCGGGTCCATCTCGTGTGTTTCGACGCCCTCGCCGATGCTGTCGAGCAGGGTGACCGTCAACTCGCCCCCCAGATGCTCCCGGAACTCCCTGAGGCCGGTCAGGATCGCGGGCTCCCCGGCGCTGCCGGGTCTGATCAGCGCCGGATGCCAGAGGCGCAGGCCGAGATGCTCCATGAGCGCCGCCACCCGCACGTCCTCACCCTCGGGCAACAGCCCCGTCAGCACCGAATAGCGCGTGTCGAGCGCCACGCCAATCGCCACCGCCTCGCCGTGGCTGACATGATTGTGGGTCAGCGCCTCCAGCCGGTGCGCGGACCAGTGGCCGAAATCGAGCGGGCGGGCCGAGCCGAGCTCGAACGGGTCGCCGCCATGGGCGATCTGGTGCATGTGCAGTTCGGCCGAACGGCGGATCATATACTCCTCCGTCGCCGGATCGAAGGTGAGCAGGCGGTCGGCGGCCGCTTCCAGCCAGGCGAAGAAATCCCCGTCGCGGATCAGCGCCACCTTGATCGCCTCGGAAATTCCGGCCAGCCGCTCACGCGGCGGCAGGGTGTTCAACAGCTCGAAATCGTTCAGTACCGCCCAGGGTGGGGCGAAAGTACCGATGAAGTTCTTCACCCCGTTGAGGTTCACCGCGTTCTTGACTCCCACCCCGCTGTCGTTCTGCGACAACACGGTAGAGGGCACCCGGATGTGACGCACGCCGCGATGCGCGGTCGCCGCCGCCAGCCCCACCGCATCCAGCACAGCCCCACCGCCGACGGCGATGACGAAGGAGTGCCGGTCCACCCCCAGGCGGTGGATCGAGTCCTGAACAGATTCGATATGGGTCAGCTCGCGCTTGATTTTCTCGCCGCCAGGCGCGCGCATGGGCGCCTCCAGCAGTTCCATCCGCCCCGCATGAGCGTCGAAATATGCGGTGATCGCGGGGATCAGGCCGGGCGCCGCCGCAGCCAGCCCGTCATCCACATAGACGAGGCATTTGTGCCGCTTCCCGGCCTCGCGCAGCGCCACGACCTGGGCCAGCAGCTCATTCCCGGGTGCGAACAGGTGACGTGTGAAAGCGACCGGGTATTCGTAGGGCACCGAAAATCGCTGCCAGTAGAGCGTGGTCGCCGCATCGGCGGCGCCAAGTTTTCCGATCTCCCCGGTCATCGTATTCTTCAGACGCATCGCATTTCCGATTTGTTTTCGCGAGCAGGGGATTCGCCTCTAGACTGGATGCAGTGGCGAAAGCCGGAATCTGGAACGGAGATCCGACATGCGCATCGTCAACGGCGTATTCTGCTTGCTTCTCATCCTCTTCACAGCGGTTCAGTACAACGACCCCGATTTTCTTCTCTGGGGCCTCTTCTACGGCATCGGCGCCGTTTTCACCGGCATGGCCGCATATCGCCCTGGCTTGTTCGTCTCGTCCCGGTTGGCGGCGGTCTTCGCTCTGTGTCTCGTCGCCTCGATCGGCGGCGTCTACTATTACTGGCCGACAACTCCCAGTTGGTGGATGCAGGATGTGTGGTGGCAGACCGAAACCGCGCGCGAGGGCATGGGCATGATGATCGTCACCACTGCCTTGCTGATCACCGGTTTTACGGTGCTGCGCGTCCGTCGGGGTTGACCCAGCCGCAGATCCCGCTCAACGGTCACGGCGAGAATCTTCTGCTCAGGATCCACGCGACCAGATCCATCCGTTCCTCCTCGTCATAGACCTCTCCCCAAGGGGGCATCTTGCGAAAGCCGTTGGTGATCCGGTCATAGACGAAATTGGGCGTGTAGCGTTTCGGCTTCAGCTTCGGCGCCTTGCCGGGATAGGCCTTTGCCCCGTGGCAAAGGGTGCATTGCCCCATCCAGATCTCCTTGCCGGCCGCGATATGTTCCGGGTCGGAAAGGAATTCGGGGGTGAACACAAGCTCGACGTTCTCGCCCGCATTGTCCTCCAGATATTCTTCGGCAATCCTGGCGGCGACCTTCGCCGCGATCTCCTCGGCCACCTGGCGGGCAACCCGCTCGGCCACTTCCGCGGCAATCTCGCGGACCTGTTGTTCGGTTAACCCCGCAGCACTCACGGTCGCGCCCGGCCCCATGGCGAACATGCCCAACAGTGCCGCGGCGCAGATGCGTTTCATCATTCCCGGTCTCTCTAAATCATCCACACCCTGAAGCGCCGCCCCCGGTGGGGCGGCGCGGATTTGTCCGTCTGCTCCCGTGGCGGATCAGTTCGCGGGTACGACCCGGTAGATCGTGTC
>Ga0209988_10002585_pt1 | contig 11970 bp, 6 predicted proteins | sample N075metaG_FD_183115 | JGI IMG/M metagenome (GOLD analysis project Ga0209988, IMG submission 183115) | Deep subsurface microbial communities from Kermadec Trench to uncover new lineages of life (NeLLi) - N075 metaG (SPAdes) (version 2) | ecosystem: Environmental > Aquatic > Marine > Ocean trench... | reverse complement strand
CGATCAAGAGTCCGGCCGGCCAGAGCCGACCGGTGACGACGATTCAGGTCAATTGAGAGTTCTGATGCAAGCAAGCAAAGCCGACGGTGGCGGCAGAGTCCTGGGCACGCTGGTTCTCGTCCTCGGCCTCGTGTTCCTGTTCGGCTGTCAGCAGGTCCTTTCGCCGACGCCGAACCTGTATCTGCAGGGCGACACCGACTGGTTTGCCGACGTTCCTTCCGAGCTTCAGACGAGCACGGTCGACGTGCTGTATGTGACCGACCGAGCACAGAACCAGAAAGAAGGCAGACCGACCAGATACGGCTACAAGCGATCGGGATCGCTGGCGTGGGGGTCCAGTGCCGTCGAGCTTGGCAACGGACTGACATGGGACGAACTGGCCGCCCTCAGCCAGGTGCGAAAGCGCAGTCAGTCCGTGTCCGTGCGTTTACGCTCGACGACGGAGCTGGGCCGATTCCCGTCGGTCCCGATGCCGATGACCAGGGAGAGTGGCCGGTTGGTCGTTGCCTCCGAGTCACTGACCGCCCAGGAGATGGCAGCGCAAGCGCTCCGCGATGAGGTGCGGACGCGGCTGGCTGTGACACCGCTGAAGGAGGTGTTCATTCTGATTCACGGCGTGGGTAATTCGTTTGCCGACGCAGTAACCAGAACGGCCCAATGGCAGCACTACAGCCGCGGCCAGGGCGTATGGATCGCCTACACCTGGCCGGCCGGGCATTCCGGGCTGCTGGAGGGATACATCTACGACTTCGCATCAAGCCGGTTTACGGTCTATCACCTCAAGCAGCTCTATTGGGCGTTGGCGGCATGCCCGGATATCGAGCGGATCAACATCGTCGCGCACAGCCGGGGGACGGATACGGCCGCCACGGCCGTGCGGGAATTGTGCCTTGAGGCTCGCGCCCAAGGGACCACACGCAGCGCGCTCAAACTCGGCCACCTCGTGCTGCTGGCGTCGGATATGGACTGGGAGGTCGTGGGCCAGCGCGACGGCGGCGATCACGTCTTCGATATGATCGATCGGGTCACGGTCTACGCTTCGAAGAAGGACCAGGCGCTCGGCTTCTCAAACTGGCTGTGGGACAGCGCACGGCGGGCGGGACAGGTTCGTTACAGGGATCTCGATCCGAACCAGCAGCAGTTGCTGCTCACCGCCACCACCATCAACGCCATCGACGTTCGCGTTAACTCCGGGGGTCTCGGGCACAGCTACTTCTCGAATCCCGCCGTGGCTTCCGATCTGCTCCTGCTGCTCTTGGAAGACCGGCCACCCGGCGCGGAGCACGGACGACCGCTTGAGCAGGTCCAGCCCGGGTTCTGGGGTCTCGACAAAGGCTATCCGGCGACGGACGGGCGCTGAGCGACCCGCCATACGACCCGGTCCGGGATCTACAGCCCGTCGGGGCCGCGTGGAAAAGGGTCGATTCCTTCTCGAATCGACTCGGAGAACTCCGGTCCGACGCCTGCTTCTATTGCCTTCGCGCTGATCGCGTACCGCTGCATGACTTCCTCGAACGGGGCATCCGTGGGCAGGTTCCCTCGCTCGTAGGCCAGCTCGGGGATGTACCCGTTCAGCAGCAGCTTCAGGCTGAATCGCACCGGTCGCTCTTGGACCTTGTTGAGGTGACCGAGCAGGCTTGTCGTGCAGTTGTGCTCAATGGTGGCGTAGTACGCGGGCTCGCGCCCCAGCTCATCGGCGCGCTTCAGAATATCGACGAGGAGAGCTCGCCGGTTCTCAGCAGGCATGGACATCGGAAAGAGGTAGGTGTCTTCGAGACGGGTGTTGGTGCGAAGCGCGATCAGGTCGCGCTCATCGCCCAGGATGTAGATCAATTCGAACTGCTTGAAGAAGGATCGGAGCGGGTCGTACTCTTCGCCAACCTCCTTCCGCGTCTCCACGGAGAGGGCGAGGTAATCGCCGTTCTCGAAGCCGAAGCTGAACATCGTGTGCGCGATGTCTCTCGGACCCCAATACGAGAAGTACAGGTCGACCGAACGGACCGTCGACAGGTCGTAGACCCGGCTCTCCCAGACCTCGTCGTAGTCGTGTTCTGACCGATACCGAAAGTTGCGCACATTGTTGATGGTGACCCGGTCACCGTCGAAGTCGACGGACGCCGTGCGCGCGACCTCGGGCAGCCAGTCACGGTCGTTCGACGCGGGGATGAGCGCATACCAGAGGTAGACGAGAGCGAACAGGCCTATGAAGAGGAGCGCGGACTTCCACCTCGGCTTGATGAAGACGAACAGGCCACCGACAAGCAGGATGAACGCCACCGCGAGCAAGACCCGCGCCCACGCCCACGGGAGGCTGGACACGTACAGAAACGAGTCCGCGACCGTAGTCAGCAGCATGATCACGACGCCGGCGACCGACCACGTGATGAGCAGTGCAACGGTCCGGAGCTGACGATGACGATTCATCACGCCGCCGACCTTGACTTATCCGACATTCTCACTTGTCCCTCGCCGGGTCCAGTGCCAAGCCTTTCCGCATTGGAGTGTAACGCGCCCCGAGTCAACTTGACGGAATCCGGTACCATCGCTGGAAGACAGCTCGTCTCGACCGCCGTCTCACGCGGCGGAGGAATACATGCGATCAATGGAGAATGTAGATGATCCAGAACGGACACTACCAACTGGCCCGCTCTCGGAGAAGGCGCATCGCCGGGAGTGTGTTGCTTGCCAGTTTGTCGGTGACACTAGTGCTCACTGCCTGCAGCCGGGAGCCGGTGCTGCCGGAGCCGATACGGCCCGTTCGAGCGATACGCGTCGCTGATCCCGACGACCTGATGGTGCGAAGCTTCCCGGGGTTGGCCTCCGCATCGAGTGAGGTGAACCTCTCATTCCGCGTGGGCGGTACGCTCATCAGCCGCGAGGCCGACGTCGGTGAAGCCTTCGAGGAAGGGGCGATCCTGGCGCAACTTGATCCGCGTGACTTCGAGGTGCGGCTTCGCAACGTTGAGGCACAGTCGGAGAAGGCCAGGGCGGCGATGGTGCTTGCCGAGGACGTGTTCGCCCGGGCCAAGGCGGCGCACGACAAGGGTGCCGTCTCCGCCATCGAGCTGGCACGCCAGCGGAAGAACCGGGACGAGGCCGGCGCCCAAGTCGATTCGCTCGAGGCGGCCGTTGATTCCGCCGCCGATCAGCTGAAGTACACGACACTCAAGGCCCCGTTCAGTGGACGGGTGGTCTCGACCTACGTCGAGAACTTTGAGGACGTATTCCCAAAACGGCCGATCCTGCGACTTCTCAATCGAAGGCGTATCGAGTTCGACATCTTCATTCCCGAAAGCCTCATCGGATACGCGCCGTACGTCGAGGGGGTGGTGATCCGCTTCGATGCGTTCGAGGGCCGCGAGTTCCCCGCAGTGATCAAGGAGATCGGTGAGGAGGCTACGCAGGCCACGCGAACCTATCCGGTGACGCTCATACTGGATCAGCCCGCCGACGTGGAGATCCTCGCCGGCATGGCCGGCGACGCCCGGATCATCTCGCGTCCGCCCCAGGAACTGGGTGAGGGTGGGATCGCGATCCCGGCGGCCGCGGTGTTCTCCGACGGATCATCCTCCGACACGTTCGTCTGGGTGGTTGACGAGCCCAGCCGAACGCTGCGCCGGCGCCAGGTCGACGCGAAGCAGTTTTCGAAAGCCGGTCTCCGCGTTCAGAGCGGTCTCTCGGCGGGCGAGTGGATCGTGGTTGCGGGCGTGCATTCCGTGAGCGAGGGTCAGCAGGTGCGGATCCTCGACGTCGAGACCGGCCTGGAGGTAGGACGATGAACCTGCCGGCCTTTGCCATCAAGCGAAAGACGCTCGCCAACTTCCTGGTAGTCCTCATCACCATCGGCGGGATCTGGAGCTACTTCCAGCTCGGTCGCCTCGAGGACCCCGACTTCACAGTCAAGCGGGCCGTGATCGTCACGCAGTACCCGGGGGCAAATCCGGCGGAGGTTGAGCTCGAGGTGACGGATCGCATCGAGAAGGCGATCCAGGAAATGCCTCAGCTTGACGACCTGTATTCGATCTCGCGCGCCGGACTGTCCATCGTCCGCGTCGATATGAAGCAGGAGTATTGGGTCGATCGCCTTCCCCAGGTCTGGGACGAGATGCGGAAGAAGATCAGTGACGTCACGTCGGAGTTTCCACCCGGCGTGATGGCACCCGACATCGGCGACGACTTCAGCTTCGTCTACGGGTTCGTGCTGGCCATGACGGGCGACGGGTACACCTATGCCGAGATCGAGGAGTACGCCAAGTCGTTGCGCAAGGAGCTGAGCACCGTTGAGGGTGTATCGCGCGTCGAGCTCTGGGGCGTCCAGCCCAAGGTCATCTACCTCGACATCTCGGAGGCGCAGTTGTCCGGCTTGGGCATCACCGTCGAGGACATTGTGGCCACTCTCGCGACCCAGAACATGGTCGTGGACTCCGGCGGCGTCGAGGTGCCCGGCCGCAGGTATCGGATCGAAACCACCGGAGATTTCGCCGATACGGAAGCCATCGGCGACCTGATCATCCGGGAGTCACTTCGGGATATCGGCGCTGCCGTCACCTTGGCGGGCGCGCTGGAGTCGCGGTCGGTCCAGAGCGCCTTGCCGGCCCAACGGCAGCGCTCGCAGGCAGTCATCCGGCTGCGGGACATCGCTACGGTCCGGCAGGGGTATCTCGAGCCCGCGATCTCGCAAATGCGGTTCAACGGCCGACCGGCCCTTGCCATCCAGATCGCCAACGTCGCCGGCGGCAACATTATCGAGACGGGCCAGGCCATCGAGGCTCGCCTCGCGGAGCTCATCCCGGATCTCCCGCTGGGGATCGAGGTGGAGAAGTTCGCGTGGCAGTCTGACCTCGTGGCGGAGTCCATCAATGGTTTCGTGATCAACCTTGCCGAGGCGGTGCTCATCGTGCTGGTGGTGCTCACGGTGTCCATGGGCTGGCGCATGGGTGTGATCATCGGGGCGGGGCTGATCCTGACGATCCTCGGCACCTTCATCGTGATGGCGATGATGGACATCCAGTTGCAACGCGTCTCACTGGGCGCCCTCGTGGTGGCGCTGGGCATGATGGTGGACAACGCCATCGTGGTCGCCGACGGCATCCTGGTGCGTCTGGGTCGCGGCATGGAGCCGGAAGAGGCGGCTGCCGAGGCGGCGCAAACCCCGTCTATCGCACTGCTCGGCGCCACGTTCATTGCGGTGATCGCGTTCTACCCGATCTTCGCGTCCACGGCCGATTCGGGGGAGTACAGCCGAAGCCTGTTCGTCGTGATCGGCATCTCGCTGATGTTGAGCTGGCTCCTGTCGATGACCGTCACGCCGCTTCACTGCCTCGTCCTGCTCAAGCGACCGGCCGCTGACGCGAGAGATGCCGATCCCTACGGCAGTGCGTTCTTCCGCGTCTACAAGCGTGGCTTGGAAGCCGCCATCCGTTTCAGGGTGTTCACCGTCCTGGTGATTGTGGCACTGTTCGTCGCGTCAATCATCGGCTTTGGCGGTGTCCCGCAGCAGTTCTTCCCCGAGTCTACGCGCGCCCAGTTCCTCATCGACGTGTGGGCGCCCGAAGGTACGCCGATCCAGGACCTCTCCGCGAAACTGAGAGTGATCGAGGATCGGCTCGAGGACGATGAGCGCGTCGAGAGCATCGGTTCGTTCATCGGTGCCGGCGGCCCTCGGTTTTACCTGCCGGTTGATCCCGAGTTTCCCTATCCTTCCTACGGACAGGTGGTGGTGAACACGCTGTCATTCGCGGAGGTCGATCCGCTCGTGAAGGAGATCGCCCCCTGGGTGAAGGAGGCCCTGCCCGGTGCTCTTACAAGGGTCCGCAAGTACACCGTCGGGCAGGGCGAAACCTGGCCCTTCGAGCTGCACATCACCGGTCCCGCCGTAGCCGACCTAGGCACGCTTCGTGAACTTGGTGAGCAGGGCATGGCGATTCTTCGCGCCACGCCGCTGGCCAAGCATGTGCGAATCGACATGCGACAGAAAACGCAAAAGGTCGTTGTGGACTACGACTCCAAGAGAGCCCGATGGTCCATCGTCCCGCGCGAAAACGTCGCCCGGTCGACCCGCTACGCGTTCGACGGTCTGCCTGTCGGGTTGTTCCGCCAGGGCGACGACCTGCTGCCCATCATCGCCCGGAAGACCGAACTGGAACGTCTGCAGACCGCCGCCTCGCTCGATGTCCTCCATGTGCGACCGATCCTGGGGCTGCAATCGCTACCGCTGTCGCAGGTCACACGAAGGATCGAGCTCGAGTGGGAGGATCCCATCATCACCCGGTGGAACCGGCGCCGCCAGGTCTCGGTGCAGGCCTCGCCCAACGGGGTGACCTTCCCGACACTGCGCGCGGCCGTACTCGATCAGTTCGAAGCGATGGAGTTGCCGGCCGGCTACAAGTTGGAATGGGACGGCGAATATGAGAGCACTCGGTCCGCGCAACTCGCGCTCGTGCCCGGCGGCGTGCCTGCGATAGTGATCATCGCGATCATTCTCGTCGCCCTGTTCAATTCACTGCGTCCCATGGTGGTCATGGCGATGGTTGTTCCGTTCGCGTTGATCGGCATCACGGTGATCCTCTTGCCGACACAGACCCCGTTCGGGTTCATGGCGCTGCTCGGCGCCATGAGCCTCGGGGGCATGATGCTCAAGAATGGGATCGTGCTGCTCGACGAGATCCGGCTCAATGAAGAGGCCGGCCAGAGCAAATATGACGCGACGATCATGGCCGGCGTATCCCGGCTCCGACCGGTGGTGCTCGCCGCCCTGACGACAGTGCTTGGCGTTGCACCCCTCCTTCAGGATGCCTTCTGGATCTCGATGGCGATGGTCATCATGGCGGGGCTCACGGTGGGCACGGTTCTCACCATGGTGCTCGTGCCCGTGCTGCACACCATAGTCAACGGAATCCGAGTGCCCGCCAAGGGTGCGAAAGGATGAACGATACGGTATTGGCCACGCACTACGGATGCACGACCGAAGAGCTAGATTTCATTGTCAACTACGATGTCAAATTGTCGAGTCGTCGGTCTGGAAGCTGCTGCACGCCGTATTGACTCGCCCACGTCGCTTCGTGTTTTGGAACGCGCAGTCGCGCCGCTGACCAGGGCTTCGCACGCGCCATGTGACCCCCACGGCCGGGAGTTGCGCCTTTGTCGTCCGCCGGGTGGTTCTCTTAGGATGGGTGGTCTCGGCTAGAGCCCTTGCTCGGTGAGTCGGATCAGGCGTTCGAGACTACCCGAGCATCGGAGCATGCAGTGTCAGCTCCAACGGAACTCGTCGACATAGGAAACAATCGAGCAGCCATTGAACGACGTCCCGGGCATGAGCTGGTGATCCCGGACTTCGAGCGAGCGCTGGGCGATGAGGTGACTCTTGGCCGTCAATTGCAACAAGCCCGGCCGTGGACCGGAAGGCAATACTTGGACCGCGTTCACACGCACAGGAACGCAGTTGCTTGCGCGCACTTGCGACACTGTTCGAAGACCCTAGAATGCCTATCAAATCAGGCACTTCCGGTCGTTTCAGCGGGTTCACTCGAACCGGATCACACCCGCGAGGTCACAGGTTCGAGTCCTGTATCGCCCATTCAGGGAAGCGATCGGCAAGCTCAGTTGCCCTGGTTGACCGGAGGTACTGCCAGAGCCTGGGCCAGACTGTACAGGAGGGCCGCAAACGCTCGGGTCTTCACCGCCGAGAGCGCGGTAAAGCGCCGGTCCGAGACTATGCGCTTCTCCTGCAAGCATGCGTTCGACCTCGGTCATTTCAGCTGCGGCTCTTTAGATGGCATGTGCTGGCGCATGTAGTGGACAGCCTGTTTCATCGCTTCCATCTTGACTTTGTTACGCTCCATCATGACCTTGTTGTGCTCAGCGATATTGATTGGATACGGATTGTCGCGCAGAAGCTTGGCGGCGAAGAGGAGATTGATGGCTGTGAGTTCCGCGTTGCGGCGTACATAAGGGGACAATTCGCCGCCGGCTTCGATATAGCTGGCGCCCGGGCCGGCATCACCCACCCAATAAAGGTCCGTATTCGGCGGTATGGTGACGCCGAAATGCAGCAAGTTGGCGAAGGTGTTGGCGATGCAGTCGTGCGTGCCATCCTCATTGCCGGTGACGACGCAGCCGCACACCGAGCCGTAAAGCGGGAACTGGCCTGTTCTCTCGCACATCACCGTTTTCGTCGTGCCGTCAAGCCGCTCAATGACGCGCTGGGCGATAGAAGAGCGCACCCCCATCCAGATCGACATCGCCGGAATGAAAATGTTGCAACGCTTGATTTTCTCAAGGATCTGCGGCCATTCGTCACCGTCACCTTCATCGTTGGCGATGCCGGGCAAGACGTTGAAGTCGACCACCCGCACGATCTCGGTTTCGATGTCGGGTTCATGCGCTTTGAGCCGTTCGATAAGGAGATTGCAAAGCGCTTCGGTGTTTGAGACCTCTGGACTCTTCTTCAGGGTGCAGTTAAGGAAAAGCGCGTAGAGCGGCCCCTCGGATTTGGCCTTGTGAAAAATAGATTGGATCATCGCCGGCTCCCTTCACTTGCTCATGGACGTGCGCGACCTTCGAAGTGTCTGGCCGGCCCTTGGTGCCGGACAAGAGTGTATCAGAAATTGGGCAGGAGGCAACGTCGACGCGCGTCCGCGCCGCTCGCTAAACCAGGCGCGGGTTACCCAGCTGAAGTCAGTCTGATTTGGACTTTAGCTCTCAGTTCAGCGACAAACTAATCACTGTACGGATGGCAATTATGCCGCCGAGAATGGCCAGCTCCTTCAGGCCCGGCTCGATGATCGTGTCGATGATGTCGGCGGCGATCAGAAACTCCAAGCTCAGCAACAGGTAGTAAGCCAGCTGATTGCGCAGGGCCTCGCGTTCGGTCTGCGGTTGTTCGCCACCCCAGAACAGCCATTCGACTTAGAAGAAGTGAAGAAACGCGATCGCCACGCCATAGGTCATGATCAGGCAGCCGAGAAGGCCGATGGCAATGCTCACCAGATGCATCAACTGAATGATCTCGTTCATTGAGCGATCCTTTGTTAGCGCTCGACCTGGTGCATGTCGGGTCGATCCTACCGGCGCAACCGGAGAAACAGACGCATGGTACTGCGAACCCGGGGCGTCAGCCGCGACCGGTTGAAGACGTCGCCGACCTTGCGGATGGCCTCGGCCTGTGTCGGATAGGGTTGAATCGTCCTGGCAATCTGTCCGAGCCGCAGCCCGTTGGTCATCGCCTGGGAAACCTGGCCGATGAGGTCGCCGGCTCGGGCGGCGACGATGGTGGCGCCGAGGATCCGCCCTTTGGGGTCGGCGTGGATCTTGACCATGCCGTCGGTCTCGCCGTCGAGGACCGCCCGGTCGACCTCGGCCATCGGCACGGCGTGCGTGGCGTAGTTGACGCCCTGGTCGTCCAGTTCGCGCGGATACGAGCCGACGTGGGCCAGCTCCGGCGCCGTGTAAGTGGTCCAGGGGATCACCAGGGCGCTGGCGTTGGCGCGGCCGAAGAAGAGTGCGTTGCCGATGACGATCCGGGCCATGAAGTCGGCGGCGTGTGTGAACTGGTATTTCGACGCGACGTCGCCGGCGGCGAAGATTCGCCGGTTCGTGGTGCGGAGCCGGTCGTCCACGCGGATGCCGTGCTCGTTGGTGTCGACGCCTGCGTCCTCCAGGCCGAGCTCCTCCACGTTGGGAACGCGTCCCGTGGCCACGAGAACGGTGTCGACGGCGATGTCATGAGACTGGTCGTGAGACTCGAGGGTGAGCCGCGTCGCTGGACCGTCGGCGACAAACCGCGTCTGGCGGCTGCAGCAGCATATCTTCACGCCGTCGGCCAGCAGCGACTGCCTGACGATCTCGGACGCATCGGGATCCTCGCGCGGCAGGATGCCGTGCATGGACTCGATCAGGTGCACCTCGCTGCCGAAGCGCCGGAAGACCTGGGCGAGCTCGCAGCCGATCGGGCCGGCCCCGATGACGGCGAGCCGCGGCGGCAGCTCCGTCAGCGTGAACACCGTCTCGTTGGTGAGGTACTCCACCGCCTGCAGACCCGGGATCGGGGGCGCAGCGGCTCGCGCACCGGTGGCGATGCACGCGCGGGCGAACCGGATCACATGGTCGTCGATCTCGAAGCGGTCCGGTCCCGTGAACCGCCCGTCGCCGATGAAGACGTCCACGCCGAGGCCCGTCAACCGCTCGGCCGAATCGTGCGCGCTCAGGTCGGCGCGCAGACGACGGAGCCGTTGCATTACGGCGGGGAAATCGACGCGGACGCCGTCGGGCACATCGACACCGAACTCACCCGCGCTGCCCAGGTCGGCCCGGCGCCGGGCCGCGGCGATCAGGGCTTTCGAGGGGACGCACCCCACGTTGAGGCAATCGCCGCCCAGCAGATGCTTCTCGACCAGCGCCACCTTCGCGCCGAGACCGGCCGCCCCGACGGCGGCAACAAGCCCCGCCGGCCCCGCCCCCACCACGAGCAGGTTGTAGCGCCCCTGGGGCCGGGGGTTGTGCCAGCCCGACGGTCGCACATGGGACACCCAGCGCCGGTTGTGCTCGTCCCATGGCTGAACGGTTGGCATTGACAACTGGCTCGACGACCTCCGCGCGGTATTGTGCGAGTACGCCAACCGGGTCGCGCCTCGAGGCTCTAAGGAAAACCTACTTTGAATCGCTCAGCCAATCTCAAGAGCGACGATCGAGGCGTCGTCTCTTAGGCTGTCTCGCCCGCCCCATGCGAGCACCACATTCATCAAGGCATCCACGCTCTCCCCAAGCGGCATTCCATGTGTCTGGAGGATAGCCTCTTTCAGTCGAGTGCTTCCAAACAGCTCATTGGCGGAGTCGGCTTCTTCCAGGAGTCCGTCGGAATACGCATAGATACGATCACCTGGCTGAAGGTCCACCTCAGTCTCTTCGTACTCGGCTTCCCGAATCACGCCGATCGGCAACCCGGGAATACCAATCTCACGTAGTTCGTCTCCTCGCGACAGTAGTGGGAAGGGGTGACCTGCGCAAACGAACCGGAACACTCGATTGCGAAGATCCAACACGCCATAGAGAAGCGTCAAGAAATGACCGGCTGTCGCCTCCATCGCAATTGTCCCGTTCAACTCGGCGACCCTGGTGTCCAGGCCACGTGCAAAGGGCGCCGACACATCCTCAGGGATGACGACATCATGCCCGGCATAGGGCCAGAGATGGCGAGCCGCCGTGACGGACAGCAACGCAGCGGGTACTCCATGACCGCTGACATCCAGCACGAAGAAGCCGACCTGTTGATTGCCTAACGGGAAGACATTCAACATGTCGCCACCCAACTCATCGCATGGGCGATACGCCCACGCTACTTGAAGACGGTCGGCGCAAGGCGCACGTTTCGGAAGCAGTGCTTGCTGAATGTCACGTGCGGCAACGAGATCTCGGCGCATTCGCCGGTTCGCATCCTGGATGCTTGTATGAGCCGCCTCGAGGTTCCGAAGTGCGTCCTGTAGTTTGACATTGCGCTCGAGCAGCTGAAAATCTCCCTCGATGATCTGCCTGAACTGCTTCAAGAGCTGCATGTAGTCATCGCTGCTCTGCAGTTCCTTCTGATCCAGCACACAGACAGTTCCGAACACACTTCCATCCGGCCAGATCAGTGGCATGCCTTGGTAGGAGGTCATGTTCAGTTTGATGTCGGGATTACTCCGCCATTGAGGATCCTTCAGAGCGTTCGGGACGTGTAGTGGAGCCCGGGTCGCCATGACCGTCTCGCAATAGAGCCCCGTGTCGAGCTTGGCCCTCTCGCCGGACTCGTATGGATTGCCTTCGCTCTGGCTACTCACCAGGACCTCTATCTCTTCGGGCAGAACCCGCATGATCAGCCCGGCCGGCACATCGAACATGCGGGCGAGGACATTGATCGTCTCCTGCCACTTGCGCAGATAGTCCTCAGGAACATCGTGCTTTCGATAGGCATTGGATTGAGAGTCAGCCATGTTC
>Ga0209988_10002584_pt1 | contig 11970 bp, 13 predicted proteins | sample N075metaG_FD_183115 | JGI IMG/M metagenome (GOLD analysis project Ga0209988, IMG submission 183115) | Deep subsurface microbial communities from Kermadec Trench to uncover new lineages of life (NeLLi) - N075 metaG (SPAdes) (version 2) | ecosystem: Environmental > Aquatic > Marine > Ocean trench... | reverse complement strand
CGTGCAGGCCTGTCCCGGCGAGCGCGACATCCAAGCCGTGTACGCGGATCGGTTGTTGTGGTCCGAGCGGCTCACGCTCATCGAAGGCGTCCCCCGAACGATCGAGATCCGCGCTCGGCCCAACCTGGTGCTCGTCGGCCTCGATCATCTGCCGCGGGAACTGGAGTGGCTGGCCGCTTCGGTCAACGTCCTGCGGATCGTTGAGGCAAGTCCGGACGCCGATTTCTCCCACACGACAACATGGCACGGGCTGAGTCTGGATCGCCAGACGGATCTGGCCTTGGCTCCGGACGCCGACACGCGACAGGGCACGGCGTCGAGTTGGTGGCTGTACAGCCCCGTGCTGCGTTCACTGAATTCCCTCGCCGGAGTGTCCGATGCGACCGAACCGGTCTGGCGGACCTCCACTTGGGGTTGGACGCTGGTCGACGCCGGGGGGCCGCTGGTCGTCGAGCGGCTCGACGCCTCCGGGGTGCTCGAGGTGGGCAGCCACATCCTCACGGCCGCTGGGCGAGCCGTCACGAACGTCGCCGAGTTGCGGGCCTTGCTCGACGAGGCCGTGGACCTCGGCGCGATCGACCTCGAGTGGTTGAACCCGGACGGGACAAGCGCCAGCGGCCGACTCGCCGCCACGAAAGGTCCGTGGCTCCAGGAACTCGGCGAGCGCGGGATCAGCGACGCGTTTCGAGCCGCCTGGGCGGTTGTCGCCGCGGAGTCGCGTGCCTCGTACGCCCCCGCCGCACTCGCCAATCTCGCGCTGTTGTTCGGTGCGCATGGCGAGCACGAACTCGCGCTGCGCACGTGGCGCCGCGTCGATTGGCCCGAGCGTGCCGGAATCGGCGCGGGAACCGTGGCGTACTACCTCGGCCGCGAACTACAAGCGCTGGGGCGGGACCGCGAGGCCATCGAAGCCCTTCGCCGCGCCGCGATCAGCTTGGGCCGCGCGGAGACCGATGCCGGGCCGCCGGTCGCGCCGGCCGCACGCGACCGCCTGACCGATCTGGGCCAGGCGCCCTAACGTTGCCGGACATTCGGATTGTTCTCCGCATGGACGACCCCCAACACTTGCAACGTGCGCGCGTCGCGCAGCCGCGACTCCTGATCCGTCGTCAGGATCCACTCGAAGACGAACTGAAGGTCCTGTGCCCGGCTGCGATCGAACTGCTGGTGCAGGTTGCCGACGGCCATCTGCACTCGTTCCATCGTGGCCAGCGTCGGTAGCGTGTCGTCCTGGCTTTCCGGCCAAGAACTCTCGATGCGGCCGAGTCGGTCGTCGAGCATCCTGTAATCGTTGCGGATCTGCCGGATTTCCGATGTAGGCCCGAAACGGCTCGTCGCGACGGGATCGCTCAGGTCGACGGCACCATCGTTGGCGATCACGACCCGCTCCGACGAAAAATAGGTCATCCCGAAGAGAATGCCGATCGCGAACACGGCCGCGGCAGCGGCGAAGCCCCTGGCAAAGGACCAGGCGCTCGCCCTGCGAGGGGGCGCGGCGGGGAGCACGATCACGCGCGGCGGAGCGGCGATCTCGGACGCGGTGGACCCCAGCGTCCGACGAGTGACGCTGAGCGAGTCCATCTGTTCGCGACAGGCGTCGCACTCGGACAGATGCGCTTCGATCGCGTCGCGTTCCTCCGCGGAACATTCGTCGTAGAGATAGGCGACCCAGACTTCGTTCCATTGCTTGCAATCCATGTCCAACTCCTACCGGATCCCTTGTCGCGCCAGCGCGCTCCTGAGCCCGCTGAGCCCGTAGTACATGCGGGACTTCACCGTGCTCTCGGGGCAACTCAAGATCTCGGCGATTTCCTTGAACTTGAGTCCCTCGTACTCCTTCAGAATCAACACTTCACGTTGCTCGGCGGGGATCTCCAGCAGTCCGTTCCGGACCGCTCGCGCCATCTCGGACCTCTCGGTCCCGGCTTCCGGACTCAGCCCCGGCGCGGCGGTGGTTTCCGTCGGCGCGTCCCTGTCGTCATCGACAATCTTGCCCCACCGGCGGCGCCGGCGAACCTGGTCGCGACAGAGATTCAACGCGATCTGGTACATCCACGTGGAAAACCGCGAGCCTCTGCGAAATCGGTCGGCCCGGTTCAGGACGCGCAGGAACGTTTCCTGGCATACGTCACGAGCGTCCTCATGCCGTGGCACCATCCGTGAAACGAAACGGTAGAGCGGACGTTCCCAGCGCACGACCAACTGTCCGAGAGACTGCATGTCTCCCGACTGCACGGCCGCGACCAGTTCTTCGTCGGTCACACACGACACCGCTAACCCAGCCTCCACATTTCTGATTAGACGCTCCGACCGGGCTTCTGGACGAAGGTCTTATTTTGTCACCCGGCACTCCAACGACGACCCCCATTGTCACCCCAAGCCGGCTTCTTCGCCGCCCCACCCGGGCCGGCGGGAAGCCCAACCCCTTGTTTCGCATCGGTTTGTCCGGCCCTTCTGCCAGGGTTATTACAAATTCGTTAGCTGGAATGTCGATTGCTATAAATAAAGAATTGAATATTTATTCATTACATAATGAATATCTAAACGACGAGGGCATGGGATGAAGACCAACGGGTCCCGGCAGCGGACCGATCGTCGATGCGTCGTCGACGTGTTGCTAGTCGGCGGTCACGAGTCCTGGAGCGTGATCGCCCGGCCCGGCGACGATCACTCGGACCTGTTCACCGACGGTGGAGATCCCGAGCGCACCGCGCCCTTGCGGTTGTGCCGCTCCGTCGGTCCCGACGGCGTGGTGGTGATCGGAACCGCCGAACCCGGCCACGATCTGATGCTCTCGGAACTTCTGCTCTGGGATTGCGCCGATGAAGTCTGAATCCGCCATCCTGGATCGCTCGCCCGAGGCGGAACTCGCCAGCCTCTCCAAGGAAATCCTCGAACGCTACGAGGAGGTCTCGCTGGTCTACCGGTTGAGCGAACGGCTGGGCGCGGTGCTCGGCCAGCGCGCCGTTTCCCGCCTGGTCCTGGAGGAGGCGGCCCAGGTGCTGCGCGCCCGAGGCGCGGAGCTGTGGATTCGTGAGGGCGATGGCATCGAACGGGCCGCAACGGTCGGCATCGTTCCGCCGCCGCTCCACGCCGTCGATCGTGCACTCCACGATGCGGTCGAATACGCGAAGGTTCACCTCCAGGAGCCTGCTGCGGGGACCGAGGCCCGATTGATCGTGCCCCTGCCGTCACCCGCGGGTCGGCCCATCGGCGCGCTCGTGATGCGCGAGCGGACGGATGGTAGGCCGTACCGCACGGGCCACGTCAAGCTCCTCTCCGCGCTCGCGACGCTGACCTCCGCATTCCTCCGTAACCACCGTCTGGCGGAAAAGGCTCGCGAGGAGGATCTGCGACGACGCGACATCGACCTTGCGCGCCAGGTCCAGCGCTCGTTGCTCCCACCTTGCGAAACACGATTCAAGACCGTCGAGACCGCCGGCGTAAGTTTTTCGGCCGAAAAAATCGGTGGCGATTGCTACGATTACCTCGATTTCTCGGACGGTAGCCTGGGGATCTTGATCGCCGATGTTTCCGGTCACGGCGTTGCCGCGGCGCTGTACATGGCTGCGGTCAAGGGCGCGCTTCACGCCGAGGCACAGCGCACCTCCGACCCCGGCGAACTCCTTGGCCTCACCAACGCCGTGCTGGCCGTCAATTTCGATCAGGCCGAGATGTTTGCGACGGCGTTCCTGTTTCGCGTTTCCCCGGACGGCGCCGAGTGGTCGTTCTGCGGCGCCGGACACCCCCCGGCCCTGTGCTTTCGCGGGGACGGCAGCGTCGAACGTCTCGACAGTTCGGCGACCGCGCTCGGTCTGTTTGCCGAGACCAAGTTCGAGACGCAACGAATCACGTTGGCGCCGGAGGACCGGCTCGTGGGTTACACCGACGGCATCATCGAGGCCCGCTCGAGTGATCGACGCATGTATGGGCTCGAAAGACTGATCCGGGTTGCCCTCGAGGCGATGCACGGAAGCGCGGCCGCTCTGCGCAACCATCTGCTGGACGACCTCGAGCGTTACACCGATCACCGCGGGATGGCCGACGACGTGACACTGGTGGTGGCTCACCCGGTTGGAGACCCGGCGTGAAAAAGAAACCACGAATTCTGGTCGCCGACGATGACGCTTTTATCCGTCGTCCTCTCGAATGGATGCTGTCCCAGGAAGGCTTCGAGCCGCAGACGGTGGCGGATGGGGACGAGTGCATGGAAATGCTGCGGTCCAGCCCTCCGGACCTGCTCATCCTCGACGTCATGATGCCGGGTCTGGACGGCTTCGAGGTTTGCCGCCGCATGATGGACGATCCGAAACTACGGCAGATTCCCGTGGTGCTGTTGTCCGCGCGCGGCCGCGAGCACGACCGCGAACGCGGCATGGCGCTCGGCGCCGCCGAATACATGACCAAGCCCTATTCACCGACCGACCTGATGCAGCGGATTCGAGGCCTCCTCGAGCCCTGCGCAGTGGGGGAGAAAAAATGAGTCCGGAAACACTCCCGTTAAAGTTGCTGACCCAAAACGATCTCGACGAGCGCATCGGGCAGGTCGTGGCCGAACTGTTCGCCGAAGAGAACGCCTTGATGGACGAGACGCAGGACTGGGCGCCGGTAGCGATCGACCCCGCCGAATTCGTTCGCCGCATGCGCCGCTTCATGGTCTACAACTGACGCGCGCGTCCCGATGGCCCAATGGAACCACACCGAGAAGACGTTGTACGCCAAGCTGGTGTACTACGGTCCCGCGTTCGGCGGAAAGACGACCAACCTCGCGACGTTACATCGCCTGACCGACCCTGCGGGGGAACAACGGCTGCTGTCGGTGAAGACGTCCGGCGATCGCACGTTGTTCTTCGATCTCCTGCCGTTCGATCTGGGCCATATCCTCGGCTATCAGGTGGCGATAAAGCTGTACACCGTGCCCGGGCAAGTGCGCTACGACACGACACGCCAGGTCGTCCTCGCCGGCGCGGACGCCGTCGTCTTCGTCGCGGATTCGACCACCGACCGCAGAGAACAGAACCGCTGGAGTCTGCAGAACCTGAGGATGAACTTGCGCAAGGCCGGGATGGACCCCGACACGGCGCCGCTACTGTTCCAGTTCAACAAGCAGGACAAGGAGGACGCCGCGGAGCCGCACGAGGTTGCGGCGTGGCTCAACGTCGATCCCGACGCCGGTATTCCGGCGGTGGCGACCGAGGGACACGGTGTGCTGGAGACATTCGTGTTGGCCAGCCAGGCGATGCTGGGGAAGATCTACGAGCAAGCCGACCCGCGTACGAAGAAAGGCATCGACCCCCAGCAGTTGGCCCAACACGTGGAACGCGCGTTCGCTCCGTACCTCGGCCGCAGCATCGATCAACCGGCAAGCGACGGCGCCGATTCCGCAGCGCCTCCTACGGACCAGATCGTCCTCGAAGGCGAAAACTTGCTGGCCGATTCGATCAAGACACAAACGGAACTGGGCGAGAGGCTCGGTGAAGCCACGACCCGGCTGCACCGGCAGCGCCAGGAACTGGACGCCTTGCGCCGGCTGAGCGAGTCGACGATCGAGGTCGGGGCCTGTTTCGAACTCGAGCCCGTTGTCGACGCGGCGCTTGAGACCGCAGCGACGATTCTCGACGCCGGCGCAGTTTCCCTGATCCTCCGTCGCCCACTCGAAGATCCGGTCGTCGAGCGCTGCTGGGGACGCGCGCAGGAACCGCTGATCGCCAGCGAGGAGGGGGTGAAGCTGTTCGAGCGCATGATCTCCACGGGGAGTAGTTGTGTCGTGGACGAGTTACTCGACGAGTTCACGACCCCGGCGGCGTTGGAACCGCTCAACGGGCTGCGGGCCGCGGCGTGCGTCAGGATGGGAGAAAAATCGCAACACTTTCTGCTGGCCTATGCCACGCAGCCGGACGGCTCTTTCGACGTCGAGGACGTACGGTTCTTGAAGACTCTTGGCGCGCATCTCGAGGTCGGCCTCGACCGGGTTCGTCTACACCGGAAAGTGGCCACGCATCGTGACGAGTTGGAGAAGAAGGTCGAGCAGCGCACCGCGGCGCTGCGTCGGGCGTATGACCAGTTACGGGAAATGGAACAGACCAAGGACCGGCTGATCAACAACCTGTCCCACGAGATGCGCACACCGCTGACGGCCATCCTCAGCGCGGCGACGTTCATGCGCGACTACCGCAGCAACGCCGCGCAGCGGACCGAGCTGACGCAGTCGATGCTCGAGTCGGCGGAAAAATTGCAGCACCACCTGGACCAACTCCTGCGGCTCGCCGATCTTGACGAGGCGTCGGCGTTGAGCCTCGGTGCGACGACCGGCAAGGAATTGATCGATGCCGCGGTGAGCCTGCACGAAACGGACCGGATCGAAACCCGGTTGCCGAATTCTGACGAAACATTACGGCTAGATCTGGCCCGTGTATCGAGGGCGGTGAGTAATCTGCTCGACAACGCGGTCAAGTTCTCCGAGGAGAACACGCCGGTGCATCTCGAGCTGGAGTTCGATGACGACGGGGTTTCGATCATCGTTTCCGACCGTGGCTGCGGTGTCGCGGAAGGCGACCGGGAGCGGATCTTGGCACCCTTCGAGCAGGGCGGGTCGGGGCTGACCGACAAACCCAGCGGCATGGGCATGGGGTTGTACGAGGCCAGCGTGATCGCCAAGCAACACGGGGGCAGCCTGGAGCACGAGCACCGCAGGCAGGGCGGAAGCCGCTTCGTGCTGCGCTTGCCGGAGGCGCGGATCGACGCCGGAGAGCGGGAGCGGGAGGTGGCGCTTGCCTGATCGAGAGAACCACGTTCCGCACCCGGAGGGTTGATGCGCGCGAGTGTGACCAAACACGGAGACGTGGCCGTCCTCAGGTTCGAGTCGGGTGAGGTTCTCGACAGCGACGTCGCCTCCGACGTCAAGGCGCAGGTGTTTCGCCGGCTCGACGGCCGGACCGACCTGGTGATCGACCTGAGCAACCTCGAATTCGTCGACTCCGCAGGTCTGGGCGTCCTCGTCGGGATCTACAGGCGTGTCAAGAAGCGTGGCCGGCGCATGGCGGTCGCCGGGGCGCAGCCGTACGTTTCCCGGGTGATGAAGATCATCAAGCTCGATCAAGTGTTCGAGTCGTACCCCGACGTCCCATCCGCTCTTGCAGAGTTTTCACGGAGTGAACCGATCGACGCCGACCGAACGCGAACGCGACGATAAACGCGAGGATCAGCGTTACACCGATATACGTGCCCGCGGGAAGCGCTGGCGCGCCGTTGGCATCCGCGAAATGCGGTGCGGCTCCCAGCAGCAACCAGTTGATCCAGGCGTGGATGCCCGCTGCGAGGTACAAGTTGGCCGACACCGCGACGAGCAGCGCGAACAACGCACCCAGGCTGGCGATGAAGATCGTTTGGCGGGCGACGACGTCCCACGGCTGCGTCACGTCCAAGTGTTCCATGGCGAACAACATCGAGGTCAGCCCGACGGCGACCCAGCGCCTGGCGACGGGCGTGCGCAGCCCCATTCGCGGCGCCAGGCGCTCGACTTCGCAGTAGAGCAACCCACGGTAGTAGACCTCCTCGCCGAACGCGACCAGCGCCTGCCCGGCGATGACCCAGTAAAGCAACGTACCCCCGGTGGGCCAGCGCAACTTCAGTGGGTTCCCCAACGCCGCGGCCAACAGACCGAGGACCAGGTAGGTTCCCACGGCGACGATGAATACTTGCAACAGCGCGAGCGGCAGTCGCAGCGGGTGGATGCGTCGCCAGGTCTTGCGCCGCGTCGGCGTGGACAGCCGGCCGAGCAGTAAACACGTAGCCAGCAACGCGATGCCCGTAAACGCGTCGAACTGCGCGTCGGCCAGGATCTCCGACGTGCCCGGGCGCGAGATCCAGCCGAACAGTGGTTCGTAGAAACCCAGCGAGACCCACTTCTCGATCAGCAGCATCAACAGCAGCGGCGTCAAGCTGCCCAGACGCACGCCGGGCCCCGGAATCGCGCCCACCGCTCGCTCGCGCGAAGCGACGAGCAACAGCACGAAGATGCCGGCGAACAGCAGGTTACCGGCCAGCGGGTGCAGGAACGGCGACTCGGGGATACCGTCGTGGAACCGGCGCAGCAACCCCGCGGTGAAAACGAACAGCACCATGATGATCCAGGCCAACGTGACCGGTATTCTCACGCCGGCGCTTCCACGGTCTCGACCGCGACATGGATCGTTCCGTCGGAGTCGAGCCATCCACGGGCCATTCGTGGCGTGTTGAAAGCGACGCCGCGCTTCCCGTGCCGATCCACGACGATGACGCCGCCCTTGCCGCTGACGCGTTCCAGTCGTGCGAGCCCGTCGCGCGCCGCCTCGTCGGCCGAAGCCCCGCGTTCGATATGGTCGATCACGGTGCGCGTCAACAACACACGCAGGATGCCCTCGCCCCAACCCGTCGCGGACGCCGCACCGGTGTCGTCGTCGGCCCACGTTCCCGCGCCGAGCACTGGGCTGTCCCCGACACGGCCCGGTAGTTTGTCCTGGGTTCCGCCGGTCGACGTCGCCGCGGCCAGGCGACCCTGCGCATCCACGGCCACCGCCCCGACCGTCCCGATCGGTCCTCCCTGCTCCTGGCCATGGCCCTCGGGAGAAAACTCCTCGCGAATCAACACTTTCTCGCCCGCACGGACGCGCCGGTAGCGTTCGAGCTCGCTGCCGACGAGGAGATCCTCGGTGCTGCAGCACTCGATCCCCTGGTCCGCGGCGAATCGTGCGGCGCCGGGGCCCGCGAGCAGCACGTGCGGTGAGCGTTCCATGACGAGCCGGGCCACGGTGACCGGATGACGGACGCCGCTGATCACGGCCACCGCGCCGGCGTCTAGATCCGAGCCGCGCATGATCGAGGCGTCCATCTCGACCTCGCCCGCGCGGTTCAGCCGAGACCCGCGGCCCGCATCGAAATGCGGGTCGTCCTCGAGCACACGAACCGCGGATTCGACGACGTCGATCGCGTGTGCCCCATCATCGAGACTGCGGCGGCCCGCTTGCAGCGCTGTACGCAGTCCGGTCAGCGAAGGCTCGACGAGTTCGTCGGGGATGTTCCAGGCACCGCCATGGACGAGTAAAGCTTGCGGCAATCGATGGTCTCCGGCGCCCGGCTCGGGAGTGGCTGTAGTATAGCGAGCGTCTTGAAACGCCGGGCCGCGCGACGAGGAGTTCGAAACGATGGAACGACGGGCCAAGATCGCCGCGACCCTGGGACCTGCCTGCGATTCGACGCGCACCCTAACGAAGATGGTACGCAGCGGGTTGGATGTTGCCAGGTTGAATTTCTCGCATGGCGACCGGGTTTCGCATTACAAACTCGTAAGAGCACTCAGGCGTGCGTCGCAACAGGCGCAGCGGCCCGTGGCGCTGCTCGCCGATCTGCAAGGGCCGCGGTTTCGCATCGGGGAAGTTCCCGGTGGTGCACTGGAGCTCAAGGCCGGGGACCAGGTCAAGTTGCACGCCGGCCGCCGACGCTGCGCGCCCGGCGGACTCCCGGTGACCTATGCGGCGCTCGCGCGCGACGTCCAGCGCGGCGACCGTGTGCTGATCGAAGACGGCCTGATCGAACTGACCGTCACCGGGCTGCGGGGTAGCGACGTGGTCTGTGAGGTCGTTCGCGGCGGCACCGTGCGCGACCACAAGGGCATCAACCTTCCCGACAGTTCGCTGTCGGTTCCGGCCGTGACTGCCAAGGACGCGCGAGACCTCCAGACTGCGGTCGAACTCGGCGCCGACTGGCTTGCCGTCTCGTTCGTTCGCCGCGCAGCGGACGTGGCCCGCGCCCGCCGGCTACTGAAGAAAGCCGGCCGCGTGATCCCGGTGCTGGCGAAGATCGAGCGCGCCGAGGCGATCGACCGGTTGGATGAAATCCTCGAGGAGGCGGACGGTTTGATGGTCGCGCGAGGCGACCTCGGTGTCGAGTTGTCCGCAGCGCGGGTTCCGATCCTTCAAAAACAGATCATCGAGAAAGCGAACGCCCTCGGCAAGCCGGTGATCACGGCGACGCAGATGTTGGACTCGATGCGTCATTCCCCCCGCCCGACGCGTGCCGAAGCCTCCGACGTCGCCAATGCGGTGCTCGACGGCAGCGGTTGTTTGCTGCTGACCGCGGAGACCGCGGTGGGGGAGTTTCCGCTGGAGGCGATCACGACGATGGCCGACATCATCGAGCAGGCGGAGGCCTCCGGGCGGACCCACCGCCAAGCTCCGCCCGACGGCGGATTGTCGATCACGATCACCACGTGTCGAGCGGGCTGTTATGCGGCCGCGGACGTTCAGGCCAAGGCTCTCGCGGTGCTCACCCGCGGCGGGGCGACCGCGCTGCAAACCTCGCGCTTTCGCCCCGATACTCCGATCCTCGCATTCACTCCGTCGGAGGAAGTGCGACGCCGGCTGGCGCTGGTCTGGGGCGTGCAATCGTTCCGTCTCGCCGAACGCAGCAGGTTTCGCGCGCTGTTGCGCAGTCTGGACCGAACGCTTCTCGACAAGCGGTTGGCGCGACGCAACGACATCGTGGTCGTGCTGATGGGCGATCAAGCCGGCGCGGCGCTGAGCCGGACCAACCTGATGCGCCTGCACCGTGTCGGCTCGTCGCTCGCTGCGAGCTAGTCGTTCCGAGTTGGCGGAAGCGTGTGGGAGTCGAACCCACCCTGGACGGGGTTACCGCCCAACATCGGTTTTGAAGACCGGGGGGGCCACCGGGCCCCATGCGCTTCCAGGCCGGAACGCGGCATCCTAGCGCGAATAGCACGGTTTTTCCCGCTTCGATTCGGGCTTAGGCGAAGAAGCTGGCCACCTACACGGCCACCACGCTTGGCATCCTCCTGGTCGGTCCGGTCTGGTTCTCGGGATTCGGCAGCGTCAGCACGTTTCTCGGGCTGCTCACCGCGGGCGTTGCGATCGCGCTCAAGGACATGATCGCCAGCATCGCCGGTTGGTTCTACATCCTGGCCCGCAAACCGTTCGAGGTCGGCGATCGGATCGCCATCGGTGAGCACGCGGGTGACGTCATCGATCAACGGCTATTTCGTTTCACGATGCTCGAGATCGGCAACTGGGTCGACGCCGACCAGTCGACCGGCCGCGTGATCCACGTGCCGAACAGCCTCGCATTCACGGCAACGATCGCCAACTACACGTCGGGGTTCAAATACATCTGGAACGAACTGCCGGTGCTGGTCACCTTCGAAAGTGACTAGAGATGCGCCAAGGAGATCCTTGAGCGCATCGGCAAGGAGCGCTGCGCGCACGTCACGGAGACCGCGGCAGCGGCGATCCGTGAAGCGGCACGCTCGCAGATGATCCTGTATTCGAAATTCGACCCCCGAGTCTGGACCAGTGTCGCCGACAGCGGTGTCTTGCTGACGTTACGATACCTCTGCGATCCACGACAGCGTCGCAACTCCGCGGAGTTGATCTGGGAGGACATCCTCGACGCCTTTGCCGGAGTCGACGACATCGACTTCGCCTACCCGACGGTCCGGCGCTACATCAACCCGGTCGAAGGCAAGCCCGGCGTGGGGGGGCCGGTAGCGGGGGCAGTCGCCGAGCCCAGTCTCGCGACCTAGCGAGAAGAGCCCAGGGGCCTGTGTTAGCATGCGCGCTCTTCCGCCACGTGGGGCTGTAGCTCAGCTGGGAGAGCGCCTGAATGGCATTCAGGAGGTCAGGAGTTCGATCCTCCTCAGCTCCACCAATCAAATCAGCGGCGGCGCAGACATAGATCACCTGCACCGGCCGTTCATCCTTGGGCGGCGGCGTCCGCTTGATCTCTACCAGGTGTTTCACTTCGCGGCTGGTCCCGGCTCCCATCACGCCCAGCTCATCCAGCAGGTGGCGCAGCTCGGCCCGGTCAGAGCGTTGCAGCTCTAAGTAGGTCACATATGCGGGTTTCGGCTTCCCGGCATTGTCGTGACGGCCCCGGCCGTCCAGGAACGAACGCAGCCGGGAAATTTCCGCTTCCACGTCC
>Ga0209988_10002583_pt1 | contig 11970 bp, 6 predicted proteins | sample N075metaG_FD_183115 | JGI IMG/M metagenome (GOLD analysis project Ga0209988, IMG submission 183115) | Deep subsurface microbial communities from Kermadec Trench to uncover new lineages of life (NeLLi) - N075 metaG (SPAdes) (version 2) | ecosystem: Environmental > Aquatic > Marine > Ocean trench... | reverse complement strand
GGCGGCGACCGACCCCGCAATGGCCGCCGAGGTGGCCGCCGCCGACTCGACGGACGCGACCGAGTCCGCCCCGGTCGAGCCCGTCTCGACGGGAGCTGTCGTCGCCGCGCCCGCCACGCCCGAGACCGCGATGGATGAGGTCTCGGAGTTCGGCGAGCCGCTCTTCGTCAACGGCGAGCGCATCTCCGACCTCGCGATCAAGCGCTTCCTCTGTTATGGAGCCGGCCGCACGGCGCTCGAGTCGCGCAAGCTCGATGTGCTCGTCCAGCAGGAGCTCGCGATCCGCGCCAGCCAGGGTGAGGACGTGTCCCAGTACGAGATCAGCGGGGAGGAGTTCGACGTCGCCTACGCCAAGGAGATCGGGGAGTTCAAGGACCGCTATCCCACCCTCGACGAAGAGACCGAGATCGGGCGCGCCTACAAGAGCGTCGAATGGTACCGGGCCCAGCTCCGTCAGACGCTCGAGTTCGACCGGCTCTTCTTCCACGGCGATCCGGAAACCTGGCCGGACGTGACCAAGGAAGCGGTCTACGCGGGCTCGCCGCAAGTCGACCTCGTGAAGGACGCCAAGGAGAACTACGACCGGCGCGTGCTACGCGCCGAGGAGACGGGCGAGCCCCTGGTGGAAGAGGACGACATGTTCCGGGGCCTCCTCCGTGACTACGTCATCGAGTCGCTGAACAGCATCGTCGATGTACAGACTGCGACCGACGGCCTGCCCGAGGAGCTCCTCATGGTGATCGAGGGCGGCGGGTTCAGGGCGGAGATCAAGACCGCCGAGTTCTACGACGAGATCGAGAGCGCCTTCGGTCCCGACGACATGATGAACGCCAAGCACTTCCTCGCGCTCATGGCAGCCGCTGAGGATCGCCTGGAGGAGGAAGGCGGCCTGATTCCCGTCGATGAATTCAACGCGATGATCCGGAAGCTGACCGGTGACCTGAAGACGACCATCTTCAGCTTCGACTTCCTTGCGCTGCACGGGCACCAGTTCCCATCGACGGAGGCGTACAAGCAGCACATGCGGTTCGTCGAGTCCTTCAAGAAGATGCTCGCGTCGGAGATGGAGCTCGGCGAGAACGGCGAGCTGCCGCCGGCCCTGAGCGACCACCTCGTGATCGCCAACACCGTCATGGGCCTCGCCCGCGCCGACGCGGAGGTGATGCTCGTCTCGGCCTACGATTTCTACAACAACCGCTGGAAAGAGAACGGCTGGGCGACCGCCAAGGCCAAGGCGATCGAGCTGCGAGAGCGGATCGACGCCCACCTCGAGAAGCTCGCGGTGGACGCCGAGGCACGGAAGGCCGCCGCCGCGCGCGGCGAGGACTACGAGCCGGAGGTTGAAGTCCTCCCGTTCGAGCGCTTCTGGGCGGAGTTGGTCGACCTGAACAGCGACTACTGGGATCCGCCGATGCCGTCCATCGGCAAGATGCCGCCCATGGTCGGGATGAAGCTGAAAGGCCGGTTCGGCCTGAAGACGCGCAATGACCTCGAGCGCGCCATCGGCGAGAGCCCGTACCTTCAGTTCCTGTTCGGCAGCTCGATCACCGACGCGATCTTCTTCGACATGCAGACCGGCGAGACAGAAGGCCCGTACGCGGGTCCCAAGGGCTACTACATCATCCACCTGAAGACGCGCACGTCGCCGACGAACCCGCTCAACCTGAAGGAGCCGAAGCACATCGACCTCCTGAAGGAGGACTTCGTCCGGCGCGAGTTCGTCAAGTACGCCCACGAGGCCCTCGAGCGGGCCGACGTCAGGGGCCTCGAGCCCATGCCCATGTAGCAACGGGTTCGGGACGGGTCACGCGGGGCCGATGCGGCGTCGGCTGCCTGGGCGTCGTGTGCTGGTCGGTTCGGGATGGGCGCCAGCCCAGGCCATGGATCGCAGCCAACGCTGCGTGACGCGCCCGTATATCATCTCGCCGTGAGCGAGCGTGTCTCGAGCAGTATCGTCCGGCTTCTGCGGCCCCACGTCAGGCCCTACGTCTGGGTGCTGGTGCTCGTCGTGCTGCTCGGCACCGTGTCGGCCGTGGCGCAGAAGAGCACGATCCTGCTGCTCGCCCCGACCTGGCAGGTCCTCTTTCCGACGGAGTCGGCGGCGGAGACGGAGGCTCCGGGCGTCGAGCCGGCAACAGGGATCGCGGCCTTCAGCGATTCGCTGGCCGACCTGCGCGAGCGCATGTTCGGGTCGATCCTGGGGGATGCCGGCGGTCTGGACGGCGATGCGCGCATCGCGCGGCTCGTCAAAATCGCGGTGATCATCTCCTTGATCGCGGCCTTCGCGGCGGTCGTTCAGTACGCCTTCGTCCTCTTGTCACGGTGGGTCGCGCTGCGGCTGATCGTGAGCCTCCGGCTGAGCATCGCTCGCCACTTGATGGGGCTGTCCCTTCGCTATCACGGTCGCAGGCACTTCGGAGACCTGCTGTCGCGCGTCAGCGCGGACGTCTCCATGACGCTCACCGCGCTGAACCATGCGTTGCGCGACCTCATTCAGGAGCCCCTGCTCGCGATCGCCTCGCTCGCGTTCGCCTTCTTGATCTCGCCGCTCGCGACGCTCTTCGTCGTCATCGGGCTGCCCATCCTGATCATTCCGATCACGCTCCTGATGCGGCGCGTGCGGAAGGGGAGCAGGAAGAGCCTGACCCAACTCGGCGCCTCGGTCCAGGCGCTCGCGCAGATGTTCCAGGGCATCCGCACGGTCAAGGCGTTCCGGGCGGAGGAGCGCGAGATCAGTCAGTACCGCAGGATCAACGACAGGTACGTGCGGGCGACGATGCGAATGGTGCGCGCCCTCGCGCTCTCGCGCTCCTGGACGATCCTGTACAGCCACGTCGGCATGGGCCTCCTCCTCCTCGTGGTCGGCTGGCTCACGATTCGCTTCAACGCGATCGGGAACGGCGGCAACATGGGCGCCTTCTTCATCCTGATCGCGGGCGTGTACTCGAACATCAAGGCTGCGACGAAGTCGTTCACCCGCGTCGGGGAGGCGTTCGGAGCGTGCGACCGTCTCCAGGAATTGCTCGACGAGGAGCCCGATATCGTCGAACGGCCCGGCGCGCGCGCGATCGATGGCCTCGGCGCGGGCATCCGGTTCGAGCACGTCACCTTCGAGTACCCCGAAGGGGAGCGCGCCGCCATCAAGGACCTCTCGCTCGAGATCCGGCCGGGCGAGACGCTCGCCCTCGTCGGGCCCTCCGGGGCCGGCAAGAGCACGTTCCTCGACCTCCTCGCGCGCTTCGTGGATCCCTCCGACGGGCGGGTCATCGTCGACGGCACGGACCTGCGCGAGCTCACGCTCGATTCCTGGACGCGGCAGTTCGCGATGGTCACGCAGGAGCCGTTCCTCTTCCACACGACGATCGAGGAGAACATTCGGTACGGCCGCGACGACGCGACTCCGGAGGACGTGCGCGAGGCCGCGCGCGCCGCGAATATCGACGACTTCATCGAGTCGCTACCCGAGGGCTACGCGACCAACGTCGCGGAAGCAGGGACGCGCCTATCGGGTGGTCAGCGCCAGCGGATCACGATCGCGCGCGCGATCGTGCGTGGGGCGCCGCTGCTCCTCCTGGACGAGGCGACCAGCGCCCTCGACTCCGAGTCGGAAGCCGTAGTCCAGGCCGCGCTCGAGCGGCTGATGAAGAACCACACGGTGATCGTCATCGCGCACCGGCTCTCGACGATTCGCATGGCTGACCGCATCGCCGTACTGGATGCCGGCGTGCTCGTCGAGGTGGGCACCCACACGGAGCTCCTCGAGCTCGACGGGTTGTACGCGCGCCTCCACGCGGCGCAGTTCGCGGGGACGGTTTCCTAGCCTGGAGTTTCGCCGTTTTGGGCGGAACTCCAGCGCTCGCCGTGTAGGCGAGTGGGGCGGCGTAGCCGCCCTGTTTCGCGCGACGCGCGAGCCATCGGCCCGTAGGGCCGTCTGGTTCGAGGTCGCCGAAGGCGACGTGACGCACGGGCGCCGCACGTGAGTTCGACGGGTGAGAGGATGCTGGACTTTCCGCCCAACCTCCCTGTAGCGGCCTCGCCGAAAAGTCGCCCGTCGTCCGAAGCCGCTTCGTACGCCGCCCTCGGCAACGCAGGGCCAGACGGCCCTACGGGCCGATGGCTCGCGCGTCGCGCGAAACAGGGCGGCTACGCCGCCCCACTCGCCTACACGGCGAGCGCTCGAGTTTCGCCCAGAATGGCGAAACTCGAGCCTAGCAGCCCGTGGTGGAAGTCGCGGCGCGCTCGGGGCTGGCGGAATTCGAGCTGGCAAGGCGCGCCGACGACGCGTATTCACTGGATACTCGGAGGGGTAAGCCCCGGTCTGCCGAAGGCGGATCGAGACGACCCCTTTGGGTCGTTCGAAGGGGACCCTGCAACGCAGCCAGCGCGGATCCAGGCGGTCTCGAGCGTGTCGGGACTTTCACCAAGGGCTGCTAGCCAGAGCCCTGGCCAGAGCTAGATCGGGTGTCCTTCGACTCTCTGACCTTCTGGATCTTCTTCGCCGTCGCCTGGACGACGTGGCGGTTCCTGCCGTTCTCCGCGGCGAAGTCCACCGCGCTGTTTCTGTCCCTGTTCTTCTACGCCTGGTGGAACCCCTGGTTCGTCACGCTCATCGCCGCATCGGCGCTCGTCGACTACCGGGTCGGACAGAAGATCTTCGACTCCGACGACGAGGCGGTTCGGAAGAAGTGGCTCCTCGCGAGCCTCACCTGCAACCTCGGCCTGCTGGCGGTGTTCAAGTTCGGCCCGTTCACCGTCACGAACGTGGCCGGAATGGCGCGCACGTTGGGCTTCGACGTCGACTGGGAGCTCTCCGGCTGGATCATTCCGGTCGGGATCTCCTTCTACACATTCCAGACCCTCAGCTACTCGATCGACATCTACCGCCGCGCATTGAAGCCGTGCGACAGCTTCCGCGACTTCTTCCTGTTTGTCTCGTTCTTCCCGCAACTCGTCGCGGGACCGATCGTCAGAGCGCGGGACTTGCTGCCTCAGCTACGGAAGCGCCGCCCGCTGCGCGCGGTTACGGTCTACACGGGTCTCTATTACGTGATCTCGGGGCTGTTCCTTAAGGTCGTGGTCGCCGACAACCTCGCTCCGGCGGTCGGGCGCGTGTTCCGCATGCAGGCGATCCCGGAGCTCACCCCCGTGGAGGCGTGGCTCGGCGTCGTCTACTTCAGCTTCCAGATCTTCTGCGACTTCGCCGGGTACTCCGGGATCGCGATCGGCCTCGCCTACCTCATGGGGCTGCGCTTCCCCCTGAACTTCCTGTACCCCTACATCAGCCGCGGGCTGTCCGAGTTCTGGACGCGCTGGCACATCTCGCTCTCCCAGTGGCTCCGTGACTACCTGTACATTCCTTTGGGAGGGAACCGCGCAGGAACCGGCCGGATGTACGTGAACCTCATGCTCACGATGCTCCTCGGAGGCCTCTGGCACGGAGCGTCGTGGACGTTCGTGGCCTGGGGTGGGCTGCACGGTCTCGGACTCTGTGTCGAGCGGGCGATCCGCGGCAACGAGCGTTCTGAGCGCCGGTTCGGAAGGCCGCGTGGCGTCGGTGATCTCGCCGCGCGCATGCTCCAGATGGCGTTCGTGTACGTCTTCGTCCTGACGACCTGGGTGTTCTTCCGCGCCGAGAGCTTCGCCATGGCCTGGGCGTTGCTCGGGCGCATGTTCGTGGCCCCGTTCCGGGAACCCCTCGGGCTCGAGTCGCTCGCGAGCGCGCGCTACCTCGTCCTCTTGATCCCGGTCGTCGCCCTGCACCTGGGCCAGATCGCCCACGAGTGGTTCGGCCTGCGCAAGTCTGCGAACCTGCGCGCGGTGGTTGCGGCCGTGCTCCTCTTCCTCCTCACGGTCATCCGCCGCGGCGAGGGCGCCGAGTTCATCTACTTCCAGTTCTGAGCGGCACCGTGCAAGATTCCACGCGAACGAGTCGAAACCGGAGGCGGGCAAGGCGCTCCCCCGCCGTCATCTTCGCGGTTGTATTCCTGGCCCTGCTCGCCGCCTGGAACTACATCGTCGCGCCCCGGTTCCCCGCCAACCCCCGCCGGACCGACCTCTCGGGGGGCGCGCTCATCACCACCGAGCGCGGACTGGGTCCGTTCTACTCTTCCGAAGACCTCGAACACGCACGGATCCTCGTCATCGGCGACTCGCGCGCGCACCACGGCATCGTCGTCGACGAGTTTGCCAAGGCCGGTCTCGGAAGGGCAGCCGTGATCTGGGGCTCCGGCGCACAACTCCTCCAGTTGCTTCCCGAGCTGCGTTCCTACCCAGCGCGAAGGGTCGTCGTCTCGCTCTCACCCCTCAGTATCTACGCAGAGCGCAACCCGGAATTCGACGCGGTCCTCGCCACGATCCAGGGCATGTCCCCCGAGAAGATCGACTTCCTCCTCAATGACTGGCTGGACGTCCACCGGCGCGGCGCGACATTCGTGCTCGGGACGAAGTCGTGGCGCCGGTCCTGGTTCTACGAAGCGAACCCGTCGCGCAACAACGCGACCTACCGGCGGCGGCTCCGGGAGTCCACGCGCCTTCGACGGACCGCCGCGACAACCGAGCTCCGCGACATGCTGAGGGGGCTCGCGCGGGACGGTTGGGAATTCGTCTGCGTGCGCCTGCCGCTGTCACGGCAACTGCTCCGCATCGAGGAAAGGGCCTATCCCTCGGCGTTCTTCGACCAGCTCTGCAGCAACCTCGAAGTGCCCTTCCTGGACTACTCACGGAGCGAGTACGACACTCACGACGGCACCCACCTCGCCGCCGACGACAGTGCCCGGTTCAGCGCGGACCTGGCCTCGACGCTGCGCGACGTGATGGGTTGGTAGGCGACGGCGGCGGACATTGAACGGGCTTCCGAACCGAACGCGGACTCGTGCTCACACGGCCGTGGTGGGTCGGCGCCCAGACTCGAGCAGTACGCGCAACCGTACGGAGGGAATCGTGTTCCACCCGTTTTCTTCCGTCTGCTGAGCCGATAAGAGCAGCACGGCCGCGAAGTTGTGGGGAACTCGCGCGCAGGATTCCGCAGGATTCCGCAGGATTCCAGAGGGGAATAGCCAGGCTTGATGGGGGAGTTGTGTCAATGGAATTGAGAGGACATCGCCGGCTGCGAGGGAACGCCAAGCGCCGGAGCCGCGCCGGTTCGACCCTGGTCGACGTCCTGATCGCGTCCGTCATTCTCACCGTGGCCGTCGGCGCCCTGGTCCAGGCCATGATCAAAGCCGACGATCTCGCAGAGGCCACCGAGGAGCAACAGATTGCCATCGCCGCCGCGCGGGAGATGGCCGAGAAGATCCAAGCGGAAACGTTTCCAGAGATCTTCCGCCGCTTCAACTCCGACCCGGATGACGACCCCGGAGGCGCGGGCACCGCGGCCGGCGCCTGCTTCGCCGTGAACGGCCTCACGGCACGCGAAGGGGATGGCGACGGCCAGGTCGGCGCAATCCTGTTCCCGACGATCTCCCTCGGAGGAACCGCCGTCGCTCTGCGAGAGGACGTGAACAACCTCGCTCTCGTCATGCCCCGCGATCTCAACGGCGACGAAAACGTCGATGGATTGGACCACGCGGGCGACTACACCTTGCTGCCGGTCGCGATCCGCGTCGAGTGGACGGGCGTTGTCGGGAACTGCTCCACCGAGCTTCATCTGCTGTTGGCGGACGGCGGATGAGGGCGCTCCCTGGCAGGCAAGACAGCGGCTTCACGCTGACGGGAAGGACGCCTATCACATCACCCTGTCCGGCGCCGGTGGCGGGAACCCCGGACCCGACTCGAACCACAAGGTCTTCTACATCGATGGCAACCTCTGGCTCCACAACAAGAACACGTACTCGTTCAAGTTCTTCACGCCCGAGTCGGACGGCATGCAGGTGACCTTCGTGGTCAGTGGCAACATCTACTTCTCGGACAACCTCTTCTATCTGAACCAGAACAAGGATGCCGTGGCCTTCATCGCTCTGCGCGACGAGAACGTCGAGGACAGCGGCAACATCTACTTCGGCGACCCGGTGTTCGGGACGCTCAAGGAGATGAATGCCTTCATGTACGCCGAGAACAACTCCTATGACGTCAACCTCGACGCGAGCGGCTCCTCGGTAGTGAAGGTGAACGGCATGATGTCGGCCGGCAACCAGATCGACATCCAACGTGACTATGGCGACGCGCACACGAAGCTGATCGTGAACTTCGACGACCGGGTGGCCGGCGGCGAAGTAGAGCTGCCGGGGTTGAGCTCGCTCTACAGTGATGAATCCGGCGGCGGTCTGCAGCGCCGCTCCTGACGCATCGTCGGGAGCGTGGAGTGACAGCGGCACGGATCGTCGCCGTGCTCGCTCTATTCGCGGGCGTCTCGGTCGCGCAGACCGTGCAGTCGCCGTCCAGCGCAAGGGTGATGCGGGTCTTCCACAGGAGCCTGCGGAACAGCACCCGCGACGTGGATCGCGTCACCCGCGAGCTCGCAGCGCTCGGCCCTGATGCGATCGCACCCCTGTTCGAGATCGCCGCCGGAGAGACGTCGGAGCTCGCCGGAGAGCAGACGCTCCATCCCGCGCGCCTGGAGTCCGCAAGTGAGCTGGCCCGCATGGCACTCGGGAGAATGCGCGAGCGCGACGTGCTGCTGTTCCTGGACGGGCTCGTGGATGACGACTCCTCTCCCGAGGTTCGGCTGGCGGCCGTTCGTGTCCTCGGCGACAGACAATCCAGTCAGGCCCTGGAGCGCCTGCTCGATCTCGGTCGCGAGTACGACCCGCGCGAGCTCTCGTCCCACGCCGTGAGGCGAACCTTTCAGGCGTCGTTGACGCGGATCCTCTCGGGCAACGGGAGTGCGTGGGATCGACTGGGCGACGAGCTGAAGAGCGTCGGGCGTCCGATGCTCGATTGGGTCGTGAATGCGCTCGTTCAGTCCGGCAATCCACGCAGCTTCGAGGCCCTGCCCATGCTCCTCGGACGGGATCCCGGCCTCGACCCGCTGATCCTCACCGCGCTGTCCGACCTGGCCGAGCGACGCCCATGGCTCGTCGAAGACGAGCTCGCCAGCGCTGTGACTCCCTTCTTGGATGACGAGGACTGGAGGCTGCGCAAGTTTGCGGTCGTGGCGTTGGGTCGGATCCACTCCGTGGATGATCTCGACCAGATCGCCTTCATGCTCGAGGACGAACATCCCGCGGTCCAGCGGGCAGCACGCTGGTCGCTGGAGGAGATGGCGGGCGACGACCACGGTTCGACGCGCGGAGAGTGGCTCGGCTGGTTCGACCGCGAGCTCGAGTCGTGGGCGGACGACCGCGCCGAGTTCGAGCACGACACCGAGCGCTCGAACCCGGGCGTGGTCATCGCCGCGGTCCGCAATCTCGCGCGCCACCCGCTCTTCCGCCACGAGGCGGCCGAGCTCATCGTGGCGCTCCTGTTCGAGCGACCCGAACTCTCGGTGGCCCTGTGTCAGGCCTTGCTCCAGCTGGGCTCGGGGCGAGCGGTGCCCGGCCTGGTCGACGCGCTGAGCGCCCAGGACGCCGACCTGCGGACGAACGCCTGGGCGGTTCTGACGAGACTCACGGGCGAAGAGCTGCCGGCGGACTCAGAGCACTGGGTGCAGCTCGTGCTCGAGTAGTCGGCCCGACTAGATCTCGCCCGTAGAGGCTCCGATCCGACCGCCAGCTCGACTAGACTGGCTCCCGAGGACAATCCGTGGGAGCGAGCCGCGTGTCGGCGCTACCCCCCGGTCCCGACGCTGGCGGTATCGAGCATGACGGACGACGAGGAGGACCGCGAGGCCGAGCACTCCGTGGATTCGGTCTTCGCCGACTACGTGACCCGGGTCGAAGCCGGGGAGGAGCTCGACTTCGAGTCCTTCGTCGAACGGCACACGGAGCTCGAGTCGGGGCTGCGCGAGTTGCACGGGGCCTGGGTCCGCGTGCGCGACGTCCTGGATCGATTGGGACTCTCCGCCGCGCTTTCGCGCACGCGCGCGGAGGGTGAGTCGCCCGCCGGCAGCCGGGCCGAAGTCACCGATGGTGCGGAGGACGACGAGCCGGACTCCGATTTCGCCGCGAACATCCTCGAGCGTCTCGCCACCCACCAGACCTCCTCCGGCCGCTACCAGTTCAAGGGCGAGGTCGCGCGCGGCGGCATGGGTGTCGTGTACCGCGTGTGGGACGAGGAGCTGCGCCGCCACCTCGCCATGAAAGTGATCCTGGGCAAGGGCGATGCGAAGTCGCACGGCGACACGCCGGCGGCCGACGCGCGCGCCGTGGCGCGCTTCCTGGAGGAGGCGCAGGTCACCGGACAGCTCAACCACCCCGGCATCGTCCCCCTGCACGAGCTGGGGGTCGACACGGACGGGCGCGTCTACTTCACGATGAGCCTGGTGAAGGGCCAGAGCTTCAGCGACGTGCTGTCGCTGGTCGCGGCGGGCAGCGAGGACTGGCCGCGGACGCGTGCGCTCGCGTGCCTCCTGCGCGTGTGCGAGACGATGGCCTACGCCCACACCAAGGGCGTCGTGCACCGCGACCTCAAGCCGTCGAACGTCCTGGTCGGCCCGTTCGGCGCGACCTACGTGATCGACTGGGGCCTGGCGCGAGTGCTGGGCCAGCCCGACAGGAAGGACATCCGGCTGGCGGGCGAGCCGGATGACTCGGTCAGCGTGGTGCAAACGGAGCGCCGCGGCTCGACCACGCACCGACCCGAGTCGCCCCTCGTGACCCAGGACGGCGACGTCGTGGGCACGCCCTCCTACATGGCGCCCGAGCAGGCGCGGGGCGAGGTCGAAAAGATCGGGCCGCCGGCCGACGTCTACTCGGTGGGCGCGATGCTGTATCAGCTGCTCGCGGGGATCGCGCCCTACACCCGCGCCGGCACACGGCACTCGCCGCACGGCATCTGGCGCTTCGTGCTGGACGGACCGCCCCGACCGATCGGGGAGCTGGCGCGCAACCAGCCGCCCGAGCTGGTCGCGATCTGTGAGAAGGCCATGGCGCGCGAGGCGCCGGCGCGCTACGCGGACATGCGCGAGATGGCGACGGACCTGCGGGCGTACCTCGAGCATCGCGTGGTGCTGGCGTACCGAACGGGGCCGCTCGTCGAGCTGCGGAAGTGGGTGGCGCGCAACAAGCTGGCGGCGGCGGCGCTCGCGGTCGTGGTGCTCGTGGCGACGGCTTCCGGGTTCGCGGTCGCGTGGTTCGAGCGGCAGCGTGCGCGGGAAATCCAAATGTCTTCCGACGTGGGTCGCACGAGCGAGCTGCTCACCGAAGCGCGCGACCTGGGCCCGATCCACCCGGAGAACGCCGGCCGCTTCGCGAGCTGGCTGCATCAGGGGGAGCCGCTGCTCCAGCGTCGTGACGAGTACCGCGCGCGGCTGGCGCGGGTCGTGGCGCGCAGCACCGGATCGGAACGGCACGCCGACCCGAACTTTCACGCGGAGACCGGTCGCTGGCGTGCGCTCGCGAAGGTCCTGGAAGAGCGCGACATCGCGATCCCGCGCAAGCTGGAGCTGATCTCGGACACCGCTCTGTCGCCTGCGGTGCGCGCCCGCGCCCAGAGTGACCTCGAGTTCCTGGAGTCCGACACTCCGCGTCTCGCCTCCGAGGTCGAGCTGCTCGAAGCCGAGGTCGAGCGGCGGGAGCTCACCAGGTCATTCGAGACAGAAGACGATCGGCTGCTGTACGAACGCCTGGAAGAGCTCGTCCACATGCTGGAGGAGCTCAAGGCGCAGCAGCAGCGCGTGAATCGTGACCTCGTCCTCGCCAAAGAGCTCGCGCGGCTCACGATCGGGGAACAGAGCGAGCCGTGGGAGCGGGCGATCCGGGAGGTCCGCGCGAGCGAGGTGTACGGCGGGCTCGAGCTGGTTCCGCAGATAGGTCTCGTTCCGCTCGACGCCAACGAGCAGGGCCTGTGGGAATTCTGGCACACGCTCTCGGGCGATCGTCCGACGCGGGATGAGAACGGACGACTCGTCATCGAGGACGCGACGGGGATGGTGTT
>Ga0209988_10002582_pt1 | contig 11973 bp, 8 predicted proteins | sample N075metaG_FD_183115 | JGI IMG/M metagenome (GOLD analysis project Ga0209988, IMG submission 183115) | Deep subsurface microbial communities from Kermadec Trench to uncover new lineages of life (NeLLi) - N075 metaG (SPAdes) (version 2) | ecosystem: Environmental > Aquatic > Marine > Ocean trench... | reverse complement strand
TCTATCATAATATTCCAACGGGACCTTTGGCATGATTAGAGCTGCTTACCTGCTTCTTTAGGCGATTTCGTTGCCGTTGGTTTTCTCGTCTTGCTAGGGTGTCCCTTATGGAAGCCTTCACCTAATTATACAGGATTTCCATCTCTCCACGGTATGACATACAGACTTTTAACACAGAGAGGCACATGAAATGGTCACCATCACATTAATGGGGGATTTGCAAACCAGCGAGGGCGAACGCGCATTGGGATGCGAAATTCAAGAATCGATCACGATTAAACAACTTATCCGCAAGCAAGGCAAGCCGTTGAGAGAAATTTCCCAGTTGTTCAAAGAGAAGAAAGTGATGGTCACGGTTAACAAGCGCATTGCTAATGAAATGACCAAGGTGTATGACGGTGATGCTGTTCATATTGTGGCACATGACGGCATGGGACGCAGCGGACTGACCCCGGCCATGTATTGACAGCAGCGCGGCATGAGAAAATTCCTAACAGGAAAGAAGGACAAAAAAAGAGGGCCAGGTCAGTGGCCCTCTTTTTTTAACTGTATGACGGGTTGCCTATGTCTGACCCTAAGACACAAGATCGCCGGCTTCTACCACGAAAAACTTAATGGTCACGGCCATTACTTTTTCACGCCAAGAATGGCATCCTTCGCTGCTTTGGCCACTCTGAACTTGACCACTTTTTTTGCAGGGATTTTGATTGCCTCACCAGTTTGCGGGTTTCGACCCATTCTGGCTTTCCGATGCGCAAGCACAAGCTTCCCGATTCCTGGAACCACAAATGCATTCTTGGCTTCTTTGTAAGCCAAAGCAGCAAAATCATCAAGAATTTGCGTAGCGGTTTTCTTGGTGATATCCGCTTTTTTTGCAATGTGATCGGCAATCTGCGACTTTGTCATGGCTTTTCCCATAGGACCTCCTCTTCACATTAGAATTGATTTAGTAGCACAACGCATTCGATTTTTCAGAATTTCAAGGAAGGGATGCCTTGTTTGACCTTCGGTAAAGGTGCGCCAGGAACATGCGCTCCTCTTTTAACAACGGCGGCAGAGTCTAACGAAAGACTCAAAAGCTGTCAACAAAAAACAAGCCTAGTGCGACGAAAATTCGTTTGAGGGTACATTCATAGGTGATCGTACCTTGCTGCCCTTGCTTTTCTCAAGGTAAAGTAGACTGGCGATAGGCCGTGAGCGAGATCATCATCATGTATTTGTTGTTAGTTCATTTTTCAGAAGAGGCATGAATTATGGGAAAAGAATTACCGGTTATCCCCAATCCCCAGCAATCAGAAACAGAAAAGAAAGAAGAACTCATCTATTCTCGAGTTTTTTGTTCGCGTAAAGATAGTCCTCCCTTACGACTTCTTTTGGATTTTCTCAAATCAAAAAACCAAATCCCCTTGATTCCGAAAATGGATCCGGAAGCATTAGAGGATTGGGATTGGGTCCATATTTCATTAGGCTACAATCGAGAGCGAAAGCCAATTCGTCTCTTTTGTGTCCGGGATCAAGGCACTTACCAGGATGTCTACGAAACGGAAAAAAAAGGATTTACCAGCCGTCTCTCCGCCTTTGACGATGTCGAAGCACAGATCGCTCGTGAATGCATTGATAAATCACATTTCATCGCCACTACTCAAATGGTAAAGGCCGATATCTCTGATGACGGCTATGATTTTAACGGCTGGATCTTGGAATTTTTTCAGGAAAATTGCAACGGAGTCGTGCAAATCGATGGGCAAGGGTTCTATTCCCCGAAGGGCGAACTGATCGTCGATATGGAGGAAGCCGATGAATCGGGGAAGGAAATAGGACCCACACCGCAAACCAGTGAGTCCTCGTAAAAACATTCTCCTCCTCAGCAAACCTATGGGTACCTACAATTCTTGAAGGGCACGATCCATAACCTGCCCATAGGTTTGCTGAGGAATATCCGGCAATCCATTACGATAGCCCCATCCATCTTTCAGAACTTCCACTAACGCCCCTGTATCAAAGCAAGAAGGGTCTGTGAGAACATCCGCCTGACACACGAGCAGGTCAGCGCGGCGTCCTTCAACTACCGTTCCAGTATCCATGAGGCCAAGTTGATCGGCAGCTAATCCTGTCGCACCAAACCACGCAGTCAACGACGGCACACCTTCATGGATCAACGCGGCTAATTCCATATAATTCCGTCCATGCATATCCGGTAACACCGGATCCGTCCCAACCAATAATTTCAAACCACTGGCATGAGCGACCTTGACCGCTCGCGCATGGTTTTCTGCCACTGCTTGAACTTTGGATGTAATAAATTCGTTGAATTGGCCTGATTGCAAGAGTTGCTGCCCTACCCATGAAGTCGGAGTCACCCGACAGTCTTTGGCATAGGCCAGCTCCGCTAACGCTTCATCCATAAATGAAATATGTTGAATATCTTTCACGCCCGCCTCAATGGCCATTCGAATCCCGCTGTGGCTATGAGCATGCGCCGCCACATACATGCCCCGACCAGCCGCTTCGTCGCAAATGGCGTCCATTTCTTCCAAGGTAAAGTCGCGATGTTCTAAATGATCGGTTGGCGAAACCACCCCGGGACTGGCACAAATTTTCACCAAATCTCCACCACAGGCAGCAATTTCTCTGACCCGCTTTCGGCATTCCCAAGGTCCGTCCACAATACTGGAAGGACGACCGGGACCCGCAGGCCATAGCCGGGACAATTCCCCGCAACAACGGTCAGGGCCTCGAAAATCAGCATGTCCTCCAGTCGTTGACAACATACAAATGGCCAGTTGTAATCGTGGGCCAATGAGCACTCCCTGTTCCACCAGCCGCTTTAAGACGTGAGTCGCGCCTCCAACATCTCTGAGTGTCGTCACCCCGCCATGGACTAACGTTCGATAGAGAATACGCTCCGCCCAAAACGGAGCTTCCGGCGAATTCATACGATCCAGATTCTCGTTTCCGACACCCCACAACGTCACATGACCATGGCAATCAAACAGCCCTGGCGTTACGGTATACGTCGAGCAGTCAACGCGCTGCACATCGGATCCCCGGGGATGTGCGGGATTGTGCGGGTGCACCGCCTTGATGAGGCCTTCATCAATCCAGACATCCATCCGCTCGTGTATGGCTTCAGTTGTCGCTGACGTCCCGTCGTACAGTTTGTGTATATTGGAAAGAATAATCATGACAATCCTTGTAAGAAATAAAAGTCCCGTTTCAGCAATAGTACTTTCTTCCTGTACCTTAAACAACTTATGGATTGGCCGATGAAGGAACATTCGTGAGTCATACGTACAGAAGACTCATAGCATTTCCTAATCGATACATGATGCTCAATGTGACCCTATAAGGGGTGATTCTACATTTGCCAAACATCGTCAACTGACGGATCATCATAGCGCTTCAGGGTCGCCAACCATTCAGGCATGCCTTCTTTGATCGTGTCTTTTACGTCAGCCAGGTCGTCTGTATCTATGAGACCCTTCTCATGCATGAAGGCGTAAAACTTCTTGAGGCTCGCGGCATTGCCTTTGATGCTTGCCTGACTTGCCCACATGGATTTTTTTATGAACCAATACCCAAGGAACATGTCGACAGCATCAACACCATCTTTCGCCTCGGTAGCCTCTTCGTAAAGCAGATATTCGTTTACATAGAATTCAATATTTAAAAGATGGTTTTCTATCACTTTTTTCGATAGGCCGGAAGATTTCAGCAACGCCTCAAAATCACGTAATAAAAGTTTGTTGTCTTCTCGTATCGTCTTACACTCGTTTTCGAATTTCTTGTAATCATCCATTGTGAGTTCTCCGGTTTTTGGCTCTCAGTACCTAACGCCGCAATTCACCAGTGCGCAACGAAGCGGTGCATCCGGGTGAAATTGGGATCATACGCAAATTATGGGTCGAACTCTAAAAGGCTCCGTGCCTCTCCTTGTCATCCTGAGGGCAACGAAGGATCTGAGCCCAGCCCAACCAGGCCATGCCCGCCCTGAGCATAGTCGAAGGGGCTCAGCTAGATCCTTCGACTTCGCATGGCTCTGCTCAGGATGACAATTCTGTTGTCTTCTGCCTGGTCTTACTTGCCATCCTCAGACGTTCAATGACCCCATCAGGATTCATCTGTTCAGAATGATGAGCGTTGTAGAGTAAAACCATAATGTGCGTATGATCCCCAAATTGGGTCGGCATTTCTTTGAATGAACTCAATACCATCAATTGTTTCGCGAGCTCTTAGGATAGGGTTTTAGCGGTTTTGCAGGAAAGAGGCAAACATGCTAGGGTCAAGAGGTTTTCGCGGTTGTGACGGCAGCGATAGCCATCGTGAGCGGGTTGCGTTTTTACTCCTTCACTCCCGGCACACATTAACGTATTCCCGGTAATTTCGATGGTGGAAGACACCTCTTTTTCATATATTCCGTCCAAGTGTTATACATCCGCCCCCCTCGTTTTCTCTTATTTTTCTTGAGGAATTTATCCAGCTATGACTGATTTTGTTCATCGCCATATCGGGCCGACCGACGGCCACATTCAAGAAATGTTAGGCACATTAGGATTGCCTTCGCTTGAGGCCTTAATCCACGCCACTGTGCCGGAAGGCATTCGTCTTTCCCAGCCCTTGAATCTTCCTAAGGCGCAGTCGGAAGAAGACATGCTTGCCGGACTTCGTCGTTTAGGTGTACAGAATCATCTGTATAGATCTTTTATCGGCATGGGTTACTACGACTGTCTGACCCCTCCCGTCATTGCCAGGAACATACTGGAAAATCCATCCTGGTATACGCAATACACACCCTATCAAGCCGAGATTGCGCAGGGGCGCCTGGAAGCCTTGCTCAATTTTCAAACGATGGTGGCTGATCTCACCGGTCTTCCTTTGGCCAATGCCTCGCTGTTGGACGAGGCCACTGCTGCGGCAGAAGCCATGAGCATGTGCCGGGTATTGAGCAAAGTCCAGGGGCAGATATTTTTTGTGGCAGAGGACTGTCACCCTCAAACGTTGGCAGTCTTACACACGCGAGCCCAGCCATTGAAAATCACCATCAAAGTCGGTAATCCTGATACAGTGGAATTCATTCCAGACAAAATTTTTGGCATACTCCTTTCTTATCCCTCATCCGATGGCGCTCTTCGACCATATGAGCTGTTGGTTGGCCGAGCCCATGAAGCCGGCGCACTTGTCGTCGCCAGCACAGATCTTCTTGCCCTTACGCTCTTAGTGCCGCCTGGCGAATGGGGTGCAGATATTGCCGTGGGCTCTTCGCAGCGTTTCGGCATCCCGCTGGGTTATGGTGGTCCTCACGCCGCGTTTTTATCGACGAAGGAAAAGTTTAAGCGGCAGATTCCCGGTCGAGTCGTGGGTGTCTCCAAAGACACCCAAGGCCGGAAAGCCTATCGTCTAGCCCTGCAAACGCGGGAGCAACATATTCGGCGTGATCGAGCAACGAGCAATATTTGTACAGCACAGGTGCTCTTGGCCAATATGGCCGGCATGTATGCGGTCTATCATGGACCTGAAGGGCTGAAAGCTATTGCCAGCCGCGTTCATCACCTCACCAATGTTATGGCGGAGGGCCTGCGCCGTCTGGGATGTGCGATTCTGACGTCTGCCTTTTTTGATACCATCCATGTACGATGTCAAGCCATTTCCGCAAAGGAAATCGTGAAAAAAACCCAACAAGCCACTATGAACTTTCGCCGATTTGAGGATGGCACATTTGGCATATCATTAGATGAAACTACCACGATCCAGAATGTTGTCCAAATCCTGACAGTATTTGCTGAAAGCGAGTCACTGCCGTTTTCCGTGGATGAATTGTTGGAATCATGCGATAGTACTATTCCAGTTGCACTTCAGCGGCAGTCACCCTATCTGACGCATTCTGTGTTTCACGACTATCATTCTGAACATGAGCTTTTGCGATATATGCATCGATTGGAATCGAAAGATCTTTCCCTCGTGCATTCCATGATCCCCTTGGGCTCATGCACGATGAAACTCAATGCCACGGCGGAGATGATTCCCGTGACATGGCCGGAGTTCAGTCAGTTGCATCCTTGTGTTCCTACTGAACAAGCCAAAGGCTACCATGTCATGATCCAACAGTTAGAAGCCTGGTTGGCAGAGATTTCCGGCTTTGCAGCGGTATCCTTACAGCCTAATGCTGGCTCACAAGGCGAATATGCCGGGTTGATGGTCATTAAGGCCTATCAAGAACAGCGGGGGCAAGCTCAACGTCATGTCTGCTTGATCCCGGTTTCCGCCCATGGCACAAACCCGGCCAGTGCGGTTATTGCCGGCATGCAAGTCGTTCCCGTGACATGCGATAGCGAAGGGAATATCGACCTTCAGGATTTACAAGCCAAGTGTATGCAGTATCAAGACATGCTTGCAGCCTTGATGGTGACCTATCCATCCACGCATGGGGTTTTCGAAGAAACCATCCGTCAGGTCTGTGCGACGGTGCATGACCATGGAGGGCAGGTCTATATGGATGGCGCCAACATGAATGCCATGGTCGGGCTTGTTCGGCCAGGAGATATTGGCGCGGATGTCTGCCATCTCAACCTGCATAAAACTTTTTGTATCCCCCACGGTGGCGGAGGACCAGGGATGGGGCCCATCGCCGTGGCTTCACACCTCGCACCATTTTTACCCGGACATCCGTTCGTTGCAACAGAGGGGTCCCAAGGTATTGGCGCCATCGCTGCCGCTCCGTTTGGCAGCCCGAATATTCTTCCAATTTCCTGGGCGTTTATTCAGCTGATGGGTGGCGCCGGACTGACTAAGGCCACACAGGTGGCAATCTTGAATGCCAACTACATGGCCAAGCGATTAGGTAAACATTACTCAGTATTGTTTACAGGAAAAAACGGCATGGCCGCCCATGAGTTCATTCTGGATCTTCGGCCATTCAAGAAATCGGCCGATGTGGAAGTAGAAGATGTCGCGAAGCGGCTGATGGATTATGGCTTTCACGCACCCACAATTTCGTGGCCGGTTCCCGGGACGATGATGGTTGAGCCAACGGAAAGCGAATCGAAAGCCGAGTTGGATCGGTATTGCGACGCACTCATTTCCATCCGGCAGGAAATTGCGGAGATTGAAGAAGGCCGTTTGCCCCAAGACAATAATCCCCTCAAGCATGCTCCACACACCATGGAGGTCATTGCCCAATCAGAGTGGCCTCATCCTTACTCACGAGAACAAGCCGTATTTCCCGCGCCATGGTTGCGGGACCATAAATTCTGGCCCGCCGTTTCGCGAATTGATAGCGTCTACGGAGACCGAAATTTAGTCTGTACCTGTCCTCCATGGAATGAAGAAGTAAGGAGTAAGGAGTGAGTAGATAGAGAGAAGCCAAGGGTCCGGATATTTTCTATTCTTCCTCTTGACTCCTTACTACTCACCCCTCACTTCTTTTCCCTTTTAATTCAGACAGCCCCATGAAATCCTCCAGCCCTCATTTTCTGCTCATCGGCATGCTCCTGGGCATTCTTTCAGGAATTCTCCTTGGAGGGTTTGCGCCATCGATTGGCCTGAACATCGCATTTATCGGCGACTTGTTTTTACAAGCCTTGTTCGCGCTGGTCGTCCCTTTGGTGATCAGTTCCATGATTGTGGGCATTGCCAGCTTAGGCGATGTGCGGAAACTTGGTTCGATTGGCTTTCGCACCGTCTCATTTTTCATGACGACAACGGGACTGGCCGTGTTGATCGGCTTGATCTTAGTCGTCGTCATTCATCCCGGCTCGCCAACCGAATCATTAAACCTCGAGTTATCTCAAGAACACCTTTCAAGCATTTCGGAACGGATAGAAGATAAACCCACCACCCTCGGGGAGTTACTCAAATCCATCCTGACCAGCTTAGTGCCAAAAAACTTATTCGTGGCAATGGCCGAAATGCAAATTCTCCCGTTGATTGTCTTTGCGTTAGTGTTTGGAGGCGTCCTCACCACGATTGGTGAAAAAGGTGCCGTTGTGATTAGGCTTTTTGAAGGAATCAACGAAGCCATGATGGCCATCGTGCACCTTCTTATGTGGATTGCTCCAGTGGGCATTGGCGCGTTACTTGCCGGACGTTTAGGGGAAGCAGGCGGGTTCTCGGGGTTTTGGCCTCAACTCGTCAGTCTGGGGACGTATGTCGGTACCGTGCTCCTTGCCCTGGCCATCCATGGTTTTGTGATCCTCCCCTTAGCCTTACGATTTCTCGGCAAACGTTCGGTGCCTTCCTATGTCAAAGCCCTGAGCACCCCGCTCATGACCGCATTCTCAACAAGCTCCAGTTCGGCCACATTGCCCCTCACCATAGAAGCTCTCATTGACAACGCCAAGGTTTCTCGCCGGGTCACGAGTTTTGTGGTCCCGTTAGGAACCACCATCAATATGAATGGAACGGCTCTGTACGAAGCCGTTGCCGCCATGTTTATTGCCCAGACATACGGGATTGAAATGGGGCTGGGCGAAACCATCATCGTGCTTCTCACCGCCACGCTGTCTGCTATCGGCGCAGCGGGCATTCCCGAGGCAGGGCTTGTCACCATGGTCATTGTGCTCAAAGCCGTGGATCTTCCGATCGAAGGTATTTCGCTGATCTTAGTGGTGGATTGGTTCTTGGATCGCTGCCGGACTACAGTCAATGTCTGGGGCGACGCCGTCGGTGCTGCGGTTATTCATCAGTTCGAAGGGCACAAGGAAAATTCCCCGAGTGTACCTCAATCGTTATAACCGCCAATCTGATCTTCCTCCACCTGGCAAGTAAATCAGTGCCCCGATCCAGCCTCATTCTTGTTATCCGATTGGATACAAATTTGTATCCAATCAGATACGGTTTCCCCATTCTTTTTTCCCTATCCAAATTTTTCCAGCAGTCGATATCGAATCGAAACCCCCCTATTTTATAACCAATTGGAATTCTAGAATTTTTGAATCAAGAAAATAGCAACGAGGTATAGGTTTTGCTCATATTTTTCTATGGCTTAGCTGGCTATATCTCAACGTATTCAAGGGAACATTTCACGGTCTCCATGCCATGTAAAGGCAGAAATATTCCCACATCACTCACCATGTTTAGGAGGAAATCATGAATGCTCCTTGCCCGGGGAAAAAAGGATTTATCAAGAAAGCTAAAGATTTGACTCCCGGTATCTTCCGGCGTCTCGTTGATCGGCGAGTGCGGCAGTTGGTCGACCCGAAACATCTGGCCAGCACGAATGAAACCACACGTCGAAAGTTGGAGAAAGAACTGGAAAAGATTCATCTTCAACCGAATTTCTTGCCAGCAAGCTTTTTACGAGATGGTGCGGCAAAAGCCAAAGCCGTTTGCCGCATTAAGACCCGGCGAAGTCTCGGAACAGGATTTCTCATCGCACCCGGAATCCTCATGACGAACAATCATGTCTTGAGCAGCAAAGACGAGGCAGGGGACAGCGTGGCAGAGTTTGGCTTTGAACCTGGACGTGAGACAATTATCGTTCAGATTCAACCTCATCGCCTCTTTATGACTCACAAGGAATTGGATTTTACAATTGTGGCTTGCGATGGAGTGCCTCTCAGCCAATTTGTTCCTATTCCCTTACTGCGAAGTCCCGCGACGATTACCCGCCATGAGCGAGTCACGATCATTCAACATCCCAGCGGACGTCCTAAGGAAGTCGCCCTGCACGATAACCATGTGACACGGATCAAAGACACCGTTCTCCATTATCGAACCGATACCGAACCAGGCTCTTCAGGGTCACCGGTCTTTAATAACGATTGGGATTTGGTCGCCCTTCACCATGCCGGCTTTCGTGCAGGAGGAGGAAAAGTCATCAATGAAGGTATTCGGATTTCGGCTATTGCGGCACACCTTTTGAGAAGAAGCCGGGAATCCTCGAATAGCCATGAAGCCTTACAACCCATTCTCCAAGGCATCCCTGATAGCTCTCCCTATCTGGGTTTTTTTGATTTCCATGGCGTGGGAGATCCCAATAGCTTAGAAGTTGAAATTCCAGATTTTACCGGAACGCCGGATTTTGCCGACATCGGGTTCTGGAATATTGAACATTTCAATCGTCATGTGCCGGACGAGAGAATTGAGGCAATTGCCGATGTCGTCGCTCGGCTGTCTCTCGATGCTTTGGGTCTGATGGAGGTACAGGAAGAAGCCTTGACCCGCTTAGTTGAGGCTCTTGGTCGACGAGGCTGGGCGGTCGATTACCAATTGCTCAATGTTCGGGGCTCACAAGATCTGGCTGTGCTATATGATACGGATACGACCACTGTGAATGTTCGGGACGATATCGCTCAGCGAAATCGTCAGCGTTTGAACGCCAAAACCCCAGGGGGCAAAACTGCATTTCCGCGTCACCCGATGTTTGCCGAATGTGTGGTGCGCGATGGCAATAATCAGGAGATCCGCTTTCTGATGATGGTCATTCATTTGAAGGCCTTCGGTGACAGTCTGAGTCGAGCCAGACGGACATTAGCCTCTCACATGTTGGTGGAAATCATTCAAGATATCCGCGAACATGATAATCTTCCAGTTGTGCTTGGCGGAGATTTCAATGATCGAATTGATACGAATGTCTTTGCCACGCTCACAGATGCCCCGGACTTATTTGCCATGACCGCCGATGATGCCACCACCGACGCAGTGTCTTATATTGGCAGGCGTCATCGGTCTCTGATTGATCACATCATCGTCAGCCGTGATGTTCGGCTTGGGGAAATTGCGGGTGATGATACGGCGATTGTTCGCTTAGATAAATCAGTACGTGATTTTACCGACACGGTCTCTGATCATGTTCCGCTTGTCTTTCGTATGGTGTATCGTGGAAGGCCGATTCTGATCACACCAGAGGAAATCGGGCAGGACATTCGTGTCTCTATTCCTGAAGGCGCTAGTACGTTAGAAATGACCTTTACTGGGAATTGAAGGAATGCCCCTGAAGCGCCATCGTGCGTTTCAGGGGCATATCGTACGTTCACTATTGAGTTCAATTTTCACCCTCACCCCAACCCTCTCCCTGGTAGGAAGAGGGGGTTTTGAAATATCTTCGTTGAACGTAGAAGTTGTAGTTGATCACAAGCCGTCACGATCTTCCCGGGCAATTCGAAGCTTGGCATCAATGAAATCCTGATGGCTTAACCTCAGCCCTTTGGCAATCTCTCGAATTTCTTCAATCTCTTCAAATGCCGTTTTGTCAGCGGCATTGGCCACGGCAAACAAGCAATCAAGAAATTCTTTGCGTTCCGGTATTGTCGTAAAGTCATTAAAACGTTTGACAAGCCGCACGCCATCTAACCCTCGAAAGATCCGGTGATGGCTGATTTCCACAACTAACCGGGCCTGCTCTTCCGTCAATGTCCAACTCTTTTGTAACACCTCTGTCATGACAGCATTTTCTTCCTGAGAGACTGTGCGATCAATCCCGGCGACTCGCGCCATCAACCCGGCGGTCAGACAAAGTTTGCGAATATCGGAATCCGGAAGATCGAAGGTGATGCCTCGATCTCGCAATTCCATGGTGACCTGAAAATAAATCGTGTTCTTGATAAAGTCATCCAGGCGACTTTCACGATCATGCTCGCCGGAATACTGCTTCCCGCGCAAATGAAGCATTCGACGAAACGGGCGCCGAAGATGCTCCAAAAACCCGCCACTGCCCTGCTCAAGATCGTCACGAAGCTGTTTGACCACTTCCGCTTGCTGATCACCCTCCGATGCTCCATGGGGAATAAGTTTCTCTATTGTTTTTAAAGCCAACGCTTTATCTCCTGCAGATCCCATGCGTCCTAGCACACGGTCTAATAGACGCTGACGTTCGGCCTCACCGACAGGAGAAGCCATATACAACTCCAGTTCCATCCACTCCTCTCCGGATATGTCCGGCAATTGAAACAGGAGCTCCTTGAGCCCATTTACTTCCTCCGTCGAAAGCGTCCCATCAGCCCATGCCGCAGCGATGAGTAGTTTCCCCAATTCAAG
>Ga0209988_10002581_pt1 | contig 11974 bp, 10 predicted proteins | sample N075metaG_FD_183115 | JGI IMG/M metagenome (GOLD analysis project Ga0209988, IMG submission 183115) | Deep subsurface microbial communities from Kermadec Trench to uncover new lineages of life (NeLLi) - N075 metaG (SPAdes) (version 2) | ecosystem: Environmental > Aquatic > Marine > Ocean trench... | reverse complement strand
GTTGATACCCTCGATCTTGATATCCATCTGCAGCGCGGTAATACCTTCAGAGGTACCGGCCACTTTAAAGTCCATGTCACCCAGGTGATCTTCGTCACCGAGGATGTCGGTCAGTACAGCAAACTGGTTGCCTTCCTTAACCAGGCCCATAGCAATGCCCGCAACCGGTGCCTTCAGCGGCACGCCCGCAGCCATCAGAGCCATACTGCCTACGCAGACAGACGCCATAGAACTGGAACCATTGGACTCGGTGATTTCGGAAACCACGCGCGTGGTGTAAGGCCAGTCGTCAGCGCTAGGCAGAACCGCTGCCAGTGAGCGACGTGCCAGGCGACCGTGGCCAATTTCGCGACGGTTGGTAAAACCGACTCGACCCGCTTCACCTACTGAGTAGGGAGGAAAATTGTAGTGCAGCATAAACGGGTCACGACTTTCTCCCTGCAGGGCGTCAATAATTTGCGCATCACGGGTAGAGCCAAGCGTTACTGCACCAATGGCCTGTGTTTCACCACGGGTGAACAGGGCGCTGCCGTGTGCCTTGGGCAGTACATCAATTTCACAGGCAATCGCGCGCACTGTACGTGTGTCACGACCATCGATACGCGGCTCACCGTTGAGGATACGCTTGCGTACCAATTCCTTCTCAATCTTCTTGAACAGGGTTTTAACGTCCTCTTCGGAGGGTGAATCCTCTGCATCGGTGCACAGTGCTGCCACGGTGGCCTTCTTGGCTTCACTAACCTTGGTGTAGCGCTCAGCTTTCTCAGTAATACGATAGGCTTCACCCAGCGGGCCTTTAGCCACTTCTTCAACTTTACCCAGTAGGTCGGCATCAATCGGAGGCAGCGCCCATTCCCAGGCAGGCTTGCCAGTTTCAGCGGCCAGTTCCTTGATAGCCTTGATAACCGTTTGCATTTCCTGGTGGCCAAACAAAACTGCTCCCAACATCTGGTCTTCGCTCAGCTCTTTGGCCTCTGATTCAACCATCAGCACGGCGTCAGCAGTACCGGCAACCACCATGTTCAGCTTGCTGGTTTCCAGCTGCTCGTAGGTAGGGTTGAGCATATAACCGCCAGCTTCGGTAAAACCAACGCGGGCACCGCCGATAGGACCGGCAAAAGGTACACCGGAAATAGCCAGGGCGGCAGAGGTGCCAATCATCGCGGGAATATCCGGATCGATGTGCTTGTCAGCAGACATCACCATACAGATGACTTGTACTTCATTCATGAAACCGTCGGGAAACAGTGGGCGAATCGGCCGATCAATCAAACGTGATGTCAGCGTCTCTTTCTCGGAAGGCCGCGCTTCACGCTTGAAGAAACCACCCGGGATTTTGCCCACAGCATATTTTTTCTCGATGTAGTGAACGCCCAGCGGGAAGAATGGCTGGCCCGGCTTGGCGGTTCTATCTGCTACCACAGTACACAGCACCATGGTGTTTTCTACGGTTACCATCACAGAGCCAGTGGCTTGCCGGGCGATACGACCTGTTTCCAGGGTTACCGTCTGGTCGCCGTATTTAAAAGTTTTTGTTACGGGATTCATTTTTTTCTCCAATTCCAATACAGAAACCGCAAGCCCTTGCTTGCGGTATCCTAATTTTAGCGACGCAGACCCAAACGCTTAATCAAGTTGCTATAACGTTCGCTGTCTTTACGCTTCAGATAATCCAACAGTTTACGACGCTGGTTGACCATACGGATCAAGCCGCGACGCGAGTGATGATCGTGCTTGTGAGAGGCAAAATGTCCCTGCAGCTGCTCAATATTCGCTGTCAGCAAGGCTACCTGAACTTCGGGAGAACCAGTGTCTCCATCTGCCTGTTGATACTCTTTTACAATCTCTGCTTTGTTAGTTGCACTAAGTGCCATGATACTTTCCTTTTTACCAATATGCCGAGGGTGATTACCACCCATTAAAAATAGAGCCTGCCCGTGCATATTTACAGACAGGTTCGCGTCAGCCCTGGTGGCTGACTATCAGTCGACGCGGCGCTACACGCCCATCGTCTAACATCTCTCCAATGCCAAGAAACTCGCCCGATTCCAGCCCCACTCTCACCATGCCACTAGGCGGTGAGTTGGGAACCAGCACGGGCTGTCCCTGGCGAATATAAAATCCAGCTGCTTCGCTGACCTTCACTATGGGCAATGCCCCCAGTGCCGAATCCAGCGGCAGCAGTAATCCATCCATTTCACTCAAGGCTTCATTGTTCTTCAAAGCCTCCAATGTCGTCAGTGAGACCATATCAGCTTCACTAAACGGGCCCGACCGGGTGCGATGCAATGCGCTTACATGTGCGCCACAACCCAAAGCCTGCCCCAAATCCTCTGCCAGGGACCTCACGTAAGTCCCCTTGCTACAACTTATGCGCACATCCACCTGCGGATGTTCACCTTCACGAAAATCGACCAGCTCCAATTCGTGAATAGTCACGCGCCTCGCGGCCCGTTCAACTTCCTTGCCAGCCCGCGCCAACTTGTACAGGGGCTGTCCCTTGTGCTTCAGCGCCGAGTACATGGGGGGAACCTGTTCGATCTCACCCCGCAACTGCGCCAAGCCCTGTTCCACCTGCGCGCTATCAATATGCGCAGCGCTCTGTGAGTTCAACACCTCGCCCTCTGCATCACAGGTGGCGGTTTGCACTCCCAGCACAAAAGTACTGGTGTAGCCCTTGTCGGCATCCAACAAGAAGCTTGAAAACTTGGTCGCCTCGCCAAAACACAGCGGCAACACGCCTGTGGCCAGCGGATCCAGGCTTCCCGTGTGACCTGCCTTGGCCGCACCGTACAGACGCTTCGCTGTCTGTAGCGCCCGGTTTGAGCTAAGGCCAATCGGCTTGTCGAGCACCAGTATGCCGTCTACTGGCCTACCCTTGCGACGCCGCGCCATTACTCCTCACCCTTGTCCTGATGGCTCTCATCGGCAGATACTGCCTTCTCGATAAGGTCGTCCATGTAGCGTCCACGTCCTACGCTGGTATCAAAGCTGAAGCGCAACTGCGGCACCATACGCATACTGCTGTCTTTCGACAACTGGCTGCGCATAAAACCCGCCGCCTTGTTCAAAGCCTCTGTCGACTCCGCCGCTTCCTCGGCAGAATCTTTGCCCAGTGCCGTGTAAAACACCTTGGCATAAGCCAGGTCCCTGCTGACCTCAACGTCGGTAATGCTGACCATATCAAAGCGAGGGTCACGCATTTGAAACTGGATCAATGTAGCCAATTCCTTGCGCAGGTAATCGGCTACCCGGTCCGTACGTTTATATTCCTTAGCCATGCCTTCCGCCTCTATCTGTTACAGCGAGCGAGCGATTTCCTTCACTTCGAATACTTCTATCTGGTCGCCGACTTTTACATCAGTGTAGTTTTTCACCCCGATTCCACATTCCATGCCGTTGCGAACCTCATTGGCATCGTCTTTAAAGCGACGTAATGACTCCAATTCACCTTCGTAAATCACTACGCTATCGCGCAGAACCCGTATCGGCTTGCTGCGGTAGACAGTGCCCTCGATAACCATACAGCCGGCGATCTGGCCAAATTTCGGTGATGTGAATACATCGCGGACTTCCGCAATGCCGACAATTTCTTCGCGCAGCTCTGGCGACAGCATACCGCTCAGCGCCTGCTTCACATCATCGATCAGATCGTAGATAACATTGTAGTAACGCAGGTCCAATTCTTCCGCTTCAACCCGCTTCCTTGCCGAGTTATCTGCCCGCACATTGAAACCAAATATGACCGCCTCGGCAGTCATAGCCAAAGTGACATCCGATTCAGTGATACCACCAACACCGGAAGACACAATGTTTACGGTAACTTCTTCATTACCCAGCTCCAACAGCGCCGACTGCAAGGCTTCCATAGATCCGCGCACATCAGCCTTAATCACTATATTCAATGTCTGCTTCTCACCGGCGGTCATGTTCTCAAACATGTTGTCCAGTTTGGCTGCATGCTGGCGCTGCAGACGGCTGGCACGGGTTTTTTCCTGACGTGCCACAGCAATTTCACGCGCCTGCTTCTCGCTTTCCACTACCGCAAACGGATCGCCGGCATCGGGAATACCGCCCAGGCCAAGAATTTCTACCGGGATTGACGGTACAGCTTCCTTAACAGGCTGGCCGTTCTCATCCAGCATGGCGCGCACTCGCCCGTATTGAAGGCCGGCCAGGACAATATCGCCCTGGCGCAGGGTACCACTCTGGATCAGCACAGATGCCACGGGTCCTCTACCTTTATCTAACCGGGATTCAAGAACCAGGCCCTGGGCAGGTACATCACGCGGTGCTTTCAATTCCAGGATTTCAGCTTGTAACAGGACCGCGTCCAGCAAGGTGTCTACACCTTCGCCGGTCAGCGCCGATACATTCACAAACTGGGTATCACCGCCCCAGTCTTCCGGAATGACTTCCTTGGCGGCAAGTTCGTTGCGTACACGATCGGGATCTGCCCCTTCCTTGTCCATTTTATTAACAGCAACAATTATCGGCACACCTGCCGCGCGGGCATGATTTACCGCTTCTTCGGTCTGGGGCATAACCCCATCATCAGCCGCCACAACCAGGATTACGATATCTGTGCTCTTGGCACCGCGTGCACGCATAGCCGTAAACGCCGCGTGCCCTGGAGTATCCAGGAAGGAAATCATGCCATGGTCAGTTTCAACGTGGTAAGCACCGATGTGCTGGGTGATGCCACCGGCCTCACTATCAGCGACCTTGGCCTTGCGAATGTAATCCAGCAACGAAGTTTTACCGTGGTCTACATGGCCCATAACCGTAACCACAGGAGCACGCGACTCATCTTCACCCATGTGCAGGGCCAGTGCTTCGATCAGTTCATCTTCCAGGACATCTTCGGAAATCGTTACGTGCGTGTGACCCAGCTCTTCAATCACCAGGATTGCGGTATCCTGATCAAGTACCTGGTTGATGGTAGCCATCACACCCAGCTTCATCAGCTCTTTGATTACCACGCCCGCTTTCACTGACATCTGCGCAGCCAGGTCACCAACGGAGATGCCATCTCCTACCTCGACTTCAAATACGCGCTGTTCGGTGGGCATTTCAAAACCATGCTTGCCGTGTTCTGCGTGTGTGCTGGCTACGCCCCTCTTGGCACGGGCACTGCGACTGCGACTGCGACGGCGAGAACCACGCTCTGCCGCATCCAACTGGTTGAGTGAAAGATTGTGGCCACGTTGTTTGCCACGCACATGGGTACCGGGCCTCTCGCCTCTGCCGGCGGGCTTTTTCTTAAAGCGATCGGCGTCCTGCTTGGGAGCCTCATGCAAGCGCCTGGGTTTGGCATCGCGTGCTGTTTTGGCGCTGGCAGGTGAAGCCGGAGCAGATGTATTCTGCTCGTTCTTGCGTTCTTCTTCCTCGCGCCTGGCAACCAGGTTGGTTGCCCGGGTAGCCTTTTCTTCCTCTTCCAAAAGCTTGCGCTTGGTCGCAGCCTGCTGGCGCAGTATCTCCGGATCAATATCGGCCTTATCGCCAGTTAGTTCGGCGGAAATTGCCTCTGCAGCTAGGGGCTCTGCGGCTGCAACAGACACTTCCTCAGCTGGTGTGAGTGCTGCAGCTTCCGGCGCTTCTACTACAGTTGCATCTTCGACAAGCTCTACAACTGCTTCGGCTTCATCCGCTACGTCCAGATCGCGCTTAACATAGGTGCGCTTTTTGCGAACTTCAACATTAACCGTTTTCTTGCCCTGCGAGCCCGCCGTTCTCAGTGTGCTGATGGTCTTGCGCTTTAGCGTTATGCGCTTGGGCGCGATGTCTGATTCACCGTGGCTGCGCTTCAAGTGCGCGAGTAATGTTTGCTTGTCTTCATCAGAGACAGCTTCGTCAGCTGCGGCATGGGGCAAGCCGGCATCACCCATCTGCGCCAACAGACGATCTACCGATGCTCCAACGACTTCCGCTAATTGCTGTACCGTGACCTGCGCCATTCAATGCTCTCCTTATTACCCTGTGTGCTTCGCTTACTGCCCAGCTTCTTGTGCTGCGGCAGCTTCTGCTGCGGCGGCTTCCGCTGCTTCAGCTTCAGCAAACCAGGGTGCGCGAGCCGTCAAAATGAGCTCACCCGCGCGCTCTTCGGTCATGTCTTCAATTTCGAGCAGGTCTTCCACTGCCTGCTCAGCCAAATCTTCCATGGTGATGATTTCCCGGCTGGCAAGAACAAAAGCCAGGTGCCGGTCCATTCCATCCATAGTGAGAAGGTCTTCAGCCGGCTGATGCTCGCCGAGCTGCTCTTCCGAGGCGATAGCCAATGTCAGCAGGGCATCTTTAGCCCGTGCGCGCAGCTCCTCGGCGATCTCTTCGTCAAAGCCCTCAATATTGGACATCTCTTCCAGCGGAACATAGGCAACTTCCTCAATGGTCGTAAAGCCTTCTTCTACCAGGATTTCTGCAACTTCCTCGTCAACATCCAGTTGCTCTCTAAATACGCCGATAACAGCGCCAGCTTCCTGCTCGTGTTTTTCAGCTGCTTCATCAGTGCTCATTACATTGATGGTCCAACCGGTCAATTCACTGGCCAGGCGCACATTTTGGCCGCTGCGGCCAATGGCCTGGGCCAGGTTGTCTTCGTTGACCGCCACGTCCATGGTGCCTTTGTCTTCATCTACTACGATGGACTCAACTTCTGCCGGCGACATGGCGTTAATAACCAATTGCGCAGGGTTGTCATCCCACAGGATGATATCGACACGCTCGTTATCCAGTTCGTTGCTGACAGCTTGTACGCGGGAGCCGCGCATACCGACACAGGCACCAACCGGGTCAATACGGCCATCATTGGTCTTGACCGCTATCTTGGCGCGGGAACCGGGATCACGCGCCGCGGCGCGAATTTCAATGACTTCTTCAGAAATTTCAGGCACTTCAATTTTAAACAGTTCTATCAACATCTCGGGACAGGACCGGGACATGATCAGTTGCGGCCCGCGCGCTTCCGTGCTCACCTCTGTGAGAATAGCGCGCACGCGATCGTTGACGCGAAAAGTTTCGCGGCCAACCAGCTGCTCGCGGGGCAGCAAACCTTCGGCGTTACTGCCCATATCCACAATCACGTTGTCGCGGGTAACTTTCTTGACCGTACCGGCCAACAGCTCACCAACCCGGGGTTCATACTCTTCCACCACCTGGGCACGCTCGGCATCGCGCACTCGCTGCACAATTACCTGCTTGGCCGTTTGCGCTGCAATGCGGCCGAAACTAACATTATCAATCTGTTCTTCGTGCACATCACCAATTTTCAGGCTGCTGCTAACTTCAGCGGCTTCTTCGGTGGTGAACTGGGTACCCAGCAGCGCCATTTCATCGTCGCTGACAACCAACCAACGCCGCACCGTGGCATACTCACCGGTTTCCCGATCAATGGTCACTGTGATATCAGACTCTTCGTCGTAGCGCTTTTTGGTTGCCGTTGCCAATGCCAATTCTATAGCTTCAAAGATAATCTCTTCCGAGACACCTTTCTCAGCGGATACAGCCTCTGCAACTAACAAGATTTCCTTTGTCATTCTCATCTCGCCTGTTATACCGCGTCGCCATCTGCACCTACCCTTAAGCGCATCCAGCCAACGCCGATTACAATCTCGGTTTTACCTGCGCCTTATCAATGGCGCCATGTGGAAGCAGGAACTCGTGGTTATCCACCTGGATAATCACATCCTCTCCCTCTATACCTTTCAAGGTGCCGTTGAACTTGCGCCGCCCCTCGAAGGGAACTCGCAAACGCAATTCAATCCACTCACCCACATATGCCAGGTATTGATCCAGCCTGAACAACAACCGGTCTATCCCTGGTGAAGACACCTCCAGCGTATACTCTCCGCTAATGGGGTCCTCTACGTCCATCACGCCGCTAACCTGCCGGCTGACTTCGGCACAATCGTCAGCAGTCACACCGTTTTCTGAATCTATATATAGACGCAACAAACTGTGTCGACCCTGCGACAAATGTTCCATGCCCCACAGCTCAAAGCCCATCGCTTCAACTGTAGGTTCCAGCAGCGCCTGAAGTTTTTCGTCCCTGCCTGCCACTGTCTTCCTACCTCCAGTGCTTTCTCTGCACCTAACAAAAAGCCCCTGAAAAGGGGCTTCTCACTAGCGTTGTCAAAGAGACCAACACTTAATTGGTAGCGGGGGCCGGATTTGAACCGACGACCTTCGGGTTATGAGCCCGACGAGCTACCAGGCTGCTCCACCCCGCATCAAAACTTTCCTCGCAAAGGCCCCTCGGCGCTTTGCCTCCGGGCGGCCTGGTGTCCATCCCGGAAAGGGCGCTAATTATAGGGAGACACCCCCCTATGGTCAACCCATTATCCACCCCTATTTTTGTACATATTTCGGGTGGTTTTTGCGACGACCCTGGCCCCTTCCTGGACACGCCGCTAACCCATCCCTGAGGAGACTGGGCGCGACGGTGTAGGTGCTTTCTCAGACACGCCGTGAACCCATCCATGGGGGGACTGGGCGCGACGGGCCGGGTAGTCCCGCATAAGCAGCGAACGCTGCATAAAAAAAGGCGCTCACCGTCAAGGAGCGCCTCTCTAACAAGTTTGGTGCCGAAGGCGGGACTTGAACCCGCACGAGCATAGCTCACTACCCCCTCAAGATAGCGTGTCTACCAATTCCACCACTTCGGCTAATTTCTTACTCGACGCCCGGGATGTCTTCTTCCGCGGACACTACTGGCACTAGCTCTTCTTCTACCACTGGCAAATCGGCGTCCTCAACCAGCTCTACCTGTTCTATGAGCGGCATCAGGATATCCAGTTCTTCAACTGCGTTGGACTGATTTTTTGCCATAACAGCCAGTGTAATACTGGTGGCGAAGAATGCGGTCGCCAGTACGGCCGTTGTGCGGGTGAGTACATTGGTGCTGCCGTCACTGCCAAACAGGGTCTGTGAGGCGCCCGATCCAAACGATGCGCCCATTTCAGCGCCCTTACCCTGCTGTAGCATTATCAGGCCAATAATGGTCAGTGCTATCAGCAAGTGTGTAATCAAGATTATCTGTTCCATATCATTCCTGTGACGCGTCTATTAGCGCGGCAAAATCGGCGGCCTTGAGGGATGCTCCCCCTACCAGGCCACCATCAATATCCTGTTGTGCAAACAATTCAGCTGTATTGTCTGCCTTTACGCTGCCTCCATAAAGCAGTCGAATCGAGTCAGCCACTTCAGGTACATGTTCCTTCAGAAAAGCACGTATACATGCATGCATTTCCTGGGCCTGTTCCGGCGTCGCGGTGCGGCCCGTCCCTATCGCCCAAACCGGCTCATACGCAATCACGTCGTCATACTCCAACCCAACTGCGCTCAACGCCGACAGCTGGGTTGTTACCACTTGTTCGGCCAGTCCCTGCTCGCGCTGCTCCAGCGTCTCGCCTACACAGAGAATCGGTGTCAGGCCAGCCACTCTTGCCGCAATCGACTTGGCCGCTACCAACTCATCCGACTCGCCAAAATATTGCCGGCGCTCCGAATGTCCCAGAATCACCCAACGACAACCTGCATCGGCCAACATGGCCGCTGCCAACTCGCCGGTAAATGCCCCTTCGGCATACTGGCTACAGTTCTGGCCGCCGACGGTAAGTCCTGATTCGCCAGCCAGCGCAACAACCTGTGGGATGTGCAAAGCAACCGGACAAACCGCGATTTCAACGGAACTGCCCGCAACAGCCTTAACCAGCCCGGATACCAATGCCTCAACGCTGGCTTCAGAGCCGTGCATTTTCCAGTTACCCACTATAAGAGTGCGTCGCATAAGCTCTGGCTCCACTGTCCCGAGTTAAAAGCGGCGGCAATCTTACCCAAGAAGCCCCCAATATACAACTGTGCGGCGACAGAACAGGCCAGTACAAGCCTAGCCCAACACCGACTCCACGCGATCGGCCAATTCGCGGCACAATTGCTGCACCTGCGTCGCATCTTCGCCTTCAATCATCACCCGCACCAGGGGCTCAGTACCCGAAGGCCGCAGTAGTACGCGACCGCGCTCACCCAGGGTTTTCTCAACAGCCGCCACCGCCTCATTCAAGAGCGGATTATTCTCTACATCGACACCGGCATCAGCTGGCACATTAATCATATATTGTGGCAGTTTCTGCATGCCAGCACACAGTGTCGCCAGATCGGTATCCGCCGAGCACATCGCAACCAGTACCTGTAGTGCAGCCACCACCCCATCGCCGGTGGTGCTGAGATCGGAACAGATAATATGACCCGAAGATTCTCCACCCAGCTGCCAGTTGTTTTGCTGCATGAGTTCCTTGACGTAGCGGTCACCGACCCTGGCCCTGACAAAATCTATGCCCCGCTCCCGCAGCGCCAACTCCATGCCCAGGTTAGTCATTTGGGTGCCGACAACACCCGTGCACTGACGGTGGCAGGCAATTATAAATAGCAACTCATCGCCGTCTACAACACGGCCCTGCCGGTCAACAAAAACCACCCGGTCGCCATCGCCATCCAGTGCCACGCCAAGATCGGCGCTCTCCGTCAGTACGCGCGCGGCCAAAGCCTCAGTATCGGTTGAACCTACACCCTGGTTGATATTAAAGCCATCGGGTTCAACGCCCATAGCGACGACCTCGGCCCCCAGTTCTGCAAATACACTGGGTGCGATGTGGTAAGTCGCACCGTGGGCACAATCCACCACTATCTTCATGCCCCGCAGCGTGAACTGGTCCGGCACAGTAGATTTGCAAAATTCGATGTACCGGCCCGCCGCATCGACCACCCGCAGCACTTTGCCAATGGCGGCGGAGTCAACAGTTACCAGGGGCTCATCCAATTCCCGCTCTATGGCCAGTTCTACAGCATCATCAAGCTTGCAGCCTTCTGCGTTGAAAAACTTGATGCCGTTGTCGTAAAAGGGATTGTGCGAGGCACTGATCACGATGCCAGCCTGCGCGCGATGGGTTCTGGTCATCAGCGCAACAGCCGGTGTGGGCATGGGGCCCAGCAGCTTGACGTCCACACCGGCCGCCACCAGGCCGGCCTCCAGGGCTGATTCGAACATATAACCTGATACCCGGGTATCCTTGCCGATAATAACGGTGCTGCGCTCTTCACCAGAGCCGGACAGGCGTGCAAAAACACGGCCACAGGCCCATCCCAGCTTGAGCATAAAATCAGGCGTAATTGGCAGCTCACCTACCTTGCCGCGAATTCCATCAGTGCCAAAATAACGCTTTTTCATCCACTCTCCGAACTGTTGGTATCGGCCAGCGCATTGACCATGGCAATCGCATCCACAGTTTCTTCTACATCGTGGCTACGAATAATACTGGCACCTCGCTCGGCGGCCAACACTGCCAGAGCCAGGCTGGCTGGCAAGCGCTTATTAACTTCACGCCCCAGCAGCTTGCCGATCATTGATTTGCGGGACAGTCCCACCAATAGCGGGTAGCCAAGCGCCGCTATGCGGGGCAAGCCCTGCAGCAATTGTAAATTATGGTCCACTGTCTTGCCGAATCCAAATCCAGGATCCAGATAAATATGCTGCGCTTTCAAACCGGCAGCCAGGCACTGCTCAACCCGGGCCAGCAGGAAATCTATTACCTCCTGGACGACATCGTCGTACTGGGGCTGTGCCTGCATATCACCGGGCTGGCCCTGCATGTGCATCAAACAAACTGGCAGTTGCAGCTCAACAGCTGCGGTGACAGCGCCTTCGCGTCCCAGCGCCCTCACATCATTTATCATGCTGGCACCGGCAACAGTCGCGGCGCGCATTACCTGGGGCGAACTGGTATCAACCGAAATTGCTACATCAGAGTGAGCCCGAATGCCCTCAATGCAGGGGATTACCCGATCCAGTTCCTGTTGCAAGCTAACGGGCGTTGCACCGGGTCGCGTCGATTCACCGCCCACATCCAGAATCGAAGCACCCTGCTCCACCATTGCCAGGGCGCGGCGGAGCACCTGCGTTAAATCGAGCTTTGAGCCAGCG
>Ga0209988_10002580_pt1 | contig 11974 bp, 10 predicted proteins | sample N075metaG_FD_183115 | JGI IMG/M metagenome (GOLD analysis project Ga0209988, IMG submission 183115) | Deep subsurface microbial communities from Kermadec Trench to uncover new lineages of life (NeLLi) - N075 metaG (SPAdes) (version 2) | ecosystem: Environmental > Aquatic > Marine > Ocean trench... | reverse complement strand
GCATTCCTGTTCACTCATCACTCTCTCCTTCACAAAGATGGCATATAATCAAAGACCAGTATGCCCAACTATATAATGCGTTGGCAAATACGGGGTTGGGGAATTCACGTACCAGGTCCTAGGAGCATCCTTCCCAACTTGCATTTCCTTTTGGAGACCCGCTATACGTAGCTGACGAGTTTCATTGTCATAACAAGCTACGGGCGAGGAAAGGAGAGTGGAGTGTGTTAACCGCAAAAGACGTGTTTGAACAAATAAGGGATGTAGCCCTCAAATCAACGGACGAAGATGAGCGACCTCTGCAAATTGACTTTACAGCGTTGGAAACAAAAATAAAGTTGGCAATTGGTGAGCGAAAAATTGCTCATCTCTATATCAATGCCGGTATCCCCCATGGGTATGAAGATCAAGGGCGTTTTAATGCTTTGGCGGTCACCCAAGGGAATGTAGTGTTTGACATGGTTATTGGAGATGATTATTTCCGGTACGACATATTTTCTCTTAACGACGTGGAAAAAACGCAAATTCAGTATGGTGTGTGGAAAGATGAAGGAGGAAGAGGTGTGAGTGGTGATCTCCTGAAAGGACAAGAGAAACCATTTGTATCTCTCACGCTCATGCATGGAGAAGAAACCCATCTTCTTGTGGCATTAGATGATCCGCAACGAGAAAGTGCCTTGTTAACGTTAGTCAGTGCCATAACCGCTTCTCGTCACCCAGAATAATTCAGGGTAGTCCCAGGAAATCCCAAAAAAGTGAAGGCCCATCAGGTTGCCCCGATGAGCCTTCACTTAGGAGGATGCGCCATATGTTCAGGATCCTCCGGCCCTCCTAACCAGCCAATACGTCATTGACGTATTGGTCCATTGATCTGATTCATTCCCGACTCCACTTCAGCCGTTTTTTCATGGCAGGTTTTTATTGCAGAATTAATTTGGATAAAAAGGCAGGGCCTGAACGATGGCTGTGTCGCGCTGAGGGTCATTGGCGACAGTGAGTTCAGTGTTTGGTGTGGTAAAATCTCTCAGAGGAAAGGCCAAGGCAATGGTTTTGTTTAGCGTGGGAGAGTGAATGGCGCTACTGATCCAGCCGACTTCCCGATCGCCGCTGAAGATCTTTGTGCCAGGATCGGGAACATGCCCTTCGGGCGAATCAATCACTAACCCTACCAGGCGGCGTTTCACGGACCCATAGGTGTCCATGCGTGCGACGACTTCCTGCCCGGGATAGCACCCTTTCGTTAAGCTAAAGGCTTTGCCTACCAGGTTCGCTTCCGGTGGAACGATGTGTTCATTCAGTTCAGGCCCGAGTTTGGGAATGCCGGCTTCGATGCGAAGGGTTTCCCTTGCTTGAATACCAAAGGCGCGAAGGCCAATGGGTTCTCCAGCTTTCCATAATTGTTCCCACACCTGTGGAAGGGTTTCAGCGGGAGCGAATAGTTCGAAGTCATGTTCGCCGGTTTCTTCAGTCTTGGCGATGAGCAGTTGTTGACCATTACAGTCGTGACTGAGAAAGGAGTGGGTCTTGAGACCCGAGACATCGACCCCAAAAGTTTTTTGAATCAACTGTGGAGCTTCCGGTCCACTTACCAATAGCATCCCCCATCCCTCGCTGCAATTTTTCATTTTCGCTTTGGTGCCATAGAGCAAAAATTTTCTGAAGGTTTGGAAGGTGGTATCCCCAACCTCACCCGTGTCTTCGACCAAGAGAAATTCTTCAAGCTTGTACACGCGGAAATAACTCAAAATTTTTCCTTTGTGTGACATGAAGCTCGAATAGAGCCATTGTCCAGTCTGTAGCGGGAGGATGTCGTTGCTGATGATGCTTTGCAGCCAGGTCACTCGATCGTCGCCAGTGACTTGAAGTAAGCCACGATGGGAGAGATCGGCCACGCCTACACTTTGGCGTACTGCAAGATGTTCGGCTACCGGGTCGTCATAGTGCCCTGGCATTTCCCAGTCTCCAGCAGGCTCAAACTGTGCGCCAATCGATTCATGCTGTGAATGAAGGGGGGAGTGTTTCATGACGAGGCTTGATGGGTGACTTCTTCGAGCAGCGCCAACGTTCGTGAAGAAAATTCGTTCCGCGAGACGATCTTATCAATGCCCAACTCTTTGGCCTTGCGCCAAGTATCGACTTCTTCGTGATTGGCAAATGCGAGAACGGGAATGCGCTTCAATTCTTGGTCTTGTTTCAGTGTTTGCAGCGCTTGGACACCATTCAATGCCGGATCATTCATATTAATGACAATAGCGACGGGCTGGAGCGATTTTGCCTTTTCCTCAAGGTCCGCATCGGATTTCAATCGTTTGAGCGTGTAGCCGGCTGGCTTAAAGGCATCACGAATTTTTGTATAAAAAAATATATCACTTACGGCAACGAGAACGATTTTCGTGGTTTCCATAATTTTACCTGTTGGGAAATTTAATAGGAAATAGTTGGAGCTTAGTTCATCAACGTGATCAGCCGCATCATGGCACGCCTTGCTGCCTCGTACTGGGGGTTTAAGGTGAACGCGGTTTTGTACGAGTCAATCGCACGATCCCAGTCACCTTTTTTCTCATAGATTCGCCCTAGATTCATATGTGGAAAGGCTGGACTTTCATAGCGTTTGGCTTCGCTAGCCTTTTCCAGCCAGGGGATGGCTTCGTCAAGCTGGTCAAGTTCGATGAAGTATGCGCCAATATCATTGTAGGGGTTGCCGAAATCAGGATCGGTTTCAATCGCGCGGTGGCATTCTTCAATCGCCTCGTACAGTTGTCCCATGAAACTGTAGGTCCAGCCTAAAAATGTATAGGCCTCTGCTGTGGGGAAGGTGTCGATCGAGTTCTGATATAACTTCACCGCTTCATCCAGCTTCCCTTTCATCTGGGATTCATAGGCTTGCTGGAATAAATTCCATGCAGCCATTTTATCTTCCTGCAGCCCTTCTCCTTGTTGTACGAAATCTTGTATATCCATCACGCTCGTTCGAGTACGGTTTCGTAGGAACCGAACTCATTCTCCTTTTAATTTTCGATGAACCAATTCAGCTGCACGACGGCCGGATAACAGCATTGACCCAAAGGCCGGTCCCATGCGTGGAGATCCATCGACTGCGGCAACTGCTAACCCCGTGACAAAACAATTTGGAAACACCTCACGGGTATTTTCTACTACCATTGCTTCGGAGCGTGCAACCCACATGGCCCCGTTTCCTGGCACATTTTGATATAAACCTCGCTTATTCAGCAATGTGACAATTACCGCATCGTGGCCCGTGGCATCAATGACAATTTTTGACTCTAGGGCAATAGGGTCAACATGGATTTTGTCATGCCCGGCCATTTCCGCGGTCGTGCTATTGACCACGACCCCTTCGAGCACACCCTCCCCTCGCAGAATAAGGTCTACAACCATTGTGAGGTTCATGACTTTAGCTCCAGCTTCGTAGGCCGAGGCAATCAATCGGGCGGTGGCATGAGGAGGATCAACGATGGTCATACCCGCACATTCTTTGATGGGTTTGCACGGAACACCCATGCTTTCAAGAATCTCATTGGCGGGTTCGCACAGGGTGGCTTTGTTCATGAGGTAGCCGCCAGACCAAAAGCCACCTCCCAGGGCCAGACTTTGTTCGATGAGAAGGGTGCGAACGCCTTTCGACGCTAAATCATGAGCGCAAAGGAGACCAGACGGTCCGCCTCCAACAATGATGACGTCGCTTTCGATGAGTTGGTCGAATTCTTTATAATATTCCCGCGCAATGTGGCGAGTGACGTCTCGTTCACGAAGCGGGGTTGGTTGAAGATTTTCCATGATGAACCTCTATAAATAGATTTCCCCTCCAGTTTTTCGAAATTCTTCTGATTTTTCTTGTAGGCCCGCCTGAAGGGCCTCTTGTTCGTCCATCTGTTTTTTCGCGGCGTAGTCTCGCACGTCTTGGGTGATCTTCATCGAACAAAAATGTGGACCGCACATGGAGCAGAAGTGCGCGCCTTTGGCGGCTTGGTCGGGGAGAGTCGCATCGTGATATTCCCGAGCCGTATCAGGATCTAACGATAAATTAAATTGATCTTCCCACCGAAATTCAAATCGCGCTTGCGACAGGGCATTGTCACGGCGTTGCGCGCCAGGGTGTCCTTTGGCCAAATCCGCAGCATGGGCTGCAATTTTGTAGGTAATGACCCCGGTTTTGACATCATCTTTGTTTGGCAATCCAAGGTGTTCTTTGGGTGTAACGTAGCACAGCATCGCGCACCCATACCATCCGATCATTGCCGCGCCAATGCCTGACGTGATGTGATCGTAGCCCGGTGCAATATCAGTGGTCAGAGGCCCGAGTGTATAGAAGGGGGCTTCGTGACATGCTTTAAGCTGCCGTTCCATGTTTTCGTGAATCATGTGCATGGGCACATGCCCCGGGCCTTCGATCATCACTTGGACATCATGTTTCCACGCAATCTTGGTTAATTCGCCGAGTGTTTCCAGTTCGGCAAACTGCGCCTCGTCGTTGGCATCCGCGATCGATCCCGGCCGCAACCCATCTCCCAAACTAAAGGAGACATCGTAGGCCTTCATGATCTCGCAAATTTCTTCAAAGTGCGTGTAGGTAAAATTCTCTTGATGATGGGCCAAGCACCATTTGGCATGAATCGATCCGCCTCGCGATACGATTCCCGTCATGCGCGTAGCCGTGAGCGGAACATAAGCCAGCAGGACCCCGGCATGAATCGTGAAGTAGTCCACGCCTTGCTCGGCTTGCTCAATTAACGTATCTCGAAAGAGCTCCCAGGTCAGGTCTTCGGCCTTCCCGTTGACTTTTTCCAACGCCTGATAAATGGGAACCGTGCCGATGGGAACGGGGGCGTTGCGAATAATCCATTCACGAGTCTCATGGATATTTTTCCCCGTGGAAAGATCCATCACCGTGTCTGAACCCCATCGAATCGACCAAATCATTTTTTCGACTTCTTCATCGATGGACGAGGCTATCGAGGAATTGCCGATGTTAGCATTGATCTTCACAAGGAAGTTCCGGCCAATAATCATGGGTTCGATTTCGGGGTGATTGATGTTGCTCGGGATAATCGCACGTCCACGAGCCACTTCGTCTCTCACGAATTCAGGAGTAATGGTTTGAGGAAGATTGGCGCCCCAGGAGTGCCCTGGATGTTGCTCCACGCCTTGTACCACCCCCTTCACCTGTTCTTGAGTTTCTTTGCGCAACTGGGTTTCGCGAATCGCAATAAACTCCATTTCTGGGGTGATGATTCCCTGTCGGGCATAATGCATTTGCGAGACATTGAGCCCTGGCTTGGCTTTCAGGGGTTTACGAATATGGCTGAATCGGAGATCGTTCAGGCTGGGATCGTTCGCGCGTTGGCGGCCATAGTCCGAAGACACGTCGGCCAGTTCTTCGACGTCCTGCCGGCCAAGAATCCAATCGCGTCGCAACGGGCGAAGTCCTTGTCGAATATCAATCTCCGTGGAAGGGTCGGTATAGGGACCTGAAGGGTCGTACACAACAATAGATCCGTTTGATATATTCGCTGACCCATTCGTCCCGTTTCCATGAGGCGGTGGGGACAACGCAATCTCCCGCATGGGAACGGCGACTCCGGGTTGGCTTCCTTTTATATACACTTTTTTCGATGCGGGCAGCGGGGTTGTGGTCAGGGAGGAATTTGTATGACCATTCGAACCATGGCCATTCGTGGAATTGACCGTCGGGAGTTCGGGGTGGTTCATCGTGAAATCCTTTCTATGAACTCAAGCAAGTTGTGCGCACTTGCCGATTAATGAAGTTGAGATCAAAGTGGCCCATAAAAAAAGCCGCCCCGGGAGGGAACGGCATGCTAGAAGAAGTCTCTATTCATCTCCGCTTCCCTACGCTGGTATGATCCAGATCAGGTGGTAAGGGTTGTCTTTCTCGAAGACTCTCAGCCGCGGGGGCTCCCCTAGCTGTTTATTAAGAGGGAATGGTACGCTTCGCCCCGATCCGTGTCAATCGGCTTGTTAGCGGAAAGGAGTCTCATCAGTCACGAACTATACCTTCCAGACTCATCAGTGTAAAAAGTGGGTATTTCAGACTTGTGGGTACAAAAATGAATCGTGCACCTTATTGACTGTTGAAAAATTAAGAAATTTGCTACAATTATAAGCTTTAGCTTCGGATTTCCCAGATCAATGGGGTAGAAAGTCGTTGGGACCATGCCCAATCGTTCAATTTTACTAAAGGTGAATGTGTGAATTCAATCCAGGCGATCGAGTTGCCTATATCAGATTACGTAGGTCTGAGCGACGAGGAATTGTTTGAGCGGATCGTTTCGGCCAAGAAAGCCCTAGGGGATCAGGTTCTCATGCTGGGGCACAATTATCAGCGTGATGAAGTTATCATCCACGCCGACCTTCGGGGTGATTCGTTGTTGTTGTCTAAAATAGCTGCGGAGCGGTCCGAGCATCCCTACGTAGTTTTTTGCGGTGTCCACTTCATGGCGGAAACTGCGGATATTTTGAGCCGAACGAAACAAACCGTTATCCTCCCCGATTTGAACGCTGGTTGCTCTATGGCGGATATGGCGGCGATTGAACAGGTGGATCAATGCTGGGAAGAATTGGGTCGCGTGCTCTCAGTCGAAGATGAGGTCATGCCAGCGGTGTACGTCAATTCTGCGGCTGTGCTCAAGGCGTTTTGTGGAGAGCATGGCGGCATCACCTGTACATCGTCCAACGCCAAGGCAGTGATGGAGTGGGGTTGGGCGCGAAGAGAAAAAATTCTCTTCTTTCCCGATGAGCATCTGGGCCGCAATGTGGCTAACAAAATGGGAATGCCCCGAGAGCAGATGATAGTCTGGGATCCGTTTTTGCCGGATGGCGGCAATACAAAGGAGGCGATTCGCAAGGCCCGACTCATATTATGGAAAGGCCATTGCAGCGTCCACCAAATGTTTCAACCCGAGCATGTCGCCTATTTCAGGAAAACCTATCCCGGTCTTCAGGTGATCGTGCATCCGGAATGCCATGAAAATGTGGTGAATCAAGCTGATCTTGTTGGCTCCACCGAGTTTATTATTCGAACGGTGAAACAGGCGAAACCCGGAACGATGTGGGCCGTCGGCACGGAATTGAATTTGGTGAATCGGCTCAAACACGAAGAGGTGGACAAGCAGGTGTTTTTCTTGTCATCAGTTGTTTGCCGATGCGCCACCATGTATCGGATCGATGCGTCGCACTTGTGTTGGTGTATGGAGAACATAGCCCAAGGTACGGTCGTGAATCAGATTTCTGTTCCTGATGACGACAAGGCCATGGCTCGAATGGCGCTTGATCGAATGATGGCAGTCAGTTAAGGGTTCGCGCAAACATAACTACCCATGTTTAGGCGCCGATCCAGCCCGTCTGGCGGCGTTGCTCGTCCTTTCCATACGAGGAGTATGCGCAGTCCTCGCGCCTTGCCAGGCAGGTGTCTCAACACCAAAACATGGGTAATTATGTTTGCGCGAACCCTAATCACCATGGACATCTCTCGTCGCATCTAACATCCCGCCCTTTTTAGTATCCTGACTGTGTGAACCATGGACTATAAATCTACCCTCAACTTGCCCAAAACTGATTTCCCGATGAAGGGAAATTTGCCGCAACGCGAGCCGGAGTTTTTAGCGCGTTGGGCTGAGCAACAGCTCTATCAACGCATCCAGGATTCCCGTGCCGGGAAGCCATTGTATATTCTCCACGATGGACCTCCCTACGCCAATGGCCACATTCACATCGGCCATGCGCTGAATAAAATTCTCAAAGACATCATTGTGAAATCACGAACCATGGAAGGTTTTCACGTTCCGTATATTCCCGGGTGGGATTGTCATGGGTTGCCTATTGAGCATCAGGTCACCAAGCAGCTTGGTGCCAAGAAAAAAGATCTGACGGCCACGCAGATTCGACAGTTGTGCCGCGAGTACGCCGAGAAGTTCTACACCATCCAGCGTGAAGAATTTCAGCGGCTCGGCGTGTTTGGAGATTGGGCGCATCCCTATCTCACGATGAGCCGAGAGTATGAAGCGACAATTGTTCGCGAATTCGGAAAGTTCGTGGAGAAGGGCGGCGTCTACAAAGGCCTCAAACCGGTGTTGTGGTGTACACAAGACCAAACCGCGTTGGCTGAGGCTGAAGTGGAATATGAAGACCACGTCTCGCCATCGATCTACGTAAAATTTCCGTTTCAGGTCAATCCGCAAAAACGATTTGGCATCGCTGATCTTGAGGGCATTGAGAAGGTATCGATGGTCATTTGGACCACGACGCCATGGACATTGCCAGCCAACCAAGCACTCGCACTGCATCCCGACATTGATTATGCCTTTGTACGAGTCGGCGATGAGGTTCTGGTGATTGCTGAAAAGTTGGTCGAGGATGTGGCCAAAGCCTGTGAGTTATCTGACCCCAACATTCTTGGTGTGAAAAAAGGACGGAATGGCTTTGAAGGGTTGGTGTGTGGCCGTCCATTAACGGAAGGCCTGTCTCCAATTCTTCTTGGAGACTTTGTGACATTGGAGCAAGGCACGGGTTGTGTGCATATAGCCCCGGGCCATGGCATGGATGACTATCTTCTTACCTTGAAATATAACGCCAATATCTCAAGCCAGATCCTTACGGACCCACTTCAAGTCGTCGTGCCGGTGGATGATCGTGGTTGTTTTACGAACGAGTTCGAAGCCTTTGCCGGCCAACATGTGCTGAAGGCCAACCCAGAGATTGTGGAAAAGCTACAAAGCCTTGATGTGTTGTTGGGTCATGGAACACTCAATCATTCCTATCCACATTGTTGGCGTTGCAAAAAACCCGTGATTTTTCGCGCCACTCAACAATGGTTCGTGTCCATGGAAAAGGGGCAATTACGGGAACGCGCGCTGAAGGAAATCGACAATGTGCAATGGATTCCAGCGCGGGGCCGCGAACGCATCTATGGCATGATCGCCAATCGCCCTGATTGGTGTTTGTCTCGTCAACGAATTTGGGGAACCCCCATCCCGGGCTTTACCTGCGGACAATGCTCGGCCACCTTAGTGAATCCAAAGATCATTGCGCATATTGCGGACTTGGTGAGTGAGCACGGCGCGGATGTCTGGTTCGAGCGGTCGGCTGCGGAGCTTCTTCCAACGGGCACGGCTTGCTCAGAATGCGGGGGAAAAGAATTCAAAAAAGAACAAGATATTTTAGACGTCTGGTTTGAGTCCGGTGTCAGTCATGCTGCGGTGGTCAAACCGCAAGGTGAAGGGTGGTGGCCTGCCGATTTATACCTCGAAGGCTCAGATCAACATCGCGGGTGGTTTCATAGCGCCTTGTTGTCTTCGGTGACGACGGATGGGTCTGCGCCATATCGCGCGGTGCTCACGCATGGTTTTGTGTTGGATGGGAAAGGTAAAAAAATGTCCAAATCCGCGGGCAATGTGGTAGCCCCACAGGACGTGATCAAGCAAAACGGCGCCGAAATCCTTCGTCTGTGGGTGGCCGCCCAAGATTACCAAGAAGACCTGCGAATCTCCCCGCAAATCTTGAAGCAATTAATTGAGGGATATCGAAAGATTCGAAACACCTGCCGGTATTTATTGAGCAACATTTATGATTACGATCCGTCCAATCCATCGCACCAAATTGAGATTGATCAATTGCCGGAATTAGATCGTTGGGCGCTGATGCGATTGAACAAGCTCATTCACAACGTGCGGCAGGGATATGACGAATTTGATTTTCGTCAAATCGTCCATGAACTGGATTATTTTTGTTCAGTGGATATGAGTGCGACGTATTTCGATATTTTGAAAGACCGGATGTACACCTTTCCGAAAAATTCTCCGCTGCGTCGCGGTTCGCAAATGGTGCTGTACACAATCGTGACAAGTTTAGCTCAACTCATGGCCCCGATCTTGAGTTTCACCGCCGAAGATGTCTGGGATGTGATTCCAGGGAAGGACAGGGAACAAAAATGTAAGCCCAGCGTCCACTTAGAAACATTTCCCGAGGTGGTGCCCATCAAAGACCAAGAGACGTTAGAAATCCAATGGAAAGAGTTATTGGAGATTCGCACGTTGGTTTTGGGTTCCCTGGAACACCAGCGTCGGGAAAAAGTGATTGGTTCTTCTTTGGAAGCTAAGGTTACGCTCACTACTCCCAAGAAGGACCAATTTGAACTCCTTAGCTGGCGTAAAGCGGATTTGCCAGCCCTTTTTATAGTTTCACAAGTTAGACTTAAGTTGGATGAGGGATGGGGCTCTGATGAGTTAATAGTGACAGGTGAATCGAGGGGTATTCTAATCATGGTAGAAAGGGCGGAAGGACATAAATGCGAGCGGTGCTGGAATTATCGCCCAACCGTTGGGGTTCACTCTGAACATCCGACATTGTGTGACCGTTGCGTTGAGGCTGTCTCGTGAATGATGGGAGGCGTCGGTATTTGTTGCTGGTGGGCGTGAGTTTGGTCCTGATCGCGTTGGATCAAATCACGAAAATGTTCGTCATGCATACCATGAATTTGCACGAGTCCATTCCCGTTATTCCGGATTTTTTCAACCTGACATATATTCGCAATCCAGGTGCAGCGTTCGGTATCTTCGCGACCACAAACAGCGCCTTTCGCCTCATCTTCTTCGTGGGCACATCGATTTTCGCGCTGGGCTTGCTGGGAACGATTTTTTACCGACTCCACGCCGACGACGTATGGGGCCAGTTAACAGTCTCCAGCATTTTTGGCGGGGCGATCGGCAATCTCATCGATCGGCTACGATACGGCGAAGTCGTCGACTTTCTCGATTTTCACATCAGCGGCTACCACTGGCCCGCCTTCAACGTCGCCGATAGCGCCATCAGCGTCGGCGTCGTTTCCCTCTTGATCATCTTTGCGTTGGAGAAAAAGAAAGAGAAACCACCATCCGAAACCGTGCCACAAGAAAATCATCCGTGAATCGAAAATTAGTCTGTTCTAATCAAGTCTGAGCCCATTTTTTTCTCTCTTTAATGTCTATACCCTGCGAATCATTTTCCCGCTATCATTAATCACTTGTCCTTGAATACTTAAGGTTCGCGCGAGGCCATCAAGAATTGGTGACCATTTTTCAATTGCAAGGTCCAACAAACCCAAATAGTCCGAATTAAGGATATAAGGGAGAAAGATGTACATAGAATTGGAATTGGGTAGGAATTGGGTAAAGTAGAGCACTGGAGGGAACCGGGAGCCACTCTCGAACGCGTTTCCGTACGCGCCTACCACGAACCACAGCGGAGAGGGGTTTCCAGCGCCCCCTCATCACCCCGTACGTGCAGTTTTCTCGCATACGGCTTTCCGACACCGTTCCTCGCCTGACATGCACAGGGACCTGCTTCCACGGGGCAGTCAGGGGAATGGCGAACAACCCATACCGCTCGTGGAGAAACTGGTCAGGGTACATCGTGTACCCCCACAACCATTGACCTCGACGACGATGCAGATACCGTCCGACTCGGGCAGCCACGTACCGGCGCAGCTTCTTGACCACGTGAGTGCAATTGCCATAGTGAAGTACTGCACCCAGCCACGCAGCTGCTGGTTGAAAGCGGCCATGACCGCCGCAGGCCGGCAGCGAGCATACTGCCGGCGGGTGGTCTGCTCTTTGTTGACGTGACGGATGCGGGTCAGCGCCTTCGCTGACAGGGTCACCACCGGGAACGCCCGTCCCGTCCGCGCACTCCGGCACATCCGACTCTCAAACACCAAGAACGTCACCGCTTCCTGCCAGAGATCACCCTGCTTCGTCTTGGCCTTGTTGAGAGTCAGGCCCAATCGGGTGAGGACCCGACTGACTTCCTCCCTCGCCGCGTCGGGTACATTTCCCCTTTTAATTTCACTCAAAACCCGTTAGGGTTCGTCACGAAATAACCGGGACAATTGGCCGAGGGGGGTCTGTTGAATATTTCAGGTTCATGACCCATAGATGTTCCAGATGAGCCCCACATCGTCAGT
>Ga0209988_10002579_pt1 | contig 11975 bp, 6 predicted proteins | sample N075metaG_FD_183115 | JGI IMG/M metagenome (GOLD analysis project Ga0209988, IMG submission 183115) | Deep subsurface microbial communities from Kermadec Trench to uncover new lineages of life (NeLLi) - N075 metaG (SPAdes) (version 2) | ecosystem: Environmental > Aquatic > Marine > Ocean trench... | reverse complement strand
TTAACGGCATGTATGCGCAAGATGATCACGATCTTGAATGCCATGGTGAGAGACAATACAACCTGGGAGCAGAGCTATGCGAAATAAATGAAAATAAGGGTTGCGGGATCACAGTCGCTTGTCAGTACCGTCATTTGGCGTGAAATCAAACCCGTTCAGGGACATTAAGAAGATCGCAAGTGCAGAACAACCCGCCAGCGTGAGGCTCACCATGGAAAATTTAGCCGCTGCCTGGGTCCACATGGACAAATACCAGAGCATAACGACCACATTGGCGACAAGATTCCACATAGCAATGTATGGAAGGCGGGTTAAAGACACCCTGTTCACCCGTTGGGACGAGGTTGTGGAAGTTGACGGTATCAAGTGCGTCAGCCTGCCAGAAGGCCGCACCAAATCAGGCAAGCCGCAGATTATCCCCCTCACTCGTCACGCCATAGAAGTGCTGGAGGAAGCTCACAATTACAGCAGCCACAGGGAGTGTGTGTTCCCGCAGCGTAACGCTTCAACAATGCCAATGAGCTTGATTGGCCTTAGCCAGGGTACACGCAAAGTGCGTGAAATGAAGGGCTGTGAAGCTATGGGCCAGTTTGCCCCCCGCTACGTGAGGGCCTGTGCTGTAACCGAGCTTGGTAACGCTGGCGTCGAAAGAGGGTTGATCGACCTTGCCCACCAACGCCACATCCGAACAGTAAGTGGGGTCGGCACCAAAGCCTATGACCGTGCCCACAGGGTCAAAGAATTAAAGGTAGTCGCGGACGCTTGGGACACTCTGTTGGGCGATGCACTGGTCAAGTTCTCGTCAGCATGAAAGCTGTGCGGCTAGACGATCCACATCGTCTAAATAATCCTCCCAAAACTTGATCGCCTTATCCATCACGTAAATAAGGCAGATAGGCCCAGTGTCATTTACATCTATGCCCAGCCGTGGATATAGCTTACCCATGTCCACATCGTAATCTATTTGGGGCAGTTCATACCTTTTCAACATTGCTGATCGATAATAATCGATAACCGCAGTAAATATTTCTGGCTTGGGCTCCTCCCACTTCCTCCTAATAGCCTCCGCCATAAAAACATTTTGATATGAGTCAACCTCTTTTAATACATTTCCAACAGCGCGTAAAAGAGCTATCGCAGCCACCCAGCGCCTACGGATGGTAGCTTCGTCCATGACTGGACCGGGATGAGTTCCTTCGGGGGGAAGTTCAGCAATTGCGTCTTTTGCATCGCTGAGTACTAGCCTTGCGTGTTCGGTCATTTCTCGCCTCCCTTGGCGGTAATGAGAGTATGACACACCGGCGAATACCGGCTAAAGTCAGGGTAATTTAAATTAAATCAGCCACCTGTCCCAACCGTGTCACAACGGCGGGACGCGGTGTGACCAAACCAGATTTACGACTTTCCTACCCTCCTGTAGCTTCGGTTCTAGTGCAATTCGCACGACTACTAGCCCTCCGGAGGGTACTGACAAGTTAAAACTCAGAAACGAATCAATCCCGATTTATTAGCTTCAGGCAACCGCCCTCTCCCATTCTGTAAACGCACTGACCCTAAGGTCGCGATAATGATTGGCGGATACCAAATGCCTACCGAGGTTGAAGAGATTCGAAACAGCAGCATGAACTCCGAGAAATCTCTGAGCCTGCCTGACCGATTTGAACTTCCTCATCCCTCGCTCCCTCACCCTGGTCGCCTCATGGGATTGCTCTGCACGATTGTTCGCATACTGAGATGTATCGTGGATGACCTCCGGAATCAGTTCCCTATGGGCAACACCATAACTGCGTAACTTATCCGTCACAATCTTCCTGGGCTCTCCGCCATGTGAACGCATCAGGCGCCTAAAGAACCGCTTAGCCGCAGCACCATCCCGTTTGGCCTGTAGAAAGACATCAACAACTTCACCATCCTGATCAACAGCCCGCCATAAATAATGTTGATTGCCGTTGATCTTGACGAAAACTTTATCAATGTAGAATGTGTCACCGTAGCCTCGGTGTTTGCGCTTCAGTCGGCGGGTATAAATGGCTCCGAACTTGATACACCAAAGACGGACTGCTTCTCTGGATACAGTGATGCCTCGCTGGGCCAGTAGATCTTCAATATCTCGGTGGCTGAGGTTGAATCGGAAGTAAAGCCAGACAGCATAGCTGATGATGTCCGGTGGGAATCTGTGACGCTTGTAAGTATTCATCGACCGATTCTACCAATTACGGTGACTTAACTTGGCAATACCGTCGATCTATCAAAATCCGTGTTTCAATTGTCGCTGCCAAATGCAAGGCTCAAGAAATATGGATAATACTCGACGCACTCGACGAACCCGTCGCAGACCATCTACCCCAACCCCTCAAACCCCATCACCCGCGTCGACTTCGTCAACTTCGTCGGGTGTAACTGGAGTTTCTTCCCCGGGGTAGGCCCCCTTTTGGCACCAAACCTGGCAAATTATCTGCCCGTGAATTTTGAGGGAGTTTTATAAAGGCCGGCTAGAAAAAGCTGAGGGTGTGGGTCAGGGTTGCTGGAGATAGCGGGTGGGAATCGGTGGCGCTTGTATGTATTCATCGCCGAATTATTGAATATCAGCAGTTAAGTTGTCAGTACCCCTTCGAGCCCATTTACAGTTCCTTACCGTTCAGATTTCCGTAAACCAGTTTTCTCACATTGTCGGGTGAATCTTCATAATTGGAATACCTAATTTCCTTGACCAGCACACCACTGCCGACGCTGTACCACTGGTCGATGTGGGTGGGCAAACTACCTGGCTCCGTCAATTTTTGGCTGAACTTACAGGTTTCAAACGCACCTGCGACACCGTAAATTGTCTCCATGCCCTCATACTTCGTGATCCTATTAATCTCATGAATTCTGCCACCATTTGGTGGTCGGTCTTCCCAGTCAGTTTCGTATTGGTCACCTGGTAGCATGGCAAATTTTTGTGCGGGCGGCGGAAGGAAGAGTGAAATGCTATCGCTGAGATCGCCTAATCCAAAAGCTTCTCCGTAATGGACTACTTCCTTACTCGAAGGATTAACATCGTAATACTGAACACCTTTAAAGTCGACAGACTTACACTCCTTTTGTCCATTGAGATACTCCTTCAGCCCATTATCGAAGCGCTCCCAGCACATGTCTGTATGCTCTGCCTGTACACGCCCAAAAGGAGCCGTGCTCTCCTCCGCAATATTGTTTTCGAAGATTAGTAACTGATCGCCACCGACTGTGGGTGGCGACAACCGGTACGCCAAGGTCATTGACGAGCCAGTCGCATAACGCTCAGGATTAAAACAGGCGACAGCAGACTGATTCTTTAAGCGGAATACCGGTTCAAGGTAGAAAACGGTGTTCGATTGCAAAACCCCGAGTAGCGAATCATAATCCGAAAAGTTAGCTGTAGACAGCGAGCAGGGTTTAGAGCTACCTCCACAAAAGCCCTTGAAGCGCTTGCGCCAATACAAAAACTCCTTATCGTCGGGAGCCTCTGCGATAAACTCCTCGCTAAAATCTGTCGTAGATACATCGATCTCACACGAGAGACCAGACTCGCAGATATAAGAACCTGATTCGGTATAAACAAGTCCATGCTCAGGCGTTGTGACCTTGATTTTGCAACCGTAGACTGCTAACAGCAAAAATACTGTAAAAATACGGAAACCGGGATGCACAACCGAATAGCAGATTAAGCTTTGACGCGGCTTTTTCATGGTGAACTCTCTTTACTCAAATTATAGCCATCTTGGAAACTTTCAATTTCAATCATAGAACAATCTGCGAACGTAACGCCAAACCGGAACGAGAACTTGCCCGAAATCACCGCTCACCCGCAGGGCTCTCCTGCTTCGCTTTGCCCACGATTTGTCCAGGTGTCAGGCCGAATTGTGCTTTGAAACAACTGGTAAAATATGACTGAGAGGAAAAGCCAACGGAAAACGCAACAGAACCGGCAGGCTCTCCAGTCCTGAGCAGCTCCAAAGCTTTCTCCAGTCGATAGCTGCGGATATACTCGCGCGGTGAGACGCTGGTCAGCGCTTTCAGTTTGCGCTGCAACTGTCTCTCGCTCATTGCAATCAGGCTCGCGAATTCTGTAATGTCAAAATCCGGATCGGCGTAATGTACCTCCAGCACTTTTGCTACTCGCTCAAGGAAGCGCCTGTCGCGTGAACCCAACTCAGTGGGGAATTCTTCCGGAGTGAGACGACGAGTCTCTTTTGCAAAGCGTTGACGCAGGATCTCTCGTACCGACAATAAGGTATCAACGCGCTGCCGTAGCTCCGCCTCATTGAATGGCTTTGTGATGTAATCATCTGCCAATGTCTGTAGGCCTTTGATCCTGCTGTCCATATCCGCTCGAGCAGTCAGCATAATTACAGGTATATGACTGGTTCGGTCGTCCTGTTTAATCTGGCGGGTCACTTCAAAGCCGTTGAGCTTTGGCAGCATAACGTCACACAGAATAATGTCGGGAACGGTTTCAATCGCTGTGGAAACTCCCGCCTCTCCGTCATGTACGAACTCACAATGTATCCGATTCCCGAGAACTTCATTCAAATGCCAGCAAAGGTCCGCATTATCTTCAATTACCAAAGCCGTTGGCATATCATTCTCCTCCTGCTCCACACTCTCGATCGAATCCTGAAGATCTGTTGACGCAACTTCAAGTTGGACGATTTTGGATTCCTGACCCGCACCTTCGTAGGCTTCGGCACCTTCTGCGCCAGCCTGGCACTGCGGAAGAATTACCCGCACAGTGGTGCCAACTCCCGGTTCGCTGGTCAACAGCACCCGACCAGAATTGGCCTCGACCAGTTCCTTGACCATTGCCAGCCCCAGCCCCGACCCAGCAGCCATTTCCTTTTGATCGCCCACGCGATAAAACCGCTGAAATACGGCCTTTTGCTCATCTTTTGGAATACCTACCCCAGTGTCAACGACTGTCAATGCTACTTCACCGGACTGTTCCACTTCGACACATACATTAATGTTCCCACCTTCATGCGTGTACTTTATGGCATTTGAAATCACATTAACGACAATCTTTTCCAGCGAGTCCGCTTCGCAGGCTACCCAAAGGCCACTTTGGCACCGGACTTCAAGCTGTACATTCTTATCGTCAGCCAGGGTTTTTAACGATTGCACCAATGTATTGACCATTTTAGAAATAAGAAGCGGCTGTGGATTGGCCGCACTCTCTACGTCAATTCGCGCAAATGTCATGAGTTGGTCGACCAAGCGCAGCAAGCGTTGAGCATTCCGTCGAATGATTTCCAAATGGGTTCTACGGCGTGACGAATGTTCTTCCCATAACAAACGCTCAACCGGGCCAAGGATTACGGTCAGTGGCGTCCGAAATTCATGCGAAACATTGGCATATAATCGATCTTTGGCTGCCGCCACCTGCTGCAGGCGCTCGCTCTGAGTTTCGATCGTATTTTTTTGCTGCTGTAGTTCACGGGTGCGCTGCGCAACGGTGTTTTCGAGCGTGCGTGCGCGTAGCAACGTGGCCCGTACTCTCAGCCTCACAAAAAGAGCTACCGCCAGAAACAATAATGTAACATAGGCCAGGTATGCCCAACCGGTTAGCCATGGTGCCGGCAGAACAGTCAGGTGGATCGGCTGGATACCTTCCCGCCATTGCCCGGAGCTGCCCATCCCCTTGTAGCGAAAGATGTATTCACCGGCTGGCAAGGTGGTATAGCTGGCACGACGCTGTGCACCCTCGGTGTATACCCAGTTCTTATCGACGCCTTCGAGCTGATAGGCGTAGCGGTTTCTAGCCGGATCGCGGTAGTCGAAGACCGCCATTTCAAAACTGATGACGTCGTCTTTATGCGTAATAGTAATGTGGCGCGCCCCGGCATTCGTAGAATCGAACGTGCCGTCGCTTGAATCTGCTGCCGGCGACACCGGGGCATTGAATATCTCGAAACCGGTAACGGCAACACCGGGCGAGGCTGGCGGCGTCACGAATTGCTCCGGCTGCAGCGATACCAGTCCTGCGTAGGTTGCCACAAAAAGCTCGCCGTTCGGCGCCAGGCTCAGCCTGACAACCTGGTTATCCGGCAGACCGTTTTCCACAAACAGGTTGCGCATCGCACCCGTGTCCGGATCAAAACGGGACAGACCCGCGTCCGTACCAATCCACACCTTGTTGAACCGGTCGATGGCAACGGCGTTTACCTGATCATGGGGTAGGCCATGGCTACTGCCAAAATGCTCAAACACCCCGGTTTCTGAATCGAGCCTGTTAAGTCCCCTGCCAGTGCCAAACCACAGCTCGCCGTAGAGACCCTCTGCAACCGATGTAAACTGATTGTCACTGGGGCCGTTCGGGTTGGCAGGATCGTACAGGAATCGCTGAAAATGTCCCGTGCTACGATCCAGCCGATTCAGGCCTTGCCCTGTGCCAACCCAGAAACTACCTGCTGCATCTTCGTGAATAAAATGGATGAACGTATTGCTCAGGCTTGTGGGATTATCGGGGTCGTGCTGGAACAGCGTTTGGTCCGGCTCATCGTCCACACCGTATTTTACGAGTCCCTTGAAGGGCATTCCGGCCCACAGGTGTTCTGACCGGTCCACATAAATAACCGAGGGAGTTCCAGGTGCTTCGATGTAGCTCGGCCCATACCCGCCACGTGTGGTGAGGAACGGCCAAATGCTTTGTGGGCCACCGACATAGCGAAACGTATCTGCACCCGCATACAGGGAATAAACGGAGTTGTCTGGGTAGTCGGGATGTTCCGGTACAACCAAATGTTGCGACCATGCGTCTGTTGCCGGCTCGTAGCGCACCATGCCAGAGCGACTGCCCAGCCAGGTAACCCCGGCGGAATCGATCGCCAGATGTTCCGGGCGATGTGCTGTGGCCTCCGTCTGATCACCCTTCGGTGGACGATGTAAAGCGAGCTGCCCGCTGCTCAAATCCAGTCGGTCAACACCACGACCCGCAAACCACATCAGGCCGGTACGATCCTGAAAGATAGCGAAAACAGACTCACTTCCCAGCGAGTAGGGATTGTCCGAATCCGATTGATAGCGGATAAAGGTATCCGTGGCGGCGTCATAGCGATTGACACCGCCCGAGTAGGTGCCGACCCAGAGATTACCATTACTATCCTCCAGAATGGCATTCACGTAGTGATCGCTCAAGCTGTGCGAATCAGCTGGGTTGTCGTAGTTATAGCTGTAAAACGCCTCAACCTGACCGTCAGGTGATAATCGAGTGAGCCCGGCATCGGCTCCGACCCAGATCATACCCGAACGGTCCTCATGGATGGCGCGCACTCGGTCGTGCAAAACCGTTTTCTCTTCGCCCGCCAGCATACCCAACGGGACGGCGGTAAACTGCCGCCTTTTCGCGTCAAAAAGAAACAGTCCACGGTCAAAAGACGCAACCCAAATGCGATTCCGGCTGTCGACCAAAACGGTGGAGACATAGCGGCTAGAAGATTCATCGCGGTCATCAGCATAGTGGAATCGCGTGACATCACCGTTGCTGGGGTCGAAGCGTTTCAACCCCGAACCACCAACCCACAGAATGCCATCACTGGTCTGGGCAGTGCCGGAGACCTCCGTGAGTTCGTTATCGGGCCCGAAATAACAGCTGAATTGACCTGAACGTTTCAAGAAGCGGCACAAGGCGGCGTCGGTTGCCACCCATAGTCGGTCAGAGCGATCCAGATACAGGCTATTGATGTTATCGTGCGGGAGCGAGTTGGGGTTATCTGGCTCGTGGCGAAACACCGTCATTTCCAAACCGTCGAAGCGAGCCAGACCCGAGCTTGTACCGAACCACATATAACCTTCGGCATCTTGTGCCACAGCGTATACCGTCTGTCCTGGGAGGCCATCACGGGCGCCGATGTGGGTAAAGGTCGTGGCCGGCACGGCTGCGTCAGCGAGAGGCCAACATCCCACAGCTAACAGGAGAACCACAGTATTGAGGGAGTATCGAAGTTGCAGCTTCATCCCCATCAACCTCAATCGGTGGGCGAAGAGCCCAGCTCCGAGAGATTGACGCTCACCTGGGCATAGAAGAAGCGTCCGCGCATGTCATAGTATTGGTGGGGAAAGCCCTGTAGGCCGAACGCACTGGGTGGGGTTTTGTCAAACAGGTTTTCGATACCGAGTGTGAAATCAAAGCCGGATATGCCGCTGAAGCTGAGCCGCGCGTCCCACTCCGTGTGGGAATCCACACTGCCGCTGCCAAAGGCGCGGTCAAAGCTGTCGGTATAACGCCCCTGCAGATTGGCACGCCAATCCTGGCGGTGCCAGAACAGGTTCAGATTGACGCGTTTTTCCGGGTAGCCGAAAGTACCGGCCAGCTGCTCGGAAGGAATTTCCGGTAGGATCTGCAATTTATTGGATGCCATGTGAGTGCCAATCATCTGGGCGCCGAATTCCCCATAGCGCTCGGTTTGGACGCCCGCATTCATCTCCAAATCGCAGCCCTTTACTTTCTGACTGGCAGCATTGATGTAAGGATCATTAATTTGATCCGTATAGCCGGAAATACCGGCCGCTTCTTGAAAGGGATCTGGCGCCAAGCGGACTAGGAACCCGGGTCCCAGTGTCTGCTCGTGGCGTAATATTCGTTCGGGACCCAGGGCGATGATGCGGTCGTCCACGGTAACGCGCCAACAATCCAGTGCAGTACTCAGCCGGTCGGTGAAATTCGATGTAATGCCTATCGACCAGGATTCTGAAGTCTCCGATTGGAGCTCCTGGTTGCCGTGGGATACCGTCAGGAAAGACTTAACCACACACCCACCGGCGAGTTCCGGTATCAGGAAACCCGGCTCGGGACACACTTCCGGGTCCCAGGACGCCTGTACCTGCGATGATGGGCCGATATGCAACTCAGCCAGAGATGGTGCCCGAAAGCCCTTTCCCCAGGAGGCGCGAAGGGCATGCTTATCCACAGGCTGGTAGCGCAGTGCAATATGGGGCGACAGCTCGGAATCCAGGTCATCGATCTGGTCATAGCGCAGAGCCGCCTGAAGTTGCAGCTTGTCCAGAACCGGGATCTGAAACTCGGCATAAATGGCGCTGCGGTTCCTATCACCTTTTGATAGGGGTGCACCGCTGGGCGCGACGGTCTGAAAACCGGGCACATCCCACACGTCGATGTGTTCGAGAGGATCGATTTGGTCAAAGGGTTGATCCACGCGTAAACCAAAATAACGATCCGGGGGCTCCAGGGCGGCAAGTTGAGCACCGACGCTCAAGGGATCACTGCGATCGTCAAGTGATTCGTAGCTGTGGTCCACGCCGAATGCGACGATTAGCTCACCGGCGGGCAGCGTCAACAGAGGGCCAACTATCTGGGCGAAGGCAGAAGCCAGTTCGGTAGTCGACTTGCGGTAGGTGGATATCAACAGTGAATCGATCAATTCCGGTGAATTCGGATGACTGACCGGCGAGAAAAGGTTCAGGTACTCGTTATCCTGAATTACGCCATCGCCATTCAAATCAACGCCCTGTAGCGCCGCGTGGATAGTCGCCGCGTGCAGCTGCCCCTCGCTGTGGTTTTCGCTGTCTGCGCGGTGATACAGCCCGCCAATCTCCCCGTTCCACTCTCCCCTCTGGCCTTCCAGGACCAGCACGGCGCGGTAATTATCAGTAGTGACATCATTGATACGCGGCCCGGTCTCGGTGAATTGATAGTACGTAAGGGCGTCCTCCCCAAACGGACTCCATGGATTCTGTGCCGGAAAGGTCGCCCCATTCAGCTCCGTGGGTTCCAGCTTGCCCTTCAGCTTGCTGTCCAGGTAGCTACCCTCTAAGTGCAGATTAAGGGCGGCGCTGAACGCATAATTGGCCATAACGGTAGCCCCCGCGCGTTTGACGCTGGGCTGCACAATCGCCTGGTTTGGGTTGTACAGGCAGATACCGCGTTCCACTTCCTCAAATGACCCGTCGTCGCTGCTCTCATTGCGATTCTCGCAGTCGGCGCCGAAGGCACTGACCCCGACATCGGTGAGGAAGTTGCTGGCGGCAATATCGCGCAGATCCAATCCGCCCTGAAATTCGTGATTCGCCGATTCGCTGATACCTCGATCGCTCCACGCCAGCGGATTACGTTCAGAATACGAAGCTATCAGCTCGATATTGCTGTGCTCGCCCACCCAGCCGAAAATGCCGCTGAATCCACGCTCCTCAGCACCGCTCTGGTCGGCTTCGCCAATGCGCATTTGCAGTTCGCCACCCGAAAAGCGATCACGGAGCACAATATTCACCACGCCGGCGATGGCGCCGGAGCCGTAGGAAGCCGAGGCGCCATCTTTGAGCACTTCCACGCGCTCGACGGCGGCAACAGGAATACTGTTGAGATCAACGAAGGCTACCAGCGAGCCATTGCCCGGTTGCAGCGAAAAGCCATAGCTGGTTGCGCGCCTGCCGTTAATCAGGACCAGTACAGAGTTGGCGCCAAGCCCCCGCAGTGAGATCCCTGAGCCGCCCAGAGCGGAGGAAAGCGGGTCGCGGTCGTTGAAAGTCCCGTTGTTATCGAAGGGTAGTTGCTGTAAAACGTCGCCGAGATACATACTCGCCGTGTTTTCAATAGCCTGCCGATCCAACACCAACACCGGTGCAAGGCCTGTCTCATCGACCTGGGGAATGTGGCTGCCTACCACGATGATCTCTTCGATCACTTCTCCTGACACGACATGGCCCTGGGGAGCCGCGTTTGCAGAGGAAAGGCAGGCCAGTAGCGGCAATAACCATAACCTGACGTATGCACTTGGAGTGCCGAACTGAGTAATAATCATACCCCACCCCTGGTTCATTTTTATTGTCTAACGCTAGCAGATACTTTTGTTATCAATATTCAGTCAATGTTTATCATTGACGCGACATATTATGGATTTTAGCCCAGGTTAGCCTATAGCTTTGAGCATGTCGCCCGCCCCAGTACCTAGACTACTATAGAACAATATATAGAAGATGGTTTTGTAAAGGAAGCGACCGGGAACCAGTTATTTCAAGTCAGCGAACTGGCTTACTTTTTTGCCGGCAGTGATAGTTGTTTTGTCGCCGGCCGCTCGAGAATCAAGTCCGCCTCGGGTTTTCTCTGCTCTACAGGGTTGACTTGTCGGGTGCGTAATAACAAATGGCGCTCACCTTAAAGCAGCCACAGACAAGTACATGTAGGCTTTGAGTAACTGGCCATAAGGAGTATTCGCCATGAAACGCATTTTGCAATTACTTAGCGTGCTAAGTGTTGGATTCCTGATTTCAGTTTCTGCTAATCCAGTTTTCGCCAAGAAGGGAGGGAACGGTGGTGGCGGAGGGGGTGAACCCTGTGTTGATATTGACCCAGCGGCCTTTGTCTATGTCGCTCCGGCCAGTGGGCAAATTGGGGAGTCAATTGTCCTGTCGAGCTCCAGTGGTTGCACCACGCAAATATTGTATACAAGCGACGCCGGCTTTTATGATTTCGCATACAATCGTTCAGGTCCGTCTGGAACAGTGGTATGGACGACCGATCCAGGTCGTGACAACAGCTACGTTATCGAAAAGCTTTCCATAACCTTCGGCACAGAGGGCGCAGTAACTTCGATAACATCAGTAGACCAACTTAGTTCAGAGGTCCCCGGCGAGTATTATCTCAGTATCGATATTGCCAGCAGTGGGCAGATTGCAGTTCATCATTTATCCAGCAATTCCGAAGCCGTCGCAGTAATTGATATTATCGATCTTTTCGGAAACTCAGTAACTACATTGGCGACTAAAGATAGTGCTGATCAGGTGTACGATCTGGATGGCGGTCAAAAATGGAGTTCTTCAGGAAAAGACCTTTATGTCCAAGGGAAATTTACGGTAGATGGGGACCCGTGGAGTGGCATTTTGAGATATAGCTGTGGCTCGGGGGGTTGCTCTATTCCGGAACTGGTAGCCGCTGGCCCAACCGCCGATGATGCAAGGCCTTCCATAGTTTCAGTTCACCCCGATAAACCAGGCCAAATAGCGGT
>Ga0209988_10002577_pt1 | contig 11979 bp, 6 predicted proteins | sample N075metaG_FD_183115 | JGI IMG/M metagenome (GOLD analysis project Ga0209988, IMG submission 183115) | Deep subsurface microbial communities from Kermadec Trench to uncover new lineages of life (NeLLi) - N075 metaG (SPAdes) (version 2) | ecosystem: Environmental > Aquatic > Marine > Ocean trench... | reverse complement strand
CACCGAGGAATGCGGCGCCTAAAGCAGTTGTTTCGTTTATCACGGGAACATCAATTGGAATACCCAATATATCAGTTTGAAACTGCATAAGAAATTCATTAACAACCGCACCACCGTCTGCTCGCATTGTATCTATATTAATACCAGAATCTATTCTCATAACTTCTAAATTCTCTGCAACCTGGAATGCTATTGCTTCCAAAGTTGCCCTAACAATGTGTGCTCTTGTAGTACCGCCTGTTATTCCTATCATCATACCTCTCGCATATTGATCCCAATAGGGCGCAGCCAATCCTGTAAAAGCAGGAACAAAATACACCCCTCCTGAATCTGATACTGATTTTGCCAAGGCTTCGGTTTCATCTGCGCTATTAATAATTTTAAGACCATCCCTTAACCATTGAATAGCAGCACCGGCAATATATACACCGCCATCCAATGCATATGTAACTTTTTTATCTATACTCCAAACGGCTGTTGTAATTAACCCGTTTTTAGAAACAATGGGTTTATCTCCTGTATTCATCAGCATAAAGCAACCAGTGCCATAAGTGGTTTTTACAGAACCTTTATCGAAACAAGCCTGACCAAATAGCGCCGCTGCCTGATCAACAACACTTCCGGCAATCGGAATTTTTGCATCTATAAAATCGGTTGAAGTGTAACCATAAATTTCAGCGCTATCTTTTATTTCAGGAAGAATAGACTTAGGAATTCCTATAATATTAAGGATTTCATCATCCCATTGATTCGTTTGAAGATTAAATAACATTGTTCGTGAAGCAGTAGAAAAATCCGTAATGTATATTTGCCCCCCTGTCATTTTCCATAGCAACCATGTATCCAGGGTCCCAACCAATAACTCACCTTTATCAACTTTGCTCCATGCATTTTTTGCATTATCCAATATCCATTTTATTTTCAAGGCAGAGAAATAAGCATCAACCGTTAAGCCCGTTTTCTTAGTAATGAGTTCCCCATATTTGTCTTTCAACTCATCGGCAGCCTTTGCTGTTCTTCTATCTTGCCAAACGATAGCATTGTATATGGGTTTGCCGGTGTTCTTATCCCAAACCATACAGGTTTCACCCTGGTTATCTAATCCAATTGCTCTCAAGTCTTTAGCTTTTATTCCTGCCTGATCTAATGCCACTGCAACAGACTCTTTTGTTTTATTCCATATTTCTAGCGGGTCGTGTTCCACCCATCCGGGTTTGGGGTAATACTGTTTGTGTTCTGAGTAACCCCTCCCGCAAACATTCCATTCTTCGTTAAATATTAATGCTGTTGTCCCGGTTGTGCCTTGATCGATACCCAGGTAATATTTCTTTGTCATTCTATTATTCTACTTCTTTTTATTAACCGACTTCTAAAAAACAGGAAATAAAAGATCACACCAATGATCACCATGAAGCTGGAAATAATAGTTGCGGTGTGAAAATCTTTCGGTATTGTGAGGATGCCAATTTCGAGAATGAGCCACAATATAGCAAAGGTAAAAACTGGTTTTGAAAATTTACCAAGCGTAAAACTGCCTGATTTAAACTTCACATTTTTTCTGGTAAGTCCATATGCGATAATTGTAGTGAGATAAATTAATGCTGGCAATACGGCTGTCGCGGCAACGAGATCTATCAGTGATTCAGCAAAATAGGTAGAGATTAAACATAATATGAGAATTAAGAAAAGAGCTGCCGTAGGCACTTTTGTTTTTGGTGATACTTTTTTAAAATGTTTGCTAAAAATAAATGCATTGTCCCGGGACATAGCATATATTAGGCGTCCTGCAGAAGTAGTAATAACTAAACCACAGGCGAAAATTGAAATGCTAACTATTACCAAAAATAATTTACCGAAGACATCACCAAGGTTTGTCACTATAATATAAGGAAGAGGATTATCCGAATTCAGGACATCATTAAGATTTGGGATCGCCCATGTCGCGGCTATCAAAAAGAATATGCCGAAAATTCCGGACAATACAACTGAGGAGATAATTGTTTTGGGGATTGTTTTACTAGCATTCACAGTTTCTTCACTCAAATTTGCAGCTGCTTCAAAACCCACAATCGTGTAAGAACCCATCAACATAGTTAAAAGGAAAGGAACAATATATGATGTTCCTTCTGCTGCATTTCCAGTACTTAGTAAGATGGAAGGGTCTGAATCATTTATAATTGCAACGATGAATAGAATTACTGCTAAACCAACTGCTCCGATTATTTCAGTCCATACAGCACCGTTATTGATAAGGGTTGTTAATTTTACACCAATTATATTCAAGGTTACCTGCAGCACAATTATAGCCATAACAATAATCTTGAGGTTTAGATCTGAAGCTGCAATATTGAATAATCCTGCAAAAACCGAAGCAAACCCCCAATCAACAGTCGGAATGACCAAAATAAGGAAACAAAATGATATCCATCCAGTCATCCAACTAACAAAGGGAGTAGATAATCTTTTTAACCATTGATAAGAATAACCACTGATAGGAATGATTGCAACAAGTTCAGCAAAAACTAATGCAACCAATAGCTGACCGATAATAGTAATTGGCCATGACCATATTCCTGCAGGCCCACCGGTTTGGATAACAAACTTATAATTTGTGAAAATACCAGTAGTAATTGAAATAAATGAGAAGGCAATAGCAAAAGAACTGAATGATTTCAAGCCTCGTTTCAATTCCTGTTTATAGTTGAATGCTTCTACAATTTTTACATCTTCACTGAATGCATCGTTTTTTTTCAATCTTAAACTCCGAATCCATTTGGGCTACGAAAGATAATTTGCTGCCGCACGGGCAACACGCTTACCATTGAAGTAACACCACTCAGCACCATGAAATCCGCCAAGTATATTTCCGGCAGCAAACCAACCTGGCTCAGACAATTGATAATTTTTTGCTACAATAGGTTTCCTTGAATGAAGCTCTACTTTTATATTACCATTCAGTGCAAGTTCGCTATTGGGAATAAGCTCCCCACAAATAACAATGCCATCGCACGGAATATTTTTGCCGTTAAAATTAACTCCCGAAGCAGTTTTGTTTCCCGTTACTTCAATTGATTTTGCACTTAATCCCTGATAATCCGGATTGCTCCATATTCGGAAATAAAGGCGTTCAAAGAATCCACATTTTGGTCTACTGCAATTATCAACTATAATTGCGTCCGATGCCCCTGCTGCTTTTAACTTTGCCGCTGCCGCATAGCCAATTACATCGGAACCAATAATAAGAGGATTATTCATCGGCAATAGATGGTTGCCATCCAACAATCGAAGCAATTGTTTGGTAAAAAGAACTCTTACCGGTCTGGAACCAGCCAGCCAGCCCCGCTCAGCTGGTGTTTCTTCTCGTGAACCACAAGCCATTACTATTGCATCCGCGGAGTAGTTTACCTCGCCTTCTTCGGGACTTACTAAAGTCAATATCTTTTTTTTCGCATCTATGTTTAGGACCTGGCTTTGTAACTCAATTCGTACTTTTGTTTTTATTAATTGCTTTTCAAGCCATTGTGCATAGTCCTCACCAAAAACCGGAAAGCCGCCTCTCGACCACCTAACAAATGTTCGTACTCCGCCTTTTTTCTTTTTGTAAAAGGAAGGTATTCCACCAATTTTATCACTACGTTCTATAATGGTTATTGATTTAATTCCGCGTTTGGATAAGGCAATAGCAGCACCAACACCTGCAGGACCAGCGCCAATGATAATAACATTAAAATGTTTTGTTGAATTCATTTACTAACTTTATTGATATTGTGCGGTTTTGGTAGAAATAATCTCACTTCCCGGTCCGCGTTTTGTAATCTTATTTAATGGAATATTACAGTGGTTTGAAATAATCTCAGCAACAGTTACCATACAATCAAAGCCCTGGCATCTCCCCATTTGGGCACGGGTTCTACGTTTTATCGCATCCAATGTGCGAGGTTTTAGCGGAGAATCTAAATGCTGAATAATTTCACCAACGGATATCTGTTCGCAATAACAAACTACCCTTCCATACTCGGGAGATTCTTTAACTAATTCATTATTTGAATATGGTCTTTTCCACCAGCCCGGCCAACTATTTTCTGAGCGGCTATCTATAGATGAAGAGTTTACTTCAAGATTTAATCCTAATTTTTCATGCAGTTCACTAATTAAATAATCAGCTAATGCAGGAGAAGACGTGAATCCGGTGGAGCGAATTCCTGAAACGGTTAGAATACCATTGTGACCGTCATTGCAGCGTATCCAATAACTCCCCTGGCTGCAATTGCAGCGAACACCCGAAAAGGTAGTGATCACAGATTGTTCATATAATCCAGGATACAGTTTTGAAGCTCCATCTAATAATGCCTGCAGCCGTTCTACAGTAGTATCTGTAACTGTGTTATCATCAATTGTAAAATCTTCTGCAGTTGGTCCCGCAATTAAATTCCCGAATATTGTTGGGATAACCAATACACCTTTTGTATTTGCTGTTGGTATTGGAAGCAGTATACGATTTATTGCTGAACGACTATATTTATCAAATATCAGAAACTGTCCACGGCGGGGATTGATGTCAAATGACTCTCCTTCATAAAGGTCAGCTAATTTTCGGCTGCCCAGACCTGCAACGTTTACAATTATCTTAGTATCAATTTTCTTACCGCAACCGGTAACCAGCGTTTTAATTTTATCATCTGCATTATCAACACCAATAACTTCAGTACCAAGAAGAATATCAACACCATTTGATAATGCAACTTCTGCAAAAGCTATTGAAGTAGAAAACGGATCAGCAATTGATTCTCTTGGAATGAGGATGCCCCTTAAAACATTTTTTGTAATTTGAGGTTCTAACTCAAGTGCTTGTTCTGCGCTTAACTGTTGAACATCTGTGACACCATTTTTTAGAGCTTTTTCATAAACCTTATCTAACTGTGCATTCTGCTCATCATTAATTGCTATTAATAGTGCTCCACATTCTTCGTAAGGAATTTTTAGTTTTTTGGCTAACTCCGGCCATTCCCTTGAAGCTTTTGTAACTAACTCAGATTCGAGGGTGCCAACAGCAGCATCAAATCCGGTATGTACGATTGCACTGTTGCCTTTGCTGGTTGCCTCCCCAACATCGTAGTTTTTATCGAGTAATAGAACTCGAAGTTTGTACATTGAAAGCTTATATGCTAAAGCACAACCTACTACACCTGCGCCAATAATCGTTACATCATATGGTACATCTCCCAATTGTTCGGTATCTATAAACTTCAATGATTCATCAAAATCTATATCCGACCAATTATAGAACAGTTTACCAGCAACACTCATTTTGTAATTTTCTCCTCTAAATCTTATCCTTTTTAATTTTGCCTGGAAGGGCATTCCATTTGGGAATCATCAAGAGACTTGCAACCAATACGGATGCACTTAAAAACATAAATACGCCATCCCACCCCCAGCTATCTTTAAAAAATCCGGGTATGGTTCCACCGGCAATAGCACCTACAGAACCCATTCCATTAATAATACCTGCAGCTGTGGATGCTCCTTTACGTGTTCCGAAATCAATTGCTGCCGTTGCGCTAACAAGCGAATCAGGACCATAAATTAAGAAGCCAACAAGAAACAAAAGTCCTGCTGAAACCAGACTGCTATGCACCGAAGCCAGGTCATTAAAAAAGAATAACAATATCGCCAGAGCAAACAGTGAGATTACACTGTATGGCATTCTTCGTGACTGGAATATTTTATCGGAAGCATAACCGGCTGCCAGAACACTTAAAGGACCCGCTAAAAAGAAAGCTGAATTTACAAACGCCGATTCCGCCATCCCGGTCCCTAATGATTCACTGATATATAACGGGCCCCAGAATAGTATTGCATATCGTGTTGGTTTTAGAAAAAAATAAACTGTACCTAAAAGAAGTACCATCGGATTTTTTATTACTCCAATGATTGATTTCCAGGAACCTTCTTCCGGTTCACTAACGATCTCATCATTTTTGGCTTCTTTCGAAGGCGGTTCTTCATTATGATATTCTTCAATAGTTGGAAGACCTATATCCTCGGGTTTGTTCTTTTGCAATATGAAAAATAAAATCAATATTACTGCAAGGACAATTGCCGGAATAAAAAAGGCATATCTCCAATCTAGAAAATATGCTGCTGCTAATCCTGCAAGGGGAGCACCTATTAAACCCCCAATTGTATAATTAGTTGCCCACCATCCCATAACTACTCCACGCTCTTTTAGCGAGAACCAATTAGTAATATTTTTTGTGAGCGGTGCCCATCCTGTTGATTGGCTTAGTCCCTGAAGAAGAGCAAACACACCAAAAGCAAGCATCATAGAAGAGACCCCCATTGCAAAACCGGCAATGATAGACATTGAAAGACCGAGAAGCACAATCTTACGAGTACCGACTTTATCACCCAACATTCCCCAGACAAACTGCCCCACAGCATATGCTGTTAAATACAAACCATCAATCACACCCATATTTTCAATTGTTAATGATAAGTTAGGGTCTTCAAGGATTCCAATTTTAGCGACAGAAAAAGATGCCCTGGTTAAATAAAAACCGACATAGGCAAGCCAGGTAATACCAAAAATCCTCATCCGCCAAAACTCATATTTAGGATTCTTTTTAAATCCTTTAATTACATCTGTCAAATTTTAGACCTGATATTGATGAAAACTGTTATGTGTCTTAGTCAAGTGATTTCGAAAAATAATTGAACATTTAACTCTATTCTATAATCCCCAGGCAGGATCAACGGTTGGAAAAGCCAATCTGCCACTACTACTTTTAAATAAAAAAACATTTGTGGAGCGAGATTTATCCGAATCTGAAACTGTGATAGTATCGAGTACCGCCCTGTTTATTTTAACTAAAGTATTTTTCTTAAGCTGTTCAATTTTTGCTTCAAGAAGATTTTTAGCTTGTTCTATATATTTATCACGCTTAACCTGATTCACAACTCCACTAAATTCCGGCTGCTTTCCTTTTTGAGTTACATAGCGGGATATATGATCGTCAAAATATTCTTTAGCTTTGCTATTATCAATTTTTACATCTCTAGTATAAAAGCGCCGCGCTTCTTCATAAACCCATTTGTTACGCCAGGCATCTAACTGCTCTACAACTACTTCTGATTTATCTAACCCCAGGTCAAGTGCTTCCTTCACAAAAAAGTAATCGCGTATAGTAATTGCTATTTGATGTTTAAGCTGCTTGCGAAATAGCTGTTTGTTGAATGGTTTAGCTTTGATGGAATGCGGATCAAACCTGTTTAAAAATTCTTTCACTGTCCAATCTTCATCAACAAATGTGATAAAAGTGTTCCCCAAATTATTTTTCATTTCCAATAATACCGGTTCTGTTTTTCCTGCCTGTTCTACACTTTCTAAAAAAGTATCTGAATTAGAACTTCGCTGTTTCCATTCTGATAAGGCATTAGCTAATATCTTAAATTCATTTCCTTTAGTAATAACATTTTTAGGATTCATAAAATTTGTTACGAAGCTTGCGGCTCTTACCTTCTGTTCGCGATAAAAAAGAATCTGTTTAAATCTATTATATGCGTTTTTATAATCGTGGTCTGATATTCCGCTTCTGGTAATATCCGTTATCTGCACAAGTAAATAAACTCCTTGTAATTCAATTGGTTTTGAAATTTCACCTATCTCCAGGTCTTTTATTTTCTCAAGTAATTCCGGTGGAATATCCAACCATGTTAGATATCCAGTCTCCAAATCTTTCAGATCACGATTTTCTTCCGGATTGCCGGCTAATATTTCTTGTACAACTTTTGTATAACCACTTTCTTGCATAGAATTATAAATATTGAAAGCATCTTCTGAATTTAGTTCTACCCAATATCGTAGTTTCCATTTTACAGTTGATTTTGTAATTGCATCTTTTATTTCATCATCAGCAATTATGATGCTCTCATCCACTTTCTTTCTAAAGAGTTCTTCAACAAGCAACTCTTCCAAAAGTTGAGCTTCCTGATTTTTAACTCTTTCCGATTTATCCAAACCCAGCCGGTATCCTTCCTGAGAAAGCAATGCCTCATTAATCATATATTTGAGATAAAAATATTTTCTATCATTTGTTTTTTTTAAATGTGCAAATCCAAATTCATAATTTAACTGGAAATCTCTAGCAGATATCTCTTGTTCTCCAACATATGCGACTATATCCGGATCAGATTCTGATTCATTTCTACTGCATGCACTAGGAATTAGAAACAAGATTAAGAAAACTATAATAGACTTGATGATTGTGGTTTTTAGTTTCCTCATGCGTAAAAATTCATTGCCTTATTAAAACCGAATCATTTATATAAATTAGAACCGAAGAATCAGCCCAAAATTATGAATGGCATTTAACAATCCTAAATCAACGTAGGCATAGTCAACAAGCACTGCAAATTGTGAATCAGAAGGAGATAATATTAACCCAAGACCAAGAGACAGACCCCCGGTATTTTCATCAAGAAAAAGTGATCTATAACCAGCACGTAATGCAAAGGTTTCGAAAATTAAATATTCCATACCAACGTTTACGCTCTCCTGATCGTTATTTGGTTTTAGTAAATCGACAGCAAATGTTATATCTGAACTGATAGAACTTAGAATCAACTGATAGGAAACACCGAACCTGAACAACAGTGGAAGCGCAAATGAACCGGTTTCATAGTTGACAGGAATATTATCCACTCCTTCGTTAATAACATCCGGATCAACGACATTAAGTAGATCTCTTCCCGACATCTGCATATCCGTACCAAAATTTGAAATGCTGAAGCCCAATTGCAATCCTTTAAACTGTGTCAGATATATTGCACCAACATCAATTGCAAAACCTGTTGCGCTGCTGTGCCAAATTCTTTGGTTAATAAATTTTGCATTAATTCCAAACGAAAATCTGTCTGTAAGATTTAGAGCAAGTGATAGACCAATAGCCACATCCTGTGCGGTATAAAATTCACCAGTTCCATCTACAAGCTGCACTGTGCGAACCGGCTGCTCGCCAACACCAAAAATTGTAACATTAGCTCCAACAGAAAACATTTCATTAATTGATGTAGCTATACCGAAGTAGTCATAATTAGTATCCAGTATCCAATCAATGTGAGAAAAGGTTGCCTCAAACCCGGATAGCCGGCCTATACCTGCAGTGTTCCAATACATTGCAGTAGCATCTTGTGTTATAGCAGTATAAGCACCGCCCATTGCCTGGGCTCTTGCACCTACCCCAATTTCCAGGAAAGCAGCAGCCGTGGTGCCAACATTTGTTCCACTTGATCCGGAGCCACTCACTGATCCATCCTTTTGTGCCATAACTTTATTTGATGTAACAATCAGTATTATAAAAACCAAAATAGACGAATAATGGATTATATTCTTTGAATTAAAATAATCAGATAATTTATGTATCCGATTTAGAAATAATAACGTGCTTTCTTTTTTATTCAATAGTTGCATTTAGGGTATCTTCAAAATTTCTTATAATTTCATTAGAATTCATTTATTTTATTATTGCAAATCTGCCTACTTTTTGACCTATTCCCGGTGCATCTATGTGAAAGAAGTATACACCGTAAGCTACTTCAAGACCATCTGTACTTGTTAAATCCCAGGGTTCGCGACCATTATCCTGCGAAGCATTGTGATCAATAACTTCTACAAATTTTCCGCTTACAGTATAAATTCTAATCGTACATTGCATTGGAAGGTTAACAAAATCAACCCGGCGTTCTCCTCTTCCGGATAAAGCTGATGATTGTTTGCGCTCCAATGAGTTCACGCCTACGTACGGATCCGGAACAACGAATACATTATCCAGCAAACTCTCGTTTTGTTCTTTGGCAGCAATCCAGCCAACCGTAGAAAATTCATAAACATCTTCAGAAGAAAAGGGTTTGTACGTTGTTACTAGTAGAATATCGCCGCCTTCCGGTAAGATGAGTTCTAACCCGGTTGTGATACTGAATTCAAGCCGCCATGTTGTTGAAACATTAAAACCCTGTCGTTTGGCAATTAGCGTCAATACATCTCCCGGGCTTATCATATTTTCGTAACTGGTATCCGATTCAGTAAATTGAAATTCCATTTTTACATTTTCTGTGATATCCCAAACCTGGAAATTAACCGGTATGCGAAAATTCGCAAATTGGGCATATGATGTATCAGCAATTTCATCAAAGAATCGAATTTCAAAATCAATTGGGACATTAAGTTGCGGGGAATCATTTATATCTACATTAAGATTACTTCTGCCGGTCCATTCCACACTCTTGATCTCCGGTACTTCATCATTATTAAAGCTGAATTTTAGACCATCTACTACCTGTTTTTCAAGCTCGCTAGAGCCGAATAGATCAGAGCTGCCTGCTAATAGTATTTCGCCAGTTGCCTGGTCAATAATAGTGAACTCTGTTGTCAGGTGTTCCAATGTTGAATCATCGACAAAGAATACTTTATAAGTTCTATCTATAACCCCTTCCGGATCTGCTATCTCAGCCAAAAAAGAACCCGTTGCGTTTCCTGTTATATGAATTATTCCACTTTCTATAACCGGTGGCTGGTTTCCTGCTGCCGGTTCTCTTGGAACAATAGCAGCCACATTTATATCTAGCGAAAGCACATTTCCCAGAATGTCAACCTCTATCCTTTTACTTGTTTCACTGGGAGAGATAGGTTCTAAATTATCTATTGCCGATATTCCTCTGGCGAAAAAATCTGTATCGTATCCATGATCAACTCCAACAACTGCATAATAGTACGTTCGTCCATTATCAAGCAAAGTATCTATATATGAATGACGAAGCCCTGAATCAGTTCCCATATCATAACTGACACCTAATCCTTCAAGTGGTATTGGATGCGGTCCATATAGTCCGTTTTCCAAATCGAATTGTGCTATCGGCTCCCACAATATTGGATTACCAAATGCATCGGTAATAGTTTTAATTGAGTTAAAAAACGGATCGGTAGATCTGTAAATTTTATACATTTCAAAATCGTTACCATAAATGGGATCCCGTGAATTTTCAGATGCGTCATCCCACAATAAATAAATCCTGTGATCACCTGCAATTGCTGTAAGAGCTGGGGTAAGTGGTGGTTTTACAAAATTGAAATCAGCATCATAAATTCTTTGCATGGTTCTTTTGTTTCGTAGAATATCATCAAAATCGTTTCCGAACAAACTAGCAATTGCAAAACTTTCCGATGAACCGGGTGGAATACCGAAAAATCCGCTGCCATAGCTGAATGCAATATCAAATCCTGAAGTAGCTGTGGTAAACGAACCGGGTTGAATTTTCGTTTGCCAATAGTCTTCGTCATCTTTAGGTACAAATGTTCCGCCGGTACCGCCACCAAAAAAACTTGTTAAACCAATTTGATCAATCTCATCGTTATCTGTGAACTCAAAATTTGGCTCGCCAAGGTCATGCCTTCCATTTCCTTCAGTACCATCAGTGTCAGGACCTACATAGTTTGGATCAAAGGGAACTAACCCGTCAGAGCCAGTATCATCGTTTAACCTCTCTCCCGGGTCCCAAATCCCATTACCATTATCATCTGAAAATGTTCTCCAGTCCATATCATTATCTATCCCATCTTCCTGGCTTTCGTCAATCATTCCATCATCATCGTTATCTATACCATCATTCGAATTCCCAGGACTTTGTAAAAATGCAAATCCGAAATAACCCGTTTGCCTGCCTTGTAAGTCTAAACCATCCAAATCCCACTGAAAAGTTATATCATCCAAAATATCAAATGATGAAGCATCATCGTCCGAATCTCCCTGACCAATATCGGCATCTACATACATACCTACTATATTTTTATTCAGGGGTATTTCACTAACATTTTTTATCTGGTAAATTGAAATTAAAATGTCCTCTGCAAGCGGATTACTCCATTGAAAATTGCGCACTTCTACCTCAAGTCCGACACCCCGTCTGCCACCTTCAAGAAAC
>Ga0209988_10002576_pt1 | contig 11981 bp, 8 predicted proteins | sample N075metaG_FD_183115 | JGI IMG/M metagenome (GOLD analysis project Ga0209988, IMG submission 183115) | Deep subsurface microbial communities from Kermadec Trench to uncover new lineages of life (NeLLi) - N075 metaG (SPAdes) (version 2) | ecosystem: Environmental > Aquatic > Marine > Ocean trench... | reverse complement strand
TGAAGGTGAGGAATCGGCGAAGCACCGTAGGCTCATTATCCCCGCGGGCTTCACCGAACAGCTGAGTAGCGATAAGCAGGTAAGCATTTCTTTTGAGGGCTTGCGCGGCGGTTTCAGCAACCAATACGATTTTTTCCGGGTCCAGAAAGCAGCTTATTCGGTGCTCGGTGATTTGATCGTGGTGAAATCATCAGGAGCTGTTATTTCACCGGAGAATTTGGCGCAAGCCACAGCAGCAGCCCGACCGGTGCAACTGGAAGTAAGCCCGGCTGGGCACCAGTTGCAGATTCCTTCCGGCTTTCAACAGGCCATCCCGGGAATACTGGTCATGTTTACATTGCTGGTTCTGCTTACCTCGGGTGCCGCCATGCTGGTGGATGACCGTGAAAAGCAGTTATTAAGACGCCTAGCCTCGGCGCCGTTAACCCGCGGTCAGGTGGTGATGGGCAAATGGGCCGGTCGCATGGCGCTCGCCACGGTTCAGATTATGGTTGCTATCGGGGTTTCCTTTACACCCCTTTTTGATATGGACTGGGGTCAGGCACTGCCAATGGTGATTGTGATCCTGCTGGCCTGGGGTGCGCTTTGTACATCGATGTCTCTATTACTGGGCAGTCTCGCAAAAACGGGTAACCAGGCAGCAAACTTCGGCGCATTCGCAACCATGACGTTGGCGGCCCTGGGTGGCTGTTGGTGGCCAATCGAGGTGGCGCCAGCCTGGATGCAGCAGCTACAAATGTTCACACCAACCGGTTGGACCATGGACGCCTTGCACAAGCTCATCAGTTTTAACATGAGTTGGCAAAGTGTCTTGCCGCATATGGCGACGTTGGTTGTTGCAACCATTTTTGTTGGCTGGATGGCATCAAAACGCTTCCGTTTCGTCTAGGGACTCCTTAGATCAGTCAACGGCGTGGTCGCTGACCAGTGCAAATTGCCTACTATCAAGATGGATGGCAAGACGGCTGATATTGCTTAGTCCAGAGGCACTGAATTCTGCCACCAGCGTCCAGCGCCTGTCACCCGGCGATCTTTTATAAATCTTGCTGCCGTTACCGGTCCAGTAGGTTCCTTGTGCATCAATAGTGAAATCTTCACCATTCGGGAACAACGGCATAACGCCCCTGAGTTGTCGGGTTTCAGGGTCAAACGCAGCGATTTGCCAGGGTTCACGATTTTTATCGACAAACAGGATCTCACCGGTCTGCGGGTGTTTACGAATACTTCGACCGATATTCTCAGCCACCAGATTCACCGCGTCTGAGTCTGTAGAGGCAGTCTGCAGGGTAAAACTTTCCCCCAGAATGAACATGGCAACGTCATTTTCATTTATCCAGGCGTGATAACCGACCGGTTCAACATGGGGTAGAAGCAATTCCATTTCACCACTGTTAACATCGATAGCCCACAAGCGCTGTTTTTGATCTGCTTCAACCTGTATCACTGACAGTGCATTTCGTTTGGGAATGGGTGTAGGCGAATACTCGTCCTGCACTGTGTGGTTGACCATGGTTGTGGTCGAAGTTGTGATGTCAAAAGCTGCAATGTCTGTTTGCGAAGTCGTTTCGTCTTTAGCCACTTCGCGGGTGTAGTAAACAATTGAACCGTCAGCGGAGAAGTGGGGCTGATTGTTGTAACCATCACCTGTGCTGATTTTGACGGGGTCACCGGGCACGCCGTTTTCAATGGTAGCCAACCATACATCGTTGCCGGGTAAAGCTTGTGCAATGCCGTTGCCGGCAAGTGCCACGGTCAGCATCGCCGTACTGGATAAAATGAATTTCTTCATGAAAAATCGTCCTTCAACGCAATTAAGCCATCAGTGATGATTTCTTTTCGCCAACCAAGGAATCGTTCTGGGATTGGCGCATCCCGGGGTGTCAGAATCAGTCCTTCCAGTTCACGTCTTGAGGCCAGCAGGGCAGGTTCCACAGAAAGTTGGGTGGCCTTTTCTTGCACCATACTGCGCATATCAGCCATTAATTTCTTATGCTTTGGTTGCAGGGTGTCCGAGGCTTTGGCCGTTTCGCCTTCAGCAAGGACCCGGTCGATGAGGGCTATCAAAGTATGTCCATTACGCAGTACCGCCTTTGGGTGCCATATATCCAGTTCGGATAATGCGTCGAGACTGTTGGGTTGTTGGTTGGCAATGGTCATCAGGGCGGTGTCCTGAATGACAAAACCACGGGCCAGGTTTCGTTGCTCGGCCTCCTTGTCCCGCCAGCTTGCCAGCGTCTGCAAAATGGCCAGTGCAGTGCCATCAAGACGGTTGTGACCGGCAATTCTTTTCCAGGATAGGTCGGGGTCAGCGGGTGTTTGTGCCTTGTTCAGTAATCGGGTGCAGTCCTCTGCCAGCCAGTCATCCCTGCCCAGATCTTTCAGCTGGCTCAATAACTGCCTGTGCATCATCGGCAACAAACACACATCCAGCGCCGCGTAGTGCAGTTGTGCAGGCCGCAATGGTCGTTTGCACCAGTTTGAACGGGTTTCGCCCTTGTCGATGGCCAAATCAAGTAGCCATTCAACCGTTTTGTGATAGCCCATTTGTAAAGACTGACCAAGCATGGCGCAGGCAATCTGGCTGTCAAATAATGGTTCTGGTACTGCGCCCGTGGTGAAAAGAAGAACATCCAGATCCTCGGATGGAGCGTGCAGGATTTTTATAATTGACTGGTCTTCAAATAAGGTGGAAAGCGGCCGCAGGGAGCCGGTTTTAAACGGGTCGACCAACCACACTGTTTTACCGTCAGAAAGTTGCACCAGGCCAAGCTCGGCACGCCAGGTTCTTTCGCGCACGAACTCGGTGTCGATACCGAGGATATCGCATTCAAGCCAGTCCTCGATGGTCCGCTCCAGCTGGGATGCTGACTCGACCATAACGGGTTGCTGGGCAGCTGCAAGTGCAATATCTACTTCGTCTTTGTTGACCATATTACGTGTAATTATTTACTTCTTTTTCGTGTGTTTTTGATTGTTTGATCGGGCTTATGACGCTGCTGCTTGTGCTTGTCGATGCACGGCTTCTGAGTTAAGGTTGCATGCTGCAAACGGCTGCGGGCAATCGGTTGCGGAAACCTTAACATGACGGAGGCTACAGGTAAGGGAAATTGCATGTTTGCCAATACAATAACCTTCAAATACCTGACTTTGCTGGTCTCGATCGGTGGTTTTTTGTGTGCGCCTTATTTGCCGGCGCAACAGCAGTCAGGCGTTAGCAATGATGCTGAATTACCTGCTGAAAATCAGGCTGTCGATGATAATCGTCATATCGATAGACTGGGTGAAGTCAGCGTAGATGAATGGGAGCTGGACCTCGCTTTACCCATTGGGGTGCCGGCAGCCGCACCGGTTGATAACAACTTTTCTCTACCGGATGAACAACAGGATCAGGCTTTACAACAATTATTGTCAAAACTGGGAGTAAATCCTGGTAATTCCAAGACCCTGTCACAGTTAAATGCATTGTTGAGAGATGTGCTGCAACAAGCCTATGACTTGATGGTTCCAGGTTCATTTGGCCAGGCAGCACAAATGCTGTCGCTCATTCAATCCATCAACCCTGATTTTCATGACCTTGAAGCTGCAAACAGCCGCATCAAGGTTTTGGCTGAAGCAAACGACCTGCTGATGTTCGGTAATTCCGCCTTGCTGGCGCAAAAACTGACCTCTCCAGACCGGGGTAATGCACTTTATTATTTTAACCTGGCCTTGAGCAAGGACCCGGAAAATGAATCGGCAAAACAGGGCGTTGGGAAAATCCAGGAGGCACTGATCCAAAACGCGATGGAAACAGCCCGCGAACTGGATTTTGAACTGGCTGAAGTATGGTTGCAGGAGGCTTCCACCATTCAGGACAATCAGGAACTGGTGGAGCACGCCCGAATTGAACTTGCTGCCATTCAACAGCAGCGTGCGGATGAATTGGAGCAAAAGGTCATTGCTGCGTTGAACGCCGGTAAATACAGTCTGGCCGATTTCAATATCATCGATCTGATCGCACTCGGTGGTCAGGAAATTCGTGTCCAGGAACTACGAAGCAGACTTAAAGAGGCCCGTGTTTACGCTGGCTACGAACCGGGACAGTTGATTACGGATGATTTCCTGCGATCCGGTAACAAGGCACCGACCATCATCGTGATAGCCGCCGGTAGCTTTCTGATGGGAACAGACGGGCGTACCGGTGGGGCTTACGACAACGAGCACCCACGACACAGGGTAACTTTCGAACAGGGTTTCGGTCTTGGGGTCAGAGAGGTGACGGTGGGGGAATTTCGCTTGTTCATCGAGGCAACCGGTTACAGAACCGCGGCGGAGCGCAAGGGTGAATCAAGCGTCTACCATGAATCGGCCGGTCGGCTTAACCCGCGCGAAGGCATTACCTGGGAACACACTTACCATGGTAGAAAGGCCAAAGCTGACATGCCGGTCCTGCATGTGAATATTTATGATGCCCAGGCTTATCTTGAGTGGTTGACGGATCAAACCGGTAAGAAATACCGTCTGCCATCGGAAGCGGAATATGAGTTCGTGGCCAGGGCAGGTGGCAGTGGTACCTACTGGTGGGGTGAAGGATCACCGCCGGAAGTTGTAGAAAACCTCACCGGTGAACGGGATAGCTCACCTGGAAAGCGGCAATGGAGCACGTTTTTCAAGAAATATGGTGATGGTCACTGGGGACCGGCGCCCGCCGGTGCGGTTGGTGACGGCAATATGGCGCACCCTATGGGCGTCCGGGATATTACCGGTAATGTCAGCGAGTGGACTGAAGATTGCTGGCATCAAAACTACATGAAAGCGCCCGTAAATGGCTCGGCCTGGATTAATCCTGGTTGCCAGCGCAGGGTCGTACGAGGCGGCTATTGGGCCAGCGCGCCCGTAAAGAGCCGGGCGGCATTCAGAATATCCGCCAAGCCTGAAACCTACGGGCCGGTGGTTGGTTTTCGCGTGGCGCGGGATCTTTGATTACTTCTCCACTTCCCTTTCTTTAAGTACTGAATTGAGTATCAAGGCGAGACGGGATGCTGCGGTGCTCATGCGCCGCTGAATGAGTGGCCAGTTTTGTCTTTCATAGTTTTCATCGATCATTTTTGATGCGGGATAAACACGCTGTTTGGCGAGCTCGTGCGATTCATTTGTCCAGCGGTTAACCATCTCGGGCGACCAGTTTTCAGAGATCTCACTAGCGGGGATATCGCTCACAATTTGGGTGAGTTCTGCACTGTTTTTGGCGTGCCGGGCAATCAGCGCTGAATCCCACAGACTATGCAAGTTTGTTTGCTCACCTCTAAACACCACCTCAAAATCATTACCGCCGCGGTCATCCGCAAATCCAGCATGTAGTGGTTGATGCAGGTCACCGGTCAGATGGCACAACCAGGCAAATGCCTGCCAGCGCTTTTCTTTGGATGCCCCAGGTTCACCCAGCTCGCCGGCATAGCGTTTGATGGCCTCGGTGGCGCAGTGTTGCTGCGGGCAATCCCTTGATTCCAGATACTCGAAATCACCACGCGGAATATTGATGTAGTGCAGCGGGTAGCTCCAGGACCATTCATCGGTTTCCCGAACTTCGTCCGGCCAGTTGCAGGCCTCACTGATGGCCTGTTGATCCAGGCTGCCCATGATGGTTTCAAGTTCGCTCAGGGCTTCAGCGTTTAGTTGCCTGACGGCCAGTGTTCCAACAGTCGTATGTCCATTTGATCCCCATGCAAGTGCCACGGTGCTGTAGGCCGAAAAGACAACAATCGAAAACATGGCCAAAACTACGCGGGCAGTGAACCTGTGGTGTTTGCTTTGCATTGGAAATGTGTTTCGGAGGAAATTGGTTTACAGGATACGGAAATAGAGGTGGCTTGTCATTCGGCACGGTCTCGCTCATCGGTGATTTGTGGCCGCCTCAATTCTGAACACAGGAAAATTGATTCCGGGATTATCAATACCAGGAGGGCATGCCCGCGCCCGCGATGTCCACGCGAACCGTAAACAACCGCCCGCTGGGTTTTTTGTGTATGACCTCACGGTCATTGCTATCCGAGGCTGTAATGAGTAGGGTGCGACCATCCTCGCCGCCAAGCATACAGGCGGTGGCAGCGGTGGAGTTCATACCAACCTTGTCGGTGACTTTGCCTCCCTCAAGCACCCTGAAGACACCGCCGTAACCCGCCGTGACCCAGACACCACCCTCAGCATCCATGCAAATCCCGTCAGGCATCGATCCTGGCGTGGTTGCAAACGTCGCGTGGTTGCTGAGAGTACCTTCTTCAGCGAGATCCCATTGGTGCACCAGAAACAGTAAAGAGTCAGCTGCTATCAGGCGTCTGCCATCGGGTGTAATGACCATACCGTTGGTAAATTTGGTCTCGTTGGAGGCTACCGAGACCTTACCTTCGGTATCTACCCGGATCAGTGGGCTGTTGAGCACCTTGCTTAGTTCAACTTTGCCAAACTCAAAATTGACGCTGTCCACGAAGATGATGCCGTTCTCAGCTCTGACAAGGTCATTGAGCCCGTAAGTGGCGATGCCTGTCAGGTCCGCGATTTCCTCCAGGGCGGCGCCGTTGTCTTTGCGGAGCAAAAGTTTTCTCTTGAATACGGATGTCACGACAATTTCATCGCTGTCTGGAGAAGTAAATACCCAGCCGGACAGCCAGTCATCGATTTTCAGAAAAACTTCCTTACTGCCGTCTTTATGGATCTTGAAAAGAGTGCCTTCATCAATGCTCGTGCAATAAAAAAATCCACGATGCCAACGCGGTGATTCCGGAAATATGAAACCATCGCAGAGAAATTCGGGTCGATGTTGTTTAAGCATAAGTCACGCCTTCGTTGAGTTATTTTAAATTCGGGCCACAGGCTTTCCTCGCAAAGTGGCTGGCGCGTATTATGTTGGAGTCAACTGGATCTGAATTTGCATTTTGCGTCAATTTGGTGCAAAACATGTTCATGTTGTCAACGAAAACGAGAGCGGCAGTCATTAACGGCTTCGACCAACTGGTCGAAGAACTGGGTGGTGACTATCGGAAAGTAGCAAGTAAAGCCGGTCTGGACCTGGACGAAAGTGCCGACCCCAATGCGCTCATTGCATCATCGGTTGTGAAGAACGTACTCGATTATTCTGCTAGGGAAACCGGTTGTGCTCACTTTGGATTGCTACTTGCACAGCGGCATGACAAGGTAAGTTATCTCGGCTTGCTGGGTCAGGTCATGCAATCCGCACCGACCCTCGGTGTTGCGCTGGAAGATGGCTTCAATTTCATCGGGCTGCATACCGGGGCCAGCCTCTGGCAGCTACACACCTCGGATGAGGTAAGTTATGTCACTTATGCCCTGCTGGAAGGATCCGAAGGCGGCAGCGAACAAGTACAACAATTCGTCATTACATCAATGTGGCAATTGTTACACGTCCTCACAGATCACCATTGGCGTCCCACCATGATCAACTTTTCTTTTAAAAGGCCGACAAACATCACACCTTTCCGGCGTATGTTTGGTGTTCCTATCATGTTTAACAGTGATTTCTGTGGTGTCATTTTTCACTCTTCCGATCTGAGAATTGAACTTTCCGGCCGGAAAACAAGCCTTCATGACGCCCTCGTCCGCTACGCCATCGAAGTTACCGAGAGAAAACCGCTGAATTTTACCGAGCAGGTTCGAATTTTGATTCGCAAAAATCTCGAGATACATAAAATAGGTGCTGGAACAATCACCCAGTTCCTGCCATTTGAAAGACGCACCATGCAGAGAAAACTCAAGCAAGATGGCACCAGTTACCGGGATTTGCTCAACGAGGTTAGGGTAGAACTGGCCAAGGATTGGTTGTGTAATTCTGATATTCCGATAACACGCCTGGCCGAGCGGCTACAATACAGCGGTTTGGCGACTATGACTCGAGCATTCAAAACCCAAACTGGTTTGACTCCAAAAGCCTGGCGACTAAAGACGCGAGAGCTGCATTCAATCTGATTTTCCGAAACCTGTTGTATAAATGGCGGCTTAGTACCGTAACATTTTGACGCAAAATGCAAAGACATCTGACGCAAAATGATAAACCTGCCCAAGACCTGAACACTACCCTTCTCTAAGCAAATCTTTAAATCCGCGAGTGCCGTTGGCCTGTTTGGACTGCCATTCGCATTCAGCCCGGTAATGTACCTGGCTACAGCAAAGAGGAGACCTCATGAAAATTACCTACCTTAGGACACTTTGTTTTGTAGCCATTTTTATCATGTCGATTAATAACTCAGCCCTGGCCGATGATCGTCCCAACATCGTCATTATCCTGGCCGATGACATGGGTTACTCGGATATGGGCTCATTCGGTGGCGAGATCAAAACTCCAAACTTCGATGCGCTGGCACAGGCGGGTGTACGCTTCACACAGTTCTATACCCATGCGAGTTGCTCGCCGACACGGTCCGTCATGCTTTCCGGCGTCGATACCCACTTAAATGGCCTCGGCAATATGGACGAATGGACCGCACCTAATCAGGTAGGGCAACCTGGTTACGAGGGCTATCTCAATCATTCTGTCGTCACTCTGCCGCAATTACTCAAAGAGGCGAATTACCACACCTATATGACTGGAAAATGGCACCTGGGTAAAGCACCCGACAAAATCCCAAGGGCTCGCGGTTTCGAGCGCGATTTCTCATTGCTCGACGGTGGCGGCAACTACTGGGATATGACCAATGTCAGTGCGCTCTCGCCCCAGCTTGTGTTCACTGAAGACGGGCAATACTTGAGCGAACTACCAAAAAACTATTACGCGACCCGCACTTACACCGACAAGATGATCGAATTCATCGAAGCCAATCGTGGAGATGGCAAACCGTTTTTTGCCTATGTGGCGCACCAGGCACCGCATGATCCGTATCACCTGCCGAAAAAATGGCGTGGGCGGCATGTCGGTGAGTACGACAAGGGTTGGGATGCGATACGACGTGAACGACTGAAACGGCAGATCGAAATCGGTATTGTCCCTGAAGGTACGACCTTGTCTGAACGTATGTGGTTCGTACCCGACCCGACGCAGCTGGCGGCGGCGCCACGTGCCATGCTCGGTATGAAGATGGAACTCTACGCCGGCATGGTCGAGAATATGGACTTCCACGTGGGGCGGCTGATCGACTACCTGAAGTCGATCGGCGAGTACGACAACACGATTTTCCTGGTGTTTGGTGACAACGGCGCGGAAGGCACTGACCTGTTCGAGATGATCGCGGGCACACCCGGTTCGCTGAATTACTTGTGGGCGGCAAAAAAGTGGTCGAACACTGACCCCAAGGCATGGGGTGAACCGGGTTCGTTTATCGGTTATGGCCCAATGTGGGCACAGGTATCGATGACGCCGTTCAGCCAGTACAAGGGCTGGCTCGCCGAGGGTGGCATCCGCAATGCGCTGATTGTCAGCGGCCCGGTCGTCAGACGTCCGCGCGGCAGCATTCACGACCCGCTCATGCATATTGCCGACATTATGCCGACACTGCTGGAGGTTGCCGGGACTGAATACCCCGTTAACCACGGCGGGCGCGTTCTGCCACCTATAAAGGGCAAGTCCTGGGTGCCCATGCTGTCCGGGCAAGCTGAAACCATCCGTTCCCCACAAGATTATCTCGCCTGGGAACTCTTTGGCAATCGCGCATTGAGACAGGATAATTGGAAGATACGCTGGCAGTGGAAGCCGTTTGGTACCGGCAACTGGGAACTCTTCGACCTGGTCGCGGATTCGGGGGAACGTGTAGATTTGTCAGCCCGGCGGCCAGAAAAATTGGTCGCAATGTTGGAATTATGGGACGACTACGTCGCTCAAAACAATGTGATTCTGCCGAGCCGCTCTCTTTTCGAAACCTTGGAAGACCAATTGCCCAAACGTGTCCCGGATGACCCCGGATATCCGCCCCTTATTAACAAACGGCAGTTCGTGCCACCCTCTGAAATGGTAAAGGAGTCGAATTAATGAACTACACTCGAACTATTCAATGCTTTATTGCGGTGGCCGTCTTCGTCATGATGATGTTCCCGACTGCTGCCGATGCCCAGGTGCCGCCGCGGTTCTATTGGAAGAGCCTGATTGGTGCCAACGCTGTGCCGGTGATCTATATGGACATGAGCGGTAACGTCAATCCCTTTGACCCGGCGCATTTTGTTATCCCCGAGTCCAGTGTCAGCGCGAGCGTAGCGCTGGGTGGTTACGCGCGGACTTTCTCCCTGTTCAACCGATCCGCCCTGGTAGCCGTTCTGTTGCCAATGGGCAGGATTTCCGGTGAGGCCTCGTTGTTTGACCAGACCTTCAAGCAGAGCACCGGCGGTTTTGGAGACCCGACACTGGAATTTGTCATCAACCTGGTTGGTCCTCCACCGATCAAAAATATGCCGGATCTTATGCGCTATGAACCCGGTTTTTCGTTGGATCTGCTGGTGGACCTGATCGTGCCCATCGGTGAGTACGACAACGAAAAGGCGCTGAATATCGGTCAGAATCGCTGGTATGGAAGAGTCGGTGCACCTATCGTCTGGCAACTCGGTAGCTGGGTTCCAGGCCGGCGCACCACGCTGGAATTTCTGCCGTCGGTCTGGTTGTTTGGTGACAACGACGACTTCGTTGGACACCGGCTTTCCACCGATCCCAAGTTCCAACTGGAAGGTCACCTGACACGTGATTTTCACGAACACTTCTGGGGCTCCCTGGACATGAACTACATGGCCGGCGGCCAATCAAGTGTCGATGGCGAAAGCGGGGAAGACCTGGACATGCTCGGTTTGGGCTTCACCCTGGGGTACCACATCAATGACAATATCCAATTGACGGCCGGATACATGGCAACTGTTAACGACAGCGCGCCCACCGACCTGCGTATGGATGTTTTCAAGCTGTCGCTGGTATTCGGCTGGCATCCGCTGATCGAGGGCATGAAACGTCTCGGTGATTAGAAATCCTGATGACAAGCAACGCAGGCAAGCCAACGATGCGACTAACTACAGGTCATTTCCAGTTAGATTGTTTATGATAGTGAGATACCGGAATGGTCTATCGGAAAACCGCATTCATGGATTCATCGACACGAACGCCTCCGTCTGACCTCCCTGATGATCAACGGGTGGTCTCAGTCTTGCGAATTACCGATCCTACAGCCGTAGGCGATTCGAATCAGGTTTATAACATGGACGTTATCAATCTCAATCCGGAAGAATTTGAGTACAAGCAAATCATCGTTCCACTTGTAGAGTGTAGTTTGATTTATCAGTCTACAAATACGGCTTTGAGTACTCGAAGTAGCATCTACGAGGGTTTCGAATCCTGTTTTATTCTGGGGCCGCATGCACGCGGCAATATCGACGGCTTGGAACTGAATCCTTACACAATGATTGCTGCTGGATCGGATGCGCAGGGTGATTTGGTGCTTGAAAACGACTTTGAGACGGTAGCATTGATAGTGCCACCCCGCGTGCTCGACAAACATCTAAATCTGCGAGGTAAGAAACGGAATTTTGCTATACCTACCAAACCCGAAGTTTGGCATCCGGCCAAGCAAGAAGCGCGTGATCTTTTTGAGCTCGGGGTGCGGATTGCTGAAGCAGCAGAGAGTGCCCCTGAGATTTTCAATGGTAGCCATTGGGCGCGGTACGGTGCCCAGATAGAGTTTATGGACGCTCTGCTTGCCAGCATTGAATCGTGTATCCCGGATGAGTGTTTTGATACTGACAAGATAGGAAGATCACACAGCCAGATCGTCAAGGCGTGTAAGGATTACACCTTAAGTCTTGATGGGCGTCGGCCCTATCTGAGTGAACTATGTGCAACGGCCAACGTCAGTGAGAGGACCTTGCAGAACGCGTTCAACAACATTATGGGCATGTCACCACTGACCTACCTTCACCGTCTTCGGCTGCATCGGGCTCGAGATGAACTTCGCAAAGCAAAGAGTGATTCAACGACCGTGACCGACGTGGCCATGAACTGGGGGTTCTGGCACTTTGGTGATTTC
>Ga0209988_10002571_pt1 | contig 11991 bp, 7 predicted proteins | sample N075metaG_FD_183115 | JGI IMG/M metagenome (GOLD analysis project Ga0209988, IMG submission 183115) | Deep subsurface microbial communities from Kermadec Trench to uncover new lineages of life (NeLLi) - N075 metaG (SPAdes) (version 2) | ecosystem: Environmental > Aquatic > Marine > Ocean trench... | reverse complement strand
GGGGAGGGCTAAACCCCGGTGTGCGGCATCATCGGCATCATCGGTGCGGCCCCCGCCTGCCCCATTCTGGTTGACGGCCTCAAGCGCCTGGAATACCGCGGTTACGATTCCGCCGGTTTGGCGACGCTGGTGGGTGGGCGCATCGAGCGCCGCCGCGCCGAGGGCAAGATCGCCAACCTCGAGGCGGTTCTCGCCGCCGAACCGCTCAGCGGCACCACCGGCATCGGCCACACCCGCTGGGCGACCCATGGCAGCCCCAGCGAGGCCAACGCCCATCCCCATGCCAATGAAGCGGTGGCGGTGGTTCACAACGGCATCGTCGAGAATTTCCAAGCCCTCAAGGAAGGCCTGGTCGCCCAAGGCCACGTTTTCGAAAGCGACACCGATACCGAGGTCATCGTGCACCTGGTGGCGCGCTATCTCGGCCAGGGTCTCGCCCCGGCCGAGGCGGCGACGCGGGCGTTGGGCGAATTGGAAGGGGCCTTCGCCCTGGCGATGATCTTCGCCGGCCATTCCGACCTGGTGATCGGCGCGAGAAGGGGCAGCCCGTTGGCGATCGGCCATGGCGAAGGCGAGATGTTTCTCGGCTCCGACGCCCTGGCGTTGGCGCCGCTGACCAAACGCATCTGTTACCTCGATGACGGCGATGTGGTGGAATTGACTCGCGACGGCGCCGCCATCTTTGATCACACCGGCGCCCTGGTGGAGCGGCCGATTCGGGAAACCGCGACGATCGGCGATGCCATCGGCAAGGGCAATTTCAGCCATTACATGCTGAAGGAAATCTATGAACAGCCGACGGTGATCGGCGATACCCTCGCGTCCTTCGTCAATCCCGCTTCCCTGGAGGTGAGCCTGCCCGACCTGCCGGTCGATTTCGCCGACCTGCCGCGCTTGCAGTTGCTGGCCTGCGGGTCGTCGTGGCATGCCGCCTTGATCGCCCGCTACTGGTTCGAGAGCATCGCCCGTCTGCCGGCCGAGGTCGATATCGCCTCCGAGTTTCGCTATCGCGCTCCGGTGCTCGCCGCGGGCGGCGCGGCGCTGGCGATTTCCCAGTCCGGGGAGACCGCCGATACCCTGGCGGCGCTGCGCCTGGCACGGGAACTCGGCCAGACCACGCTGGCCATCGTCAACGTCGCCGAAAGCACCATGGCCAGGGAGGCCGAGGGCACGCTTCTCACCCATGCCGGGCCCGAGGTGGGGGTGGCCTCCACCAAGGCGTTCACCACCCAGATGACGGTTCTCGCCTGTCTCGCCATCGCCGCCGCCCGGGCCCGGGGCGCCATCGATCACCAACGCGAGGCGGCCTTGTCCCAGGCCATCACCGAGGTGCCGGCGCGGGTCGCCGAGGTGCTGCGCCACGACTCGAAATTGAAGGAACTGGCCAAGGAAATCGCCGCCGCCCGCCACGTGTTGTTCCTGGGCCGGGGCACCGGCTACGCGGTGGCCCTGGAAGGCGCGTTGAAGCTGAAGGAGATCACCTATATTCCGGCCGAAGGATTCGCCGCCGGCGAGATGAAGCACGGCCCCATCGCCCTGATCGACAACGATATCCCCATCATCGTCGTGGCGCCGTCCGATCGACTTTTCGAAAAAACCGCGTCCAACATGCAGGAAGTGGTCGCCCGCGGCGGCCGGGTGATCTTCCTGTCCGACGCCGAAGGGATCGCCCGGCTCGGCGGCCTGGCCGCGGCCAGTGTCGAGATTCCCGCCGTCGACGCCTTCGTCGCGCCGATACTCTATACCATCCCGGTGCAGCTCCTGGCCTACCACGCCGCCGTCATTCGCGGCACCGATGTGGACCAGCCGCGCAACCTCGCGAAGTCGGTCACGGTGGAGTGAGGTTTGGCTCTGTAGATCCGCCGCATGGTTCCAGGGGGCGGCGGGCCGGGTTTCCCCGGCGTCCGCAACGCGGTCTGGAATCCCCCGGGGATCACCCTGCAGCCCTGACGGCGCGCGCCGATTATTGCGGTTAACAGCCCCAGGGGTGGGCGGTATAGTGGCGCCAAATCTTCAGGGGCACCGCCCCCCGGTTCCTTGATCAGAAGGGGAGAGCGATGAGGCTCAGGGACAGGAAGCTTTTCCGCCAAAAATGCTACGTCGGCGGGGCCTGGGTCGGCGCCGATGACGGCAAGACGTTCCGCGTCAACAACCCGGCCGACGACTCGACGCTCGGCACCGCGCCCAGCCTGGGAAAGGCGGAAACGCGGCGCGCCATTGTGGCGGCCAATGCCGCCTGGCCCGCCTGGCGCGCCAAGACCGCCAAAGAGCGCGCCGCCATCTTAGGCCGCTGGCACCGGTTGATGGTCGCCAATGCCGACGACCTTGCCGCCATCATGACCGCCGAGCAGGGCAAGCCCTTGGCCGAGGCCAAGGGAGAGGTGGTCTATGCGGCGTCGTTCATCGAATGGTTCGCCGAGGAAGGCAAGCGGATCTACGGCGACATCATCCCCGAAAACGTGCCGGGCCGGCGCATCATCGTCACCAAGGAACCCATCGGCGTGGTTGCCTGCATCACGCCGTGGAACTTCCCCTCCGCCATGATCACCCGCAAGGCGGCGCCGGCCTTGGCCGCCGGCTGCACCGTGGTGGCGCGGCCCGCCTCCCAGACGCCCTTTTCGGCCTTTGCCTTGGCGGAATTGGCGGAACGCGCGGGCATGCCCGCCGGGGTCTTCAATGTGGTCACCGGGCCGTCCGCTGTCCAGGGCGCGGAACTGACCGGAAACCCCATCATCCGCAAGTTGTCGTTCACCGGCTCGACCGAGGTCGGCAAGCTTTTGATGGCGCAATGCGCGGGCACCGTGAAGAAGACCTCCATGGAGCTGGGCGGCAACGCGCCCTTCATGGTCTTCGATGACGCCGATCTCGACGCCGCGGTCCAGGGCGCCATGGCATCCAAGTACCGCAACACCGGCCAGACCTGCGTTTGCGCCAACCGCATCCTGGTCCAGGACAAGGTCCATGACGCCTTTGTCAGGAAGCTGGTGGCGGCGGTCCGCAAGCTCAGGGTGGGCGACGGCTTCAAGCCCGGGATCACCCAGGGGCCGCTGATCGACCAAAAAGCCGTGGACAAGGTGAAGGAACACATAGCCGATGCGGTTTCCAAGGGCGCGCGCGTTCTCACCGGCGGCAAGCGCCATCGCCTCGGCGGGACCTTCTTCCAGCCCACGGTGATCGTCGGCGTAACGCCCAAGATGTTGGTGGCCAGGGAAGAAACCTTCGGACCGGTGGCGGCGATATTCCGCTTCCGCACCGAAAGCCAGGCCATCCGCATGGCCAACGACACGGAATTCGGCCTGGCCGCCTATTTCTATGCCCGCGATATCGGGCGCGTCTGGCGGGTGGCCGAGGCGTTGGAATACGGCATCATCGGCATCAACGAAGGCATTATTTCCACCGAAGTGGCGCCCTTCGGCGGGGTCAAGGAATCGGGAACCGGCCGCGAGGGCTCCAAATACGGGATCGATGAATTCGTCGAGGTGAAATACATGTGCATGGGCGGCATCGACGCTTAGGACACAGGGCCTTCGGGGGAGAACCATGGCCGATTACGATTTCGACCTTTTCACCATCGGCGCGGGTTCCGGCGGGGTGCGCGCGGCGCGCCTGGCCGCCGCCAAGGGCAAGCGGTCGGGCCTTGTGGAGGAATGGACGGTGGGCGGCACTTGCGTGCATCGCGGTTGCGTGCCCAAGAAGTTCTACGTCTTCGCCTCTCATTTCGCCGACGATTTCGACGATGCCGCCGCCTATGGCTGGACCGTGGAGGGGCGGCGTTTCGACTGGCCGACCCTGGTCGAGGCCAAGAAGACGGAGCTCCGGCGCCTCGAGGGCATTTACCACAAGGTCCTCGCGGACGCCGGGACGAAACTGTTCACCGGCCACGCTACCTTGGAAGACGCCCACACCATCCGCATCGGCGCCAATACCCTGAGCGCGGAGAACATCCTGATTTCAACCGGCGCCAGTCCGTACCTTCCGCCCATCGACGGCGCCGAACTCGCCATCACGTCCAACGAGATTTTCGACCTGCCCGAATTCCCGAAACGGCTGGTGATCAATGGCGCGGGTTATATCGCTCTCGAATTCGCCTGCATCATGCACGGGCTGGGCGCCGATGTGACCATGGTCTATCGCCGGCTCGGCGTGCTGCGTGGCTTCGATGAAGACATCCGCATCGCGGTGCAATCGGAATTGACGGAAAAAGGCATCCGGTTTCGGTTCGAGGCCGAGATCGAGAGGATCGAACAGGCCGAGGACGGCCTGGCGGTTACGCTTTCGGGTGGAGATGTTCTCGCCGCCGACCAGGTTCTCTTCGCAACCGGCCGGGTGCCCAACACGGCCGAGCTCGGCCTGGAGGCGGCGGGTGTGACCCTGGAAGAGAACGGCGCGGTCCGTGTCGATGAATATTCGCGCACCGCCCAGTCCCACATCTTCGCCATCGGCGATTGCACGGACCGGGTCAACCTCACGCCGGTGGCCATTCACGAGGCCGTCTGCCTGATCGAAACCCTTTACGGCGAGGCCCCCCGCGCGCCGGATCACGAGAGCATCGCCACCGCCGTGTTCACCCAGCCGCCGGTGGGTACGGTAGGTTTGACCGAGGACCAGGCGCGCGCCCGATTCGATAACATCGACATCTACCGCACCCGGTTCCGTCCCCTCAAGCACGCCATCACCAAGCGCGAGGAATACGTGATGATCAAGCTCGTCGTCGACGGCGCGTCCGACCGGGTTTTGGGTGTTCACATGGTGGGGATGGACGCCGCGGAAATCATCCAAACCCTGGGGATCGCCATCAAGGCGGGGGTAACCAAGGCCGAGATGGACGCCACCATGGCGGTGCATCCGACCACCGGGGAGGAACTGGTGCTGATGTACGAACCCATGGCTCGAGGGTAGGGAATAGCCAAACCGGGATGATATCGCGTCTTTGCGGGTGAACGAAATTCCCCCGTTTGGCTGGAAAATCGGCGCGAAGGAGCGTATAAACGCGCCTTCGAATCAGAAGTTGGTTCGTTTTCCTGATTTTTGAGGTGAACCATGGCTTCCAAGTGGACGCCTTCAAGCTGGCGCGAAAAACCCATTGTGCAGCAACCCGATTGGCCCGATGCGGCCAAACTGGCCGAGGTGGAGGCGACCCTTGCCAACTACCCGCCGCTGGTCTTCGCCGGCGAGGCGCGCAGGCTGACCGAGCAGCTCGCCCGGGTGGCGGATGGCAAGGCCTTCCTGTTGCAGGGGGGCGACTGCGCGGAAAGCTTCGCCGAATTTCATGCCGACAATATTCGCGACACCTTCCGGGTGCTGCTGCAGATGGCTGTGGTGCTGACCTTTGGTGCCAGCTGCCCGGTGGTCAAGATGGGGCGCATGGCGGGCCAGTTCGCCAAGCCACGGACCGACGACTTCGAGACCCAGGACGGGGTTACCTTGCCGAGCTACCGGGGTGATATCGTCAATGGCATGGAATTCACCGAAGAGGCCCGGAGGCCCGATCCGGAACGCTGGCTCAAGGCCTATTCCCAGTCGGCATCGACCCTTAACCTTCTCCGTGCCTTCGCCCAGGGTGGTTTCGCCGACCTCCATCGGGTGCACCGCTGGAATCTGGGCTTTGTCGCCGAGAGCTCCCAGGGGGAGCAGTACCGGGAACTGGCCGACCGCATCGACGAAACACTGGGCTTCATGGAAGCTTGCGGGCTGACGTCGGAAACAATCCCGCAGATCCGCGAGACCGACTTCTTCACCTCCCATGAGGCGTTGTTGTTGGGTTACGAGGAAGCCTTGACCCGCACCGATTCACTGACCGGTGAATGGTATGACTGTTCCGCCCATTTTCTTTGGGTTGGGGACCGTACCCGCCAAGCCGACAACGCCCAGGTCGAGTTCCTCCGCGGGGTCAAAAATCCCCTCGGCATGAAGGTTGGCCCGACCATGGAGGCTGACGACCTCATCAGGATCATCGACCTCCTCAACCCGGACAACGCGCCGGGGAGGCTCACCCTGATTTGCCGCATGGGGGCGGACAAGGTGGAAGTAAAACTGCCGCCCCTGGTCCGTGCCGTCGAGCGCGAAGGGTGCAGGGTGGTGTGGTCCTGCGATCCCATGCACGGAAATACGGTGGCGTCATCCAGTGGCTACAAGACGCGCCATGTGGACCGGATCCTTGAGGAGGTGCGTGGATTCTTCGCCGTGCATCAGGGCGAGGGCACCTATGCGGGCGGCGTTCACTTTGAAATGACCGGCCAGGACGTCACCGAATGCATGGGCGGCGCCCAGGCGATAACCGAGCACGCGCTCGCCGACCGCTATCACACCCACTGCGACCCCCGTCTCAATGCCAGCCAGGCCCTGGAACTGGCCTTCGTCATCTCCGACATGCTCAAGGACGCGCGCCAGCAGAATGGCGGCTCCCGAATTAGGGCGGTTTCCTGAGCACATGTTTCCCGAAGGCGCGGGCGGCGGGAAGCGTCCCCTCCGCCTTCAAACTAATGCGATGATGCAAGACCCAGTGAACCATTGAGACCATGGCTGGAAAATTGAAAATCGGCTTGGCCCAGATCGATCCCACCGTCGGCGACGTCGCGGGCAACCTGGAATTGATCCGGCGGTGCCACGCCAAAGGGGCAGATGCGGGTTGCGATCTGGTGGTGTTCTCCGAACTGGTGGTGTCGGGATACCCGCCCGAAGACTTGGTTTTGAAGCCAATCTTCCTTGACGCGGTGGAGGACGCGGTCATGCTTCTCGCCGCCGAAACCTTGGGCCAACCGGCGCTTTTGGTGGGCGCGCCGTGGCGCGTCGATGGCGCCGGCCGCAACGCGGCCCTGGTGCTGGCCGATGGCAAGCTGGCCGCGGTGGTGTCCAAGCACCATCTTCCCAATTACGGGGTTTTCGATGAACTGAGGGTTTTTGCGCCCGGGCCCCTGCCGGAGCCGGTTGAATTGATGGGCGTGAAATTGGGCATCATGGTCTGTGAGGATATGTGGCGCCAGGGGCCGGCGGGTGCGCTTAAAGACAAGGGTGCGGAACTCCTGGTGGTCATAAACGGATCGCCCTTCGAGGCCGAAAAACCCGAAGAGAGAATGGGCCTTGCCCGCGAACGGGTGGCGGAAACCGGGCTCGGGTTGATCTACCTCAACCAGGTGGGCGGCCAGGATGAACTGGTGTTCGACGGCGCGAGTTTCGTTCTCGGCCCCGAAGGTGAATTGCGGACACGGCTCGCCCCCTTCGCCGAGGACTTCAGGGCCGTTGAATTCTCCGGCACGAAGGGTGTTTTGGACTGTCCGCCGGGTCCCCTGGCGGAAGCCGGAGACGGCCTTGCCGCCATCTATAAGGCCATGGTGCTGGGCCTGCGGGATTACGTGAACAAGAACTCCTTCCCCGGCGTTCTCATCGGGCTTTCAGGCGGCATCGATTCGGCGCTATCGGCCCTGGTTGCGGTCGATGCGTTGGGGGCCGGGCGGGTTCATTGCGTGATGATGCCGTCGCCCTATACCTCGCGCGACAGCCTGGAGGATGCCGCCGCGCTGGCCCGGGCGCTGGGAATCCGCCTGGATTCGGTGGCCATCGATCCCGCCATGGCGGCGTTCGACGGGATGCTCAAGGATGCCTTTGCCGGCCACGAACCCGACACCACCGAGGAGAACATCCAGGCGCGCGCGCGCGGCATCATCTTGATGGCGCTGTCCAACAAGTTCGGCTCCATGGTACTGTCGACCGGCAACAAATCGGAAATGTCGGTCGGCTATGCGACCCTCTATGGCGACATGTGCGGCGGATATTCGGTTCTCAAGGATGTCTATAAGACGACCGTCACCGCGCTGTCGCGCTGGCGCAATGAAGAAAAGCCCGAAGGCGCCCTGGGGCCGGACGGCGCCGTGATGCCCGAGCGCATCATCACCAAGCCGCCGTCTGCGGAACTCAAACCCGATCAGACCGACCAGGACAGCCTGCCGCCTTACGACGTGCTCGATGACATTCTCCATTGCCTGATCGAAGGCGATATGGCGATCGCCGAAATCGTCGCCCGGGGCCATGACCGGGACCTGGTGATGCGGGTTTGGCGTATGGTCAATATCGCCGAATACAAGCGCCGCCAATCACCACCGGGGGTCAAGATCACGCGCCGCTCGTTTGGCCGCGACCGCCGTTACCCGATCACCAATTCCTTTACCGGCGCTGCGGTGGGGATGGTGGGATCGAGGGAAGACGACTAGCGGCCGCTGCGCGCCGTGGACCCGGGGGGCGCGATTTGTTAATCGTTACGGCGCAAACCTACAGGCGAGCGCAGGAAAGGAATTCGACCCAGTGCCGCTTAGGCTCCACAACACCTTGACACGCTCGAAGGAGGACTTCGTCCCCCTCGATGACGGCCATGTGCGCATGTACGTCTGCGGGCCCACGGTCTATGACCGGGCCCATATCGGCAATGCGCGGCCCGTGGTGGTGTTCGACGTGCTTTACCGGCTGCTTCGGGCGGCCTATCCGCGGGTCACCTATTGCCGCAACATCACCGATGTGGATGACAAGATCATCGCCGCGGCGGCCGAGAAGGATATCCCCATCGACCGGCTGACCCATGAGACCACCAAGTCCTTTCACGAGGACATGGCGGCGTTGGGGGCGCTGAACCCCGATGTCGAGCCGCGGGCGACTGATCACATTCCCCAGATGATCGCCATGATCCAGTGCCTCATGGAACACGGCAACGCCTATGAGGCCGAGGGCCATGTGTTGTTCGCCGTGTCCACCATGGCGGACTACGGGCGGCTCGCCAACCGGGACCGGCGGGAGATGATCGCCGGCGCCCGGGTCGAGGTCGCGCCCTACAAGAAAGATCCCGCCGATTTCGTGTTGTGGAAACCGTCCCATGGCGATCAGCCGGGCTGGGACAGCCCCTGGGGCCGGGGCCGGCCGGGCTGGCATATCGAATGTTCCGCCATGTCCAGGGCGCATCTGGGCGAATCGTTTGACATCCATGGCGGCGGTCTCGACCTGGTCTTTCCCCACCACGAAAATGAAATCGCCCAATCCACCTGCGCCCATGGCGCCCCCTTCGTGCGCTACTGGGTCCATAACGGATACCTGACCGTCAACGGCGAAAAGATGTCGAAGTCCGCGGGCAATTTCTTCACCGTGCCCGACCTCTTGGACAAGGCCCCCGGCGAGGCGATCCGCTTGTACCTACTCAAGACACATTACCGGGCCCCAATGGATTTCACTGAAAATGGCTTGAAGGAGGCCAAGACCAATTTGGACAGGTGGTACCGGGCCCTCAAGCAAGCCGACGAGAAATTGGGCCTGACGCCCGAACAAATCGCAACATCGCTTCAGAACACCAGCCCCTCACCCGACATCCTCGATGCATTGAATGACGATCTCAACACGCCTCTTGCCGTCGCGCGCTTGAACATGGATGCTGATGCGGTCTTCGAGGCGGATAGTTCGGGAGATTTGACTGAGCTACGAAATAGGGCGGATTGGCTGCGTGCGGGCGGGGAAATCCTTGGTCTCTTACAGGGCAACCCGGAAGAATGGTTTAAATGGGCGGCCGATACCGGCAGCGGCGGCGGGATTGCCGAGTCGGAGATCGAAGACTTGATCGCGCAGCGCGCCCAGGCGAGGGCGAACAAGGATTTTGCCGAAGCCGACCGCATCCGCGATGCCCTGGTCGACCGGGGGGTCCTTCTCGAAGACAAGGCCGAAGGCACCATTTGGAGGCGCGCGGGATGACCGATAAAAAAACCGATAAACGCGTCTATCTCTACGATTGCACCCTGCGTGACGGCGCCCAGACCCAGGGCGTGGATTTCAACGTCAGCGACAAGATCGCCATCGCCCAGGTGCTGGACGAGCTCGGCATCGATTACGTCGAGGGCGGCTGGCCGGGGGCCAATCCCACCGATGACGCGTTCTTCGCCGAGGTGCCGAAATTGGCCAAGGCCAAGCTGGCGGCCTTCGGCATGACGCGGCGCGCCGGCAGGAGCGCCGAAAACGATCCCGGACTGACCGCGCTGTTCGCCACCTCGGCCAGGGTCGTGACCATGGTCGGCAAGACTTGGGATTTCCAGGTCGACGTCGTGCTAGGCATCGAAAATGCGGAAAACCTCGCCATGATCGTGGACAGCATCACCCTGGGCGCTGCCAAGATGGACGAGGTGATGTTCGACGCCGAGCACTTCTTCGACGGCTATAAATCCAACCCCGACTACGCCCTTGAATGCGTGAAAGCGGCCCATGAGGCCGGCGCGCGCTGGGTGGTTCTCTGTGACACCAACGGCGGCACCCTGCCCCATGAGATCGAGGAGATCGTCGGCGCCGTGGTCAAGGAGATCCCCGGCCCAAGCCTCGGCATCCACTGCCACAACGATACCGAAAACGCGGTCGCCAATTCCCTGGCCGCCGTGCGCGCCGGCGTGCGCCAGATCCAGGGCACGCTCAACGGGTTGGGCGAACGCTGCGGCAACGCCAATCTCGTCTCGCTGTTGCCGACCCTGATGCTCAAGATGAATTATCAAACGGGCATGGATCAGGGCCATCTCACGCGTCTTACCCACGCCTCGCGGGTTCTCGACGAACGGCTCAATCGGGCACCCAACCGCCATGCCGCCTATGTCGGCGAATCCGCCTTCGCCCATAAGGGGGGGCTGCATGTCTCGGCGGTGGAGAAAGATCCGCGCTGTTACGAACACATCCCCCCCGAATCGGTGGGCAATAGCCGCCGCATCGTGGTGTCCGACCAGGCCGGGCGTTCCAATATCCTCGCCCGCCTACGCGAAGTGGAGATCGAAGTCGCCGCCGATGATCCCGCCGTGGCTAAGCTGGTCGAGGAGGTGAAGGCGCGGGAATACGAAGGCTATTCTTACGACGGCGCCGAGGCGAGCTTCGAACTCCTGGCCCGCCGCGCCCTGCATACCGTGCCCGAATATTTTCGCCTGACCTCGTTCAGGGTGCTGGACGAGCGGCGCTGGAATGCGCGCGGGCAGCTGATCACGCTTTCCGAAGCCACCATCAAGGTCGACGTCAAGGACGATCACACCATGACCGTGGCCGAGGGCAATGGGCCGGTCAACGCGCTGGATAATGCGCTTCGCAAGGCCTTGCTGCCGTATTACACAGAGCTTAAGGACATGCGGCTGGTGGATTACAAGGTGCGGATTCTCACCCCCGGGGCCGGGACCAAGGCGATGACCCGCGTGGTCATCGAAAGCGTCGATGGCGAGGGCAACCGCTGGTCGACCGTGGGGGTGTCCACCAACGTGATCGACGCGTCCTTCAACGCGTTGTACGACGCCATCACCTACAAGCTGTTTGCCGAGGGCGCCGGGGCCTGATCCCGTGGCAACCGGGACCGATCCGAAGGATCCCGGCGGGACGGCCGGCAAGGACGCCGCGGCGCCCGGGCCCGAAATCATCCTGGTCCAGCCGCAGATCGGCGAAAACATCGGCACGGCGGCCCGGGCCATGCTCAATTGCGGGCTGGTGAACCTGCGGTTGGTGAACCCCCGCGAAGCCTGGCCCAACGAAAAGGCAATCACGTCTTCATCGGGGGCGAAGGTGGTGCTCGACGGCGCCCGTCTCTATGAGACGACCAATGAGGCGGTGGCCGATCTTCATCGCCTCTATGCGGCCACGGCCCGGCCGCGCGACATGGTGAAGCCGGTGTTGAGCCCCCGCGCGGCGGCGGCGGAAATGCGCGCGGCCGCAGGCCTGGGCCGTAAGGTGGGCATTTTGTTCGGGGCCGAACGTTCGGGCCTCGACAATGACGATCTCACCCTGGCCGACGCCATCATCGAGATTCCGGCGAACCCAGAGTTTTCGTCTCTCAACCTCGCCCAGGCGGTGCTGATCTGCGCCTATGAATGGCGGATGGCGGCCCTGGGCGGGCCTGGCCCGGGGCCCGCCGCGCCGCGCCGCGGCAGGCCCCGGGCCGAGCCCGCCAGCAAAGACGACATGGCCGGCTTTTATGCCCATCTGGAGGCCGAATTGGACCGCGCCGGA
>Ga0209988_10002569_pt1 | contig 11994 bp, 11 predicted proteins | sample N075metaG_FD_183115 | JGI IMG/M metagenome (GOLD analysis project Ga0209988, IMG submission 183115) | Deep subsurface microbial communities from Kermadec Trench to uncover new lineages of life (NeLLi) - N075 metaG (SPAdes) (version 2) | ecosystem: Environmental > Aquatic > Marine > Ocean trench... | reverse complement strand
GACGTCCTGATCCTCGACACCGCCGGACGGCTGCACATCGACGACCCGCTCATGAAGGAGCTCGAGTCGATCAATCGTGCCCTCAACCCGCACCAGATCTACCTGATCGTGGACGCGATGGTCGGCCAGGACGCGGTCAACTCGGCCAGGAGCTTCCACGAGCGGCTTGCCGTGGACGGCGTCATCCTCAGCAAGTTCGACTCCGACAGCCGCGGCGGCGCCGCCCTGAGCGTGAAGCGCGTCACCGGCGCCCCGATCAAGTTCGTCGGCACCGGGGAGCGGTTCGAGGACCTCGAGGAATTCCACCCCGAGCGCATGGCCGGGCGCATCCTGGGCATGGGCGACGTGGTCTCGCTCGTCGAGAAGGCGCAGCAGGAAGTCTCCGAGCAGGAGGCCGAGCAGCTCGCCGAGAAGATGGCCGCGGGGCGTCTGACGATGGACGATTTCCTCAAGCAGTTGCGGTCGATGCGGCGGATGGGCTCGATGAAGCAACTGCTCGGCATGCTGCCGGGCGTCGGGTCGGCGATGAAGGACGTCGAGGTGGACGAGAAGCAGCTCGACCGGCTTGAGGGGATCGTCCACTCCATGACCCAGGCGGAGCGCGACAACATCAAGCTCCTGAACAAGTCGCGCATCAAGCGGATCGCCAAGGGCGCGGGCACGAGCCAGGGCGAGGTGAACAAGCTCACCAAGCAGTTCGAGATGCTTCAGAAGATGACCAAGCAGATGGCCGGCGGCGGCATCGGCGGCCGCATCAAGGCCATCCGCGAGATGGGCAAGGCCGACCCGTCGATGATCCCCGGCATGAACAACATGCCGGGCCTCGGCCGCCGCGGCTCGACCAGGACGGTGAGCGTGAAGAAGCGATTCAAGCAGCGCAAGAAGGGGCGTTAAAGGACCCAGGGTCCTTTAACCCCGGTCGATCGGCAGCGGATCCGACGCTTCCCCGCTGGTCCACGCCCGTATCTTCGGCAACAGCAGGTCCGTGCACAGGATCTTTACGCACGCGGCGACCGGGATCGCCAGCAGCATCCCGTAGATGCCCATGATCGAGCCGCCGGCAAGCACGACCACGAGGATCGTGACCGGGTCGAGGTTCGTGGCCTTGCCCGCGATCATCGGGACCAGAAGGTAGCCCTCGATCGTCTGCACGACGCCATACACGAGCGTCGGCCAGAAGAGGATCCAGTACCACTGCATGCCGCCGTCGGCGATGCCCAGTTCCCTGAACGCCAGCAACCCCACGGCGACCGGCACGCCGACCGCACCGAGATACGGCACCGCGCAGAACAGCCCGACCACGAGACCCAGCACGATCGAGTAGGGCACGCCCGCGATCTTCCAGCCGACGGCGAGCATGAGGCCCATGATCAGGCTCACGACGATGCGGCCGCGGACGAAGCCCGCGACCACGGCGTCCATCTTGTCGATCAGTTCCAGCGTCCGCCGGCGGCTGGCGATCGGGATGAGGCTGCGGCCAAATCGCACGACCGCGGGGAACCACACGCTGAAGAAGAAGAAGTAGAACGGAATCAGGAACGCGAGAAAGCCGAGCTTGACGATGCCGCCGATCAGCACCGCCGCCGCCCGCGCTCCGCCGCGGGCCACGCCGAGCCAATGCATCGAGTCGGTGCTGCCCTCCGTACCGACACCCGCCTGCTCCAGTTCCTCGCGGACGATGTCGCGAATCCGCTGCTCGTCGGCAACCCCCCGCCGCCCGGCGGTGACGAAGCCCCCCCGCGGTTCGGGCCGATCGGTGGCGTCGTCCACGGCTTGCGGCGACCCTTCCGGCTCCTGCTCGGCCTCGGGAAGGAACTCGATCGCGCTCTCGGCCTGCTCGCGCCACGTCTCGGGCAGGAACCCGCTGAGCGTGACGGCGGTCTCGCGGAACCGGCCCTCCTGGTAGTCGCGCACGAGCCCGGCGGTCTGCGCGACGGCAACCGGCACGAATACCGCGACGACGCCGATGACAAGTGCGCCGACCGTCGTCAGCAACCCGCCCACCACCATCGGGCGTGCCAGCCTCGGGTGGCGGCTGAGCCTGGCCACGAGCGGCTCGAACAAGTACGCCAGCAGCAACGCGACCAGCAACGGCACGGTCACGGCCCGCAACGCGTAGCCGAGCCACACGAGACCGGCCACAGATGCCACGAGCATCGCGTCGCGGACCGCCTGGAACTGCCACAGATGAAGATACTTCAGCGAGTCATCGCTGTTGCCGGCGCTTTGCTTCGACCCGGACCTCGCCATCAAGGCGTGAATGCTACCGGGTTTCGACGTCGATGTGGGACACCAGCATCTCGCGGCTGAATGCCTCGTCGAAGTCGTACACGGCCTGGAAGTCGTCCAGCGTGTCACTGGAGGTCTTCGTCATCAGGCCGGCGTCGATCATTGCAAAGACGATGCGCCCGAAATCGCGGGTTCGCCGGACCCGCCAGTGTTCGAGCACCACCGGTGCGAGCAGCCCGTACTTGGAGATGGCCAGGTCGCGGACCGCCAGGCACAACTGCTGGCCGCTGATGTGCCGTTCGTCCTCCGCCATCGCGTCTGAGTCCTCGTGTACGGCCTCGACGGCGTAGTTGAGTCCCTCGCGGACGAACGCGAACGCCTCGATCGGGTAGGGCACCGACGAGAGGATCTCGTTCCAGTCGACCTCTTGCTGCTGTTGCTGCTGGCTGCTCATGTAATCAGGCGGCGCCCGACTCGGTTGATACCGCCGCGTCATGATATCGGCGCGCGACCCTCCCGGTCACCCCAAAAAAGAGATTCGTCAGGGGCGTGAAATGTGAACATTTCCACGAATAAGGAACCGCAGCCGCCGCTTTGCCCACGGCCCGGCGTAGTCGACCCCGATCCGGGGCGTGCTGGCGATCGTCGCACGGCCTCGGCGGCACTCGATGAACAGTTCCCGGCTCACGCGCAGGTCCAGGCCGTCCTGCGAGCGGTCGATGCCGAACGCCCGTGTGAGCTTGCCCGGCCCGGAACAGAGATCGCGCGGCCGTCTCGCGGCGGCGCGGCGGTCGAACATCAGGTCGAGCCCTTCGGTGGGCTCGATCGCGCGGAGCAGGACGGCGACACCCTCGTCGCGCTCGCCACACACGACATTCATGCAATGGTGCATGCCGTACGTGAAGTACACGTAGACGTGCCCGCCGCGCAGGTACATCGACTCGTTCCGCGGTGTCCGGCGGCCGTCGTACGTGTGCGCCGCGCGATCCGGCGCTCCGAGGTACGCCTCGACCTCGACGATGATGCCCGCCCGCCTCCGCCCGCCCTCGACGCGCACGAGCCGTTGGCCCAGCAGGCTTCGAGCCACCGTCACCGGATCATCCGAGAATGCCGCGAACCTTGCCATCGTTTCACCCGGCGACCCATTCGGGCGCGTCATCGCGCTGCAGCACCTGGGCAAACGGGTCGCACGCATCGGCGGGATCGAACGGCAGCGCGACGAGCCCGGCGACCGGACCGGGCGCAAACGTAACGAACCCCGGGTCGAGCCCCAGCCCGATCGCGCCCGCGGTCGTCGCCATCCGCAGGAGCACGGCGGGGTCCGCATCGTCGCGGCGGTGCAGCAGGCGCATGTCGTCCAGCACGCTCAAGCGGTCGGCCCGGTCCAGACAGAGCAGGCCGTCGGTCCCCAGCGCCACGTTCACGCCCGCCTCGATCATCCGTCGGTAGCCGTGCGACCGGTGCCCGAAATAGGCCGCCGCCCGCGGGCAGAAGACGACCGTCGTGCGGGCCGCCGCGAGCAGGCGAATCTGCGCGTCCGTGGCATAGTTGACGTGCGCCGCGGCGACCGGACGCATCGCCAGCACGTCGGCGAGATCGTCGATCGAGCCGGTCTCGCCGGGTGCCTCGGCGAGGTGTGTCGCCATCGGGACCGGCAGGCCCGCCGCGGCGCGATAGATCCCCGCGTCGCAGGTATAGGGCGCGTGGGGCGAGATGCCCATCCGGACGCCGCCGTCCGCCTGCGCCGGCCACCCGGCCGCATCGTCGAGGGTCGCCATCGCCCGCTCCCGGCCGGGGCCGACACCGATCAGTTCCAGGTAGCTCACGCCGGCGAGGCCCCCGGCCCGCAGTTCGCGTGCCGGAACGCCCGAAGCCCGGCCGTCGATGTCGCCCACCACGCCGGTGCCGCCGAGGCGGCTCAGGTGTATCCCCCGCCGCACCGCGGCGGCGACGGCGTCATCGCCGGTCGGTCGGCCGGTCGTGACGCGGTCCAGCCACGCTGGAAAATCCCCGTGGTAAGGCCGCGGATCGAGAGTGCTGAGATCCAGGTGGCAGTGCGCGTTCACGAGAGCCGGCATCACAACCGACGCCGACAGGTCGAGCACCTTGGCGCCGGGGACGTCACCGACGTCGGCGGGCGACCCCGCGGCCACGATATCGCCGCCGTCAAGCAGGATCGAGCCGGGTCCGAGGCTCATCGTGGCGTCCACCACCCGGCCGGCTCGAATCAGGGTGCGGTGTCGAGCCATGTTTGTTAGCATACGTGCCGTCACGGATTGGACCACCTTGTGTAAAGGAGTACACGCCATGCGACGCGCCGTCATGATCGCCGCCGGGGCCCTGATGGTTTCCGGTATTGGCTGTGTCCAGCAGGACAGATACGACAACACCGTGCTGGGCGCCCGTTCCCTCAAGGAACAGCTCGTCGCCGTCGAACGCGAGCGGGACACCACGCGCGCCAACCTCGACGAAGTACGCGAGCAGCTCTCGGAAGCAAAGGCCACCAACGTTCAGCTGCAGGGCCAGGTGGGCGCGGTCAACGCGGACTTCGAGGACCAGGTTGCCAAGTACGACGAGTTGCTCCGGCGTGTGAGCCAGCTGGAATTCGGCCCGCTGCCGGTCGAACTGGAGATGGCGCTGGACCACCTCGCCGCGGCCTACCCGGCGCTGCTGTCCTTCGACGCCGCCCACGGCCTGCTGCGCTTCTCAAGCGACTTCACCTTCGATCTCGGCTCCGCCGAAGTGCGGTCGGACGCCGAAGCGACGCTCGCGACGCTCGCGGATATCCTCAATTCCGACGATGCGTCGTCGTTCGAGCTGCGTCTCATCGGCCACACCGACAACGTCCCGGTCGAGCGGGCCATCACGCGGCAACGTCACCCGACCAACGTCCACCTGTCCGTGCACCGGGCGATCTCGGTCCGCGACCTGCTGGTGGCAGCCGGCGTCGAAGCCGCCCGCATCCAGGTCGCCGGGTACGGCGAGTTCCGCCCGATCGTGCCCAACGGCAAGAAGGGCGCCGCCGAGAACCGGCGCGTCGAACTGGTCATGACACCCAGGCGGCCCGATATCGTCTCGCGGCACGACGCACCCGTCGAGGCGCGGACCCTGATTGAGGAGCCCATGAAGTAGCAGTCACCGCCCCAATCGCACACGCCGGCCAGACCATGTTGGCCTCGGTGGCGGGCCTCGGGCGCTTCGTAAGCTTCTCGGCCGCGACCGCGCAGTGGACCGTACTGCGCGTTGACAAGTGGTGCCGCTGGCGGTTGCTGGGACCGCAGCTCTACGCCGTCGGCGTCGCGTCGATCCCCGTCGTGGCGATCACCGGCGCGTTCATCGGTATGGTCCTCGCGCTGGAGGGCTACGCCGAATTCGCGTCGCTCGGCCAGGAAGGCCGGCTCGGCGGGATCATCAACATCTCGGTCACGAAACAGATCGGTCCGGTCCTCGCCGCGGTCATGGTCGCCGGGCGCGTCGGCGGTGCCCTGGCGGCCGAGCTTGGCACCATGCGGGTCACCGAGCAGCTCGACGCGTTGCGGGTCATGGCGGCCGATCCCATCCCCCACCTGGTCGTGCCCCGCGTGATCGCATGCACCGTGATGACCCCCGTGCTGACGATCTACTCCGACCTGCTGGGCGTCTGGGGCGGGTGGTTCGTGACCGTGCGCGTCTACGGCGTCTCCTCGTGGGACTACTGGACCTTCACGCAGGCGTTCGTGGGGTGGTGGGAGCCGTTCTCCGGCCTGGTCAAGAGCCTGTTCTTCGGCCTGAGCATCGGCCTGATCGCCTGCTACAACGGTTTCAATTCGCGGCCGGGCGCGGCCGGCGTGGGTCGCGCGGCGACCGACGCGTTCGTGCAGAGTTTCCTGGCGATCATCGTCCTGAACCTGTTGCTGGCGAAGCTCCTGAACACGGTCCACGGGATTTTCCTCTGATGGCTCCGTAGCATCACTGGCGATGTACGGGGCCCTCACGCTTATCGCCGCAACCCTGATCGCGGCGCCGCCGTCGGGGCGGCCGCCGGCCGGCCCGCTCGAACGGTACGAGCCGCGCATCTACGACTTCACGTTCGAGGTCACGATCACGACCATCTCGCCGTTCGACCTGAGCCAGCAGCGCGGCTACCGGCTCGTCGATGCGCCGATCGTGATGCCGGTGATCTTCCAGGGCACGTACAGCACCGTGTCGTCCGAGTCGCTGCGGGCCCAACTGTGGCTTGGCGGGCGAGAGGACCTCGGCCTCGAGAAGCGCGGCCGCCTCGACACCGGCTATCCGTTCCACACCCAGCTCGCGGTCCTGCCCGTCGAGAACTTCACCGGCATGTCGCTCCGCTGGCTGGTCGGTTACCGCGTACAGGTGTGGTCGAGCCGGCTGACGAACGAAGCGGCGGCCGCGGCGGTGCCGTGGCCGCGGGAGTGGCCCGATGAAGTCCGCGACGGGTTGCGGCCGCAACTGTTCATCGAGTCCGACGATCCCATGTTCGCCCGGCAGGTCGAGCGCGTCAGCGAGGGCCGGCTGCGTCTCGTGACGCCGTACCTGGCCGCGAAGGATCTCGTCCGTTATTGCGTCAACGAGATCCGCGTCTCGGGCAACGGCGTGAACCGGGGCAACCTCGGCGTCCTCCGCGGCCTCAAGGTGGCCGGCGCGCGCCAGACGGCGACGACGGGGCTCGGCGGACCGAACGACCTCGTGTGCGTGTGCGTGGCGATGCTTCGCGCCGCCGGCATTCCGGCAAGGGTGGTCATCGGCGTCCAGACGGTCTCGAAGGCCCAACGGAGAACACGAGCCGGCCACCACAACACGCCGAACTTCGTGTCGTGGGCGGAGTTCTACCTGCCCGACGTCGGGTGGATCCCGTTCGATCCGGTGGCCATGCGCGGCAAGGGCATCCGCAATCGCGACGTGCGTCAGCCGTGGCCGGAGTTCGGATCGATGAAGAACCTCAACCGGCGGATCCCGCTGGCGTACCACTTCATCCCGCCGACCACCGTCGAGAGCCCGCAGAACCCGGCCGTCTGGGGCTGGGACCCACGCCCCGGCGGCGATCCGTCGAGCGAACAGATCATCAAGTTCAAGGTGACCTCGCGCGGACGCGGCGTGGAGGAGTGACAGCACGAACTGCTTGTGTTGGCGGTGCTGCGTGGTCGGCGCGTTCCACGAACGCGTCGGACGTTGCCCACGCTCGCCATGGCGCCGGATGCCGGCCTGTGAGCTGAAACTCCAACGTATGAGCTGCAAGACCAACGTGTGAGCCGGAAGACCAGCGTGGAAGCGTTCGGCACCGTTCTGGCGATCTATTTCGCCGGCAACTGTCCGCCGCCGCTCAACCCGCTGGCGTGCAGCGACGATGCCGTCGGATGCGGTCAGACATCGGAGATTCAGCAGCCTGTCCTGGAGGGCGTTGCGTACCTGGTTCGCGTCGGCGGCAAAGACGGCGCGGGTGTCGACATCCTGACAGTCTCATGCGAGCCGTGAGACCCGTGACGAGAACACCATCGAGGGCATCCCCTTCATCGACGATCTCTACTTCGGCGTGCCGGTACCACGCGCGGCGTGGCTGCTCGCGGCGCTCGCCTTACAGCGCAAGACGGTATGACTGGTGTGTCCGTCATTCGTGGGGAAGCTCAATAGCCTATGTTCCGAACAGCTGCGCGAGAATCACGTCGCGAACGGCGCAACACGAGATCTCGTCCGCGCCGTCCCCGTCTTCGGTGATGAGCAACGGCCGGCGCTCCGGTGGCGCCTCGGTCCGGCCGTGGGTTCCGCGCACCAGCGACGGGTCGAGCGGGATCACGTCCATGAGTGTGCGGAAGCCCATCGCCTTGCGAAACAGCTTTGCGGCGATGATGAGCTTCGGGCCAATGATTGCCGGGTCGATGAACAACTCGCACGGGTCGTAACCCGGTTTGCGGTGGATGTCCACGGTGCGCGCGAAGTCGGGTGCGCGGCGGTCGTCGAGCCAGTAGTCGTAGCTGAACCAGCACCCCTCGTCGGCGACCAGGACCAGATCGCCGGCGCGCGGGTGGAACGGCTTCAGGACGGCTTCGACGCCGTCGAGATCGCGGCACACACTCTCGACGCCGTCGAGGAAGGCCGGGTCGGCGACGTAGACGTGGGCCACCTGGTGGTCGACCACCGCGAACGCCCTGCTGGCACCGGCGTCGAGCACTTCGCCGCCTTGCTCCTCGCGCACGCGCAGAAGCCCCGCCTCGCGCAACACCCGGTTCACGCGGATCACACGCGAGACCGGTTCGATGCCGTACTCGCTCAGGAGCACGACCCGGACGCCCTCGGCCTCGAAGTAGTCGATCAACGACCCGACGACCGCATCGATCTCGCCGACGTGCGCCGGGATATCGGGGTGATCGGGGCCGAGCTTCTGCAGGGCGTAGTCCAGGTGGGGCAGGTAGATCAGCGTCAGCGTCGGGTGGTACTGCCCGTGGACGAACATGCTCGCGTCGGCGATCCACCGGCTGGACACGATCGACGATGCCGGGCCCCAGAAATTGAACAGCGGGAACCGGCCGAACCGCTCCTGGAGGGTGTCGCGAAGCTGCGCTGGGGCGGTGTAGACGTCGGGGACCTTGCGGCCGTCGGCGGCGTAGATGGGCCGCGGCGTCACCGAGTACTCGGCCGATGAGTACATGTTGAACCACCAGAACATGCTGCACGTCGTCACCGACGGGTCCCGCGCCCGGGCGGTCTCCCAGACCTTCTCCCCGGCGACGAGATGGTTGGACTGCCGCCAGAACCTCACCTCGGCGGACTCGCGGTCGTACCAGCCGTTGCCCACGATGCCGTGATCGCTCGGTTCAAGCCCGGTGAGCATGCTCGACTGGACGGCACAGGTCACGGCCGGCAGCACCGGCCGGAGTTCTTGCACCCGCCCCTTGCCGGCGAAAGCCGCGATCCTCGGCGCCACGGCGCCGATGAGGCTGCCGGTGAGCCCCACCACATCGATGACGACCGTCGGGTGTGCCATGTCAACCATGTCAGGTGCCGAGGATACGCCGATGCGCCGCGGTCGTGACGACAAAGCAGCCCAGCGCCACGCCGGCCAGGCCGGGCCGGTCCAGCAGCGTCAGGTAGAGGCCGTCCAGCAGGCAGATTCCCGCCAACCACCCCGGCACCGCCAGGCGAATTCGCGGTGGCCGCGCCAGGGCATGTCGCGACACGGCCCCAAGCCATGCCGTCACGACAAACGCCGCGACGACGGTCCATACCCACGTGTCCGGCCGGATCACGGCGATCGGCGCCAATCCGACGGCCAGCAACGCCAGGCCCATCCAGCGACGGCCGTCCAGCGTCGTACCCGTCTCGACGCGGGCCACGACCGACACCAGCGCGATGTACGCCGTGATCGCGCATGCCAGTGTTGTCGTGACGACCTGGTCAGGCGGCCATGCCGTGGCGGCCGCCATGACGTAGACCAGGCCCCGGCAAACGCCCATGAGCACTACGGACGCGGCCGACGTCTTGTGAAAGCGGTTGTAAAGGACAATCGCCGCGACCAGCAGCAACGACACAAGCAGGGCCGGCGGACCCGCCAGCGCCGCAAGACCCACGCCGCCCGCAAGACACGCGACGGCGAACCCCGCCGCGGCCCGCACGGTGATACGCCCGGAAGGGATCGGCCTCTCCGGACGCTCCCGCCGGTCGACGTCGCGATCCACGACGTCGTTCATCGCCATGCCGCCGACATAGAGAAGGATGCTGGCGGCCGCCACGGCGCTCACGGCGGGCCACGCAATGCCGGCGCCGAGCTCGCCGATCGCCGCGCCGACCAGGACGTTGGTCACGAGTGTCGGGGCGTTCGACAGTCGCGCCAACTCCAGCCACGCCCTCATGCCGGTCGCCCCGCGGCCGTGCCCGTGCCCAGCCGCTCGTCGAGCCACCGCAGCTCGGCGGCGATGTCGTCGGCGAGCGTCCGCTTGTGCTCGGCGGGCATGACGTCCCAGGCGTAGGTCTCGACCTCGAAGTCGCGGATCTCGGGCCGGTCCTTGACCAGCCGGAGCCACGTGTCGATCTCGTGGGCCGTGGTCCGCAGGGGGCCGAGCCGCTCGATAAAAATCGGCACGTGGAAGTGCACGCGCCACTCGCCTGCGGGTGTCGCGGCCGCCAGCGCGTCGGGGAGGTCCTCGTAGAAGACCGGCTCGGCGGATTGCCCGGTACGGACCATCGTCTGGTGAAGGTATCGGTCTTCCCGGAAACCGCTCAGTGCGGTCACCACCGCGGCGCGGTCGGCATCGTCGCCGTCGAACCGCGCCACCACCGCCGACGACACCTGGACCTTGCCCACCTGCACGCCGACGGCGTCGTACGCAGCGAGCATCGCCGCCTGGTCCTCGAACATCACGGCGGCGTGACAGATGTCGTGGCACACGCGCAGGTGACGCCGCAAGACGTCGTCGTCGGCCCCGGTGAGCAGGTGCCGCTCGAACAGCGAGACGACGTCGGCGGCCCGCTGCAGGCGGCACCCCGGTTCGGGCTCCAGGTCGATGTGGACCAGGACGCCCGTGGTCTGCTCGAGGTCCGCAAGCGCCAGTGCCGCCCGCCGGAGGTTCGACGCCGCGGCGGCGACGCCGTCGTCGGTCATCCAGGGGCCCCAGCCGAGCGGCAGCGTCGAGATGCCGCCTTCGCCATCGGGGCGGATCGCGGCCAGGATCCGAGCGAGGTCGAGCGTGTACGCCAGGCGCTCGGGCGTGCTCCAGTCCGGCCGGTAGACCTCGTGCTTGACGACGCGCTTGTGGAAGTCGCCGTAGGGGAAGCCGTTGATCGTGAAGACGTCGAGCCCGGCCCCGCGCAGCCAGTCGGCGAACGCCGGCGCGCCGCCAGAGGCGACCATCTCGCGCGCGGCCCCGGCCGAAAGCCAGAGGCCGATGCCAAGCGGCCCCCCGTCGAGCTGCATCGCGTCACGGACCGCGACCGCGTGCAGCCGGAGGTTCTCACGCGTCTGGTCCAGCGTCGCCCCGGCGTGCACGTTGGTGCAATAGCCGATCAGCCGCGGCCGCTCAGAAGCCATCGACGGCGAACTTCGGGCACTGGCCCAGGAACGCCCGGGGGTTGTCGAGCGTGATCCTGGCGATCGTCTCGGGCGTGTGGCCGCGGCGACGCATCTCGACCCGGGCCTTCGGGACGGCCAGCGGGTCGCTGGGCCCCCAGTCGCCGGCGGAGTTGATCCACAACCGCTCGGTCCCGTACGTCTCGACGATGTCGGCCGCCCGCTGCGGCGTGCACTTGGTTTCCGGGTACAGCGTCATGCCCGCCCAGAACCCGTGGTCGAGCACGAGCGACGCGGTGTGCTCCTCGACGTGGTCGATGAGGATCCGGCCTGGGTCAAGTCCGGGGTTGTTCCGGATGGCGTCGATGATGAGGCGGGTTCCCTTGAGCTTGTCCTCGAGGTGCGGCGTGTGGATGAGCACCAGCTGGTCGCGTTCCGCGGCGAGCGCGAGGTGCGCCTCGAAGATCTCCAGCTCGTTGCGGCTGTTCTTGTTGAGGCCGATCTCGCCGATGCCCAGCACGTTGGGCTTGTCGAGGAACTCCGGGATCAGCGACATGACCTCGCGCGCGAAACCGGGGTCCTCGGCCTCCTTGGGGTTGATCGCCAGCCACGTGAAGTGGTTGATCCCGTACTGGGCCGCACGCTGGGGCTCCGTTTCGGTGAGCTGCCGGAAGTAGTCGTAGAAACCCTGCGGGCTGCTGCGGTCGAAACCCGCCCAGAACGCCGGTTCCGTGATCGCGACGCAGCCGGCCTGGGCCATCCGC
>Ga0209988_10002568_pt1 | contig 11994 bp, 11 predicted proteins | sample N075metaG_FD_183115 | JGI IMG/M metagenome (GOLD analysis project Ga0209988, IMG submission 183115) | Deep subsurface microbial communities from Kermadec Trench to uncover new lineages of life (NeLLi) - N075 metaG (SPAdes) (version 2) | ecosystem: Environmental > Aquatic > Marine > Ocean trench... | reverse complement strand
CCTGCCCGGTTTCAACACCGACATTGAACATCAACAATGCCAGTGGCACGGCATTTTGCGGTATGCCGATTTCAGATAATGCACCAGCAAAGCCCAGCCCATGCACCAGCCCGAAGGTAAAAGCGATCAGCCACGGGTACTGTTCGGAAAGGGTTAAGTGGCCCGCATTCTTACGCACGACCTCCACCGCCAGCAGCATAATGCTTAATGAAATAACGGCCTCGGTTGGCACCTGCGGAATATGCACCAGGCCCAGTGTTGCCAATACCAATGTCAGGCTGTGGGCCAGTGTAAAGGCAGTAACTGTTTTCAGTAATTGCCAAAAACCGGTCACGATCAATAACAGCGTCAACAAAAACAACAGGTGATCAAATCCTTCGAGGATATGGATGGTGCCCATCTGCCAATACGAAATTGCCAGTTCCTTATTGGTGACCTCATCGGGAATCGTAAATGAACTGTTATTGGAGCGCAGGATCGCTGAATGCTGCGCGCCGTCCAGCAGGTTTATCTGTACGACAACATCGGCCGGTACTGCACTGAGCCCATCAACGCCGAAGGTGGCACCATTGAGTGTCTGCCCCGCCAATGAATAAGAGCTGGTTTCAATTAAAGCCCCCGGCACCCGGCGACTGGACCCCGGACCAAGCGGCTTTAAAAACTCCGGCAATACCGGCGTTATGGCCAATGCCCTTTCACCCATGGTCGGCACCTTCCAGTTGACCTCCACCCAGCCACCGTCGCGCTCATTCACTTCCAGCAGGGCCGGTCGGAACTCATCGGCGGGTAGCGCAAAAGAAAAAACCAGCAGAAGCGGCAACAACCAGGCCGACATCTGAAGCTTCAATTTGAACCGGCCCGTCATTATGATGCAGGATCTTCAGTGGTTTCGTTCACCGTCGAGGTTTCATCAGGGCTTGCCAGGATCCGCTCAGCCGGTATTTCATCAATAACGATTTCATATTGCTTCTTCAGGCTTTCCAGGAAACCAGCATTGAATTTGTCGACCTGTTGAATATGCCAGTTTTCAAGGACCAAAGGCCGTACTTCTTCCAGCACTGCCGCCGGAGGCACCTGATGTTCAAATACATAGACCAGGTGCACCCCGTAACCGGACAGAACCGGCCCGTGCCACTGACCCGCATCCAGTTTCATGACGGATTCGGCAAATCCACTGCCCATCTGCCGTGCGACATCGGTTTCAGTCGCCGAAATAAAGTCGCTCTGGAGCATTAGCTGATCACCAACTTGCATGGACTGTGCATCAGGCACCCCATCCGCCTGCAGTTGTGCCAACGCTTCTGCCGCATCATCCAATGTTGATTCTTCGCGGCTGTCCGGGTCAAAAAACACCTGGCTAAACGTAATCCGGTCCGGTTGCCGGTAAAGCGCCTGGTTTTCCTCAAAATATGCTTCAAGCTCGCCTTCATCGGGCTGCACCATCATCGCGAGATCGCTGGTCAGATACTCCAGTTTTTGAGCCATGCGTCGCCGGGTGATCGGGTCATCTTCGTTCAGACCCATCGCAACGGCTTGCCGGTAGAGAATATCTTCGCGTACAAATTGCTGAATCAAACCATCGATTTCCTGACGGGTCGGCGGTCGGTTCCAGCGGGCCTCCCACTCTGAGATATAAGCATTTATTCGATTAGAATCGACGATGATCTGCGTATCCCGAAAATCCTCTTCCGGCGTGCCATATAGTGCATAGGCAGCGTAAATCGCTGCACCAATAATCAAAAACTGTATCAATGGCTCGGTAAAAAGCCGGGTTAGTCTATTGCTCACAAGTATTTCCTAAAATTCATTCGCTGTCGTGCAGGTATCCTGGCAGGCGTTAATCATCTATTTAACAAAAAGGAGACGCTTTGTGCACCTCCCTTTTGTCAGTTAAATCCGATTATACATCGGCTTTATCATACTGCCTTCAACGCATTTTTTTGAGAATACTTATTCAGGCAGATAACCCCGCAAATCTGGATAAGACATTGCTTTCTTCACCAGTGAATGATCGGGTGTATACCAGATCGGTGAAGACCACGTACATTCCTAAATTGAAGCAGGAACCATACTCAGGCTGATCCCGAGCAAAAAAGTCACGTCAATATCGCCACGGCTAGATTGGTTCTGGTCCTGATCGTGCTGGCCACGATCAGGCAAAATTGAATTTTAGTGTTTCAGCCAGGTTGGTTTGATAAAAGCGGCGGTAATCTTCAGGCCGTACACGTTATCCCTGCCATTGTTATTCAGGGTGTAGTAGAAGCCAATCGCCGCATTCAGAGGTGTTTTGCCTTTATAAACGGTGCCAAATCGAAGCCCCAGCGGGATTGAAGTGTTGTTGTCATTCTCCCAGTCAACAGTAGCCGTCTGGTCTGTCCAGCCCCAGTAACCCCAGTTGGTTTGAACAACAACGATGGGTTGGAAAGTAAGCAAATTCACATCCTGGGCTGCTGAATCACCGGCGAAAGACCATTGGTTGTAACCCAGTATTCCCCACAAAACTTTATCTGAGGTTTTGTTCATGTAGATCAGCCCCGGGCCCGCTTGCCACTTTTCACTGCTGAATTCTTTATTACCAATTGGCACGCTTCCCGCTATGCCCCACCCAAAAGTACCAGTTTTGACAGGGTTCAGAAAGAAATCCAACAGAAACAAATCCCCGATACCCGTTGTGCCGCTGGTATTAATCACTGGCAAAGCAGGACGAAGTACATTAGTTCTTGCTCAGGGGCAATACTGGTTGGAATAAATAAGTATTGGAGATGTTCTTGTCTTCAGAACTACCGGTGGTCCAGAATAAGTTTTGGAACTGCGTCAAAATGGCCGATGGATCTGTAGCGGCCTTAGCGATTGCGGCAGCTTTCTCCTCAGCTGTTAGCGCTGCGCCAGATCCTGCGTCCCCACCTGATTTGGCATCTTGATCAGCTGCCGGTGCCTTGTACAGCTTGTCTTTCGCGTTATCTGTTTCTGCATCATTATCAATCGCAAATGCGGAAATACTCATCAGCATGGAGATCAGGAAAATAGCCGTTCTGGTTGCATGGCCATGGGTTTTCATAACATTGGTCCTTTAAATCAATTCAAATATTTAAATAGGCAACCGGGTGTAGCCTGTTCCAGTTTCAATAATCTTTATTTTGTTGCTGGTGTATACCAGATCGGTGATGACCAGGCTCGCTCCTGCAAGGTTGCGGGTACCAGTGGTGACAATGGCCAACCCTGGGTCGGCTCTGGATAAATCCCGATGAGCTTCATTCAGACGATGAAGGCGAAGATACCTGGCCGGCGTCATTCCAATCTCACTTCGGAATGCATACTCAATGGTGCATTGTCTGACGCCAGATGCAGAGCGAACAAAGCGTTGATGACCAAGTGTTCTTCCACACCACTCAAAACCCTTATCCGGCCCGGTGTTTTAAACGACGCCGTACTCAAGATCCAAGATGACCCGCTATGCCAGAGTTTGGTTCAAAAATACCACTTGGCACCAACATAAGGACCCAGAATACGCAGATTTTCCAGATTTGCTGATTTTTTGAAATTCCAGCGCATATAACGAAGCCCGAAGGTGGCTTCAAATTTCGAGAGTTGGTAACCAAAGCCGAGCTTGGCCTGCCAGGTCAGATCGGATTGGCCCGCACCGATGTCTCCATAAAAATCTACGTATGACTTATCGTCAATCAACTTCCTGGTGTTGAAGCCAACGATGCCGTCCCAGTTATGGCCTTTGGGCTGCGCCCGTCTGGTCATCTCGCCGACGGTGATCTTAATGGGAACCTTGATACCCAGGTAACGTACCCCGATGATGGCATCCATGCTGACATCGCCCTTGCTATATACCTCATAACCGCCATGAAAAGTCGGGATGAGGGCCTTCAGATCAACCCGGGCATCTTTACCCAATGGTTCATCAGGAGGAATTCTCAGGTTGCCCTCCTTCGAGCCAGCCAGGTGCATATAAATGACATCCAGGCCCATTGAAATCTTGCCTTTGCGCGCATCAACGTCCAACATGGTCATCCATCTCAGATTGGTAATGATGTCTTTCAGACTTAAGGTGACATTACCATGATCAGTTGATACATAGAGATTGGGCAGCCAGAAGTATACCTCCAGTCCATACTGCCACTCATCATCTGATTTTTCCTGTGCAGAACCTGTTGTTGATGCAAATATGGCCAATACCACCAAGGCCAGACACGCTTTCGTTCCAACGGCATAAACCTTGATTAGTACCCTATGAATTGGATTGCTCATTAAAATTCTCCGATGAATATATTCATTGTACGTACATATTTCGAATGCCGCCATTCTCTGTGATTAATCATGCCTGTGGCAAAAAACACTGTCAAAGTGCGTGATGACCGAGCCGGCAACCGTGTAGCGGTCGTTATTTTGTTGAATTTGTGTGGTTTAAGGTAATTCGGCCGCGCAATCCTTCCATTCACTTTCAGGCTTGCCCGAATTTTCCAGACGGCAATTAAAGCGCACAGCCCAATACGCCAATACGGTATGTTCCTTTGCCCATGATTCACCGGCCTTGGCTTTTTTGTCAGCGTGGATTCTGTCAACAACTGCGGCAAGCACGACCTGGGTTTGGCTGTCCTGAACTTCCATTTCCAGGTTCATGTCTTGCAATATAACTTTCTGCTCCATTTCCTGGCCCGCCGAAACCGCACTGGAGAGGTGGCCCCGTTTGTTTGGACAGCTAAACCCAGTTTTATAAGTGGATTCCAGCCCATCGTTTAAGCAGCCAGGGTTAGCGACTGCTGAGAAAAATATACACTATCTGGCGTCTTGCGTCCCAAAGCAGAGTGCGGCCGTCTTTGATTGTAAAGATCGAAGTATCGACCAATTCCATTTCGTGAGTCAGAGACCGTATCGTACGCGTGAAGATAAACTTCTTCGTATTTGACGGATCGCCACAATCTTTCAATGAACACATTATCACGCCAGGCGCCTTTGCCGTCCATGCTGATCCGGATGCCGTTATCCTTGAGCAGACCAGTGAATGCCTGGGAAGTAAACTGACTGCCCTGATCTGTGTTCATGATCTCAGGCGGCCCAAAGCGGGCAATGGCTTCTTCTACAGCCTCAAGGCAAAAGTCCACATCCATGGTGATCGATACTTTCCAGGACAGAACCTTGCGCGAGTACCAGTCCAGCACTGCCACCAGGTATACAAAACCACGAGCCATCGGAATATAGGTCAAGTCCATCGCCCAGACCTGGTTAGGCCGATCAATGGTCAGACCACGCAACAAGTACGGGTATACCCGGTGTTGCGGGTGCCTTTTGGTCGTGCGAGGCTTACGGTACAGTGCCTCAATGCCCATACGCCTCATCAGCGTTGTCACATGCTTACGACCGACCATAACACTGGCCAGGGCCAGCAGGTCTCGTAACATGCGTGAACCCGCAAATGGCATCTCCAGGTTAAGCTTGTCGATACGCTCCATCAGGTCAAGATCACGATCCGAGACCGGTCTGGGCTGTGAATAAACTGTAGAACGGGCGATTCCAAGCGCTTTCGCCTGGTGTGTAATTGGCAGAGGATGGTTCCGGTCAATCATCGTCTTGCGCTCAGCAGGCCGGCTTTGGTGAGCGCACTTTCTAAAAAATCATTCTCCAGTGTCAGTTCGCCGATCTTCGCGTGCAGTGTTTTAACGTCTACTTGCGGTTGGTCGGCTTTACCAGATCCCTCAAACACAACGCTCATACGATTCAGAAGTTGTGTTTTCCACTGCGTGATCTGGTTCGGATGAATGTCAAACTGCTGGGATAGCTCCGAGATTGTCTTGTCGCCTTTTACAGCTGCTAACGCCACTTTTGATTTAAATACCGGTGAGTGGTTCCGGCGCGGTCTTCTTGGCATGATTGCCTCCTGATATTGTTGCCATTAACATGGCTCAAATCAGGCTGGAAATCCACTTATAGCACTGTCCGATTTTCTGTGGCCACCTCTGTCATTGATTGTTGTCCCTGCAACCGAATTTTTTATTTGCTTGATCTCTTCCAGGGAGAAAAAACACGCGTCCCATGTTCTGTGTGGAGACAACGGCTGGCTAAAAAGGGTAACAGGTGCTTTTTCTTCCTTCGGTTCTGGTTCTGTTCCGATACTTGAGACCATTTTCCAGGCAGATGCACCCAGACCTGGAATTTTCCCCAGCAGAGTAGAAGCGGTTCCCACCACCCGCGCAGTATTGTTATAACCGCTACGTAAAATCAGCTCCGGGATGCCGGGTACCGGATCAGGTCGCCAGTTATCCTGGAAATGCACCTTCTCCGGGTTTGGCTCAAGATCATGTAAAAGCATCGTAATTTCAGCGCCGGAAACACCATCGACCGCCGCATGATGGATCTTTGTCATGATGGCGAAAGAACCTTTCGGAAAGATGCCGGTATTGTCCAGACCCTCAATAACATACATTTCCCAGACCGGACGGGTCATATCCAGCATCCTGGAATTCAATCGCGAAACCTGAATGCAAAACTGACGCCAGTCACCCGGCTTCGGTAAAGCAATGTGGCGGACATGGTATTCCAGGTCAAAATCCGGATCTTCAATCCAGTAAGGGTAATCCAGATTCAGTGGTACATTGACCAGCCGTTGACGAAAAATACGTGAGGCCCCAAGGCGTTCACGGATATGATTGAGGATGGTCTTAAATCGTAAAACCCACCTTCCGCAGTGGACTGATCATAGATATTGATCATCGAGATATGCTGGTGCTTTCCGGGTTTATCGCAATAAAGGAAAAACGAGTCACTTCCAGTCAGTTGCTGCATTTTTTTCTCTTCAAGCAGTTACTTTTAGCCGTTAGTTGAGCAAGTCGGCGTTTATCTCCGAAACCCGTCTAACACCCATCAGCGCCATGGCGACCGCAATCTCTTGCTGGAATACACCGAGAAGGTCAACCAGACCTTGTTCACCGCGACCTGCGAGCGCCCATATCCATGGCCGTCCGATCAGTACGCCGTCAGCACCGAGTGCAACTGCTTTGATCACATCGATACCGTTACGAACACCGCCATCCATATAGACCTCGACGCGATCACCGACCGCTGCACTGACTTCCGGCAGTCTCGAGATGGTAGACGCGACCCCATCCAGTTGCCGTCCCCCATGGTTGGAAACAATCACAGCGTCGGCACCCACATCTGCGGCAGCGACAGCATCGCTTGCTGTCATTACTCCCTTGATCAGAATCTTGCCGTCCCAGATCGTGCGCAGCCAGGCAATATCTTTCCAGGTGACGGTTGGATCAAATTGTGAATCGATAAAGTCTTTGTATGCATCCAGGTCATCCGGATCCGGCACCACCTCACGGAGATTGCCGAAATTATGCGGTTTCCCCTTGATACCGACATCAAATACCCAGCGTGGATGGGCCAGAATTTGAACCAGTTTAGCCACTTTGCCGGCCAGCCCACCGCCAAGCATGCCATTACGGTAATCACGGTGGCGCATTCCGGCAACGGCGAGATCAACAGTAAACACCAGTGTCTCACAACCCACCGCTTGGGCGCGTTCAAGCAATGACTTGACCAACCCCCGGTCTCGAAGCATGTATAGTTGGAACCATATTGGTTTCTTCGTTGCCGCCTGTACCTCTTCCAACGAACAGATACCTACCGTGGAGGTAGTAAAGGGGATAGCTGTCCTCTCAGCAGCACGCGCAGCTTGTACTTCACCGCGTCTGGCCATCATTCCAGCCATGCCGATCGGCGCTAACGCCAGCGGCATACTGGCAGCTTGGCCACTCAGAACCGTACTGGTGTTGATGCTATCGACATCACGCAGCACCCTTTGGGTCAGTGTGCAATCAAGGAAGTCCGCCTCATTGATGCGCATGCTATCTTCCCGGTTGGCGCCGCCATCAATGTAATCAAACAGAAAACGTGGCAATCGCTTTTTCGCCAGCCGGCGATAATCCGGGACGGTGACCGGTGCAACATTTATGATTCCCATTGGCAAGCTGTCCTTTAAATGTCAGGTAACCGGTTCACCACTGTCGCCACGATTTTCCGCAACACTTTGAATAAGTTGTAACTGAGCCGGGAGCAACTCCCGGCTCAGAATAACTACAGGGGTGCTTAAACAATACCCCTAACTACTTTAAACAGTGAAAATCTTAGAACCACCAACGCATTTTAAGATTATAGGTCTTGGGCGCACCGAGAACACAACGCTGTACCATGGTGTTATTGACCGGGTTAAGTGCACCCAGCTGGGCACCCAGTGGCTGTGCAAATATCGTGATGCAATAGCCTTCATCGGTCAGGTTGTTACCGAACAGGGTCAAATCCCATTTACCAGATGCAGCGATGAGACCGATGCGCCCGTTAAATAAGGAATATGAATCCTGGATGGACTGGGGGTTGTTATTGCTGACCGCACCGATGTTCTGTTCATCTACATACTGCCAGCCGGCGCCAACTACCCACTGCATACCCGAACCCAACGTGCCGGTCCAGTCAGCAGACACTGCTGCCTGCCATTCCGGTGAGTTGGATTTCCTTTCACCCTTTAAATCTTGGGGGTCTCCGCCAGGCAGTGGTGGTGCATTCGGAAACTCCAGGTATTCAGAATCCAGGTAGCTGACACCAGCATAGATCCTCAACTCCTCCCTGGGTACCCAGTTGATATCAGCTTCGACACCCTGCTGGCGTACTTCACCGGCATTAACCACAACAAATGACAATCCATCAAACAGGCGATCCTGAAAGTCATTCAGATCAGTGCGGTAGGCTGTGATATTGGCCGTCATGGAATTATTGAATAGTTTACTCTTCACGCCAAGCTCGTAATTGGTGGTTTCCTCCGGAGCAAATATGCGTTTCTCGTTTAATGGAACACCGCCACCTTCTGAATTGAAACCGCCTGACTTGTAGCCGGTCGAGATGGTTGCAAACAACATCGTATCATCGGTGACAAACCAGCTGGCGTTACTGAACCAGGTAAACTTTGAGTCATCACGTTCCATACCCAGAACAGACTCGGGCGCCCTCACCAGGGCTGCAAACGGGTTGGTTATGACCTGAACAAAATCGCCTTTTTTCTGGTCATCGGTCCAGCGTCCACCCAGTGTGAGTGACCAGGTATCACTGATATTCCAGGTCGCCTGGCCATATGCAGCGATACTCTCCAGATCCTGAGTGAAGAAGCTCTCGGCGAATCGATCCTGTGGGAACATAAGACACTGCCCGGCAGCTGCTGGGCCAACTAAAACAGCCACAACCGGAACACAGTATGTGTCGCCAGCATCGAATGCCTGGACAATGTCATAACCTTCATCGTAATAGAACAAGCCAGCTACCCAATCGATGGTTTCTCCACCCGGGGATATCAACTGAAACTCCTGCGAAAACGTGTCAGTCTCGTAGTCGGTTATGCGCGGCACGATGTGGGTTGGAATACGAATAGCGCTTTCAAGAACATTGGCTTCCCATTCGCGAAAGGCGGTGATTGAACGCAAACGGATACCATTGGCAAAATCGTAATTCAAGTCCGCAGAAAAGCCCCACTGCTCGTCTTGCAGATCGTCACGATGGTCCTGGTTGATTTTCCAGTCAAAAGAGTCTTCGGTCATTGCGTTTTGGCCAAAAAGCGCATTCAAGGTGCCATTGAATACCGGACTTGCAGTTGAATTGAGGATTTCAATCGCCGTTCCCGCTGCGTTAATTTTTGCGTAATCAGCGGTCAGCAACAAGGAAAGGCTGGCACTGATATCGAAATTCAACTTACCACGTAACACCAGGTCATCACGGGCGCCAAAATCCTTACCATCATAGGTGTTCTTGCCATAACCATCCCGATCCAGGTATTTGACTGCAAATCGCCCGCCCACGGAATCGCTTAGGGGACCACTGACCATTGCCCCAACTTCCAGGGCGTTGTAGTCGCCATAGCCGAGCTCAAATGACCCTTCTATTTCAGCAGTCGGGTTTCTGGTGGTGATATTCAGTGCGCCAACCGGTGTATTTCGACCGAAAAGCGTGCCTTGCGGGCCACGAAGTACCTCTACGGTTTGTACATCAAGCATCGTGCCTATGACGGAACCCGGCCTGGGATAGTAAACACCATCAATGAACACACCAACACTGGGCTCAATACCACTGTTACCCACTGAACCTATGCCACGAATCGTAATGCGATTATTGGTTTGCTGTGACGAATTTGAAATAGCAAAGTTGGGCGCCAGACGTGACACGTCTTCCAGTGTCCTTACACCGGTCTCTTCCAAGTAGGAACCTGAATAGGCTGATATGGAAATCGGTACGTCCTGGATGCTCTGTTCACGCTTTTGTGCGGTCACCATCACCTCTTCAAGAAAGCCTGCGCTTTCAGCTTCATCCTGCGCGCAGACCGGGCCACTTAAAGCCGATATAAAAAATGCCGATATGGCCGTGAATAATATTGTGCTGTTTCTCATGACTGTTCTCCTGTTGACCTATATATAGCCTGTTCCCACAAATTATAAATCTCGAAGGGCTTCTTCGTCAGCGCTTTTTGCAAATTTAGCGAACTTAATAGCCTTGCTAATCTTACGCCTTATTGGATGAACAGGCTGCCACCCTTGATTTGTTGCGTCGATTGACAAAGGCCTCGCAGCTGACACTTCACGTCTCACTTCGATATTAATCCTGCAATTTGGAATGTCGATGAAAATCGTATTATCTTCCTCGATCCAAACTGTGTGAAAGTTTAAACGAAACCACCACAAGCGTGTTGTCGCGAATGTGACATCTGTCTGACTGCAGGATTCTGTGCTTTTCCGTGGTTTTCTGCTGGGCTTCAAATGGCCAACCCATCCATGCGTTTTTGCTTAACTGTTAAAGCGGGCTTCGAGTGCTGCGACCGCCGGCAGAGTCTTGCCTTCAACATATTCGAGGAATGCTCCACCGCCGGTTGAGATATAGCTGACGCCGTCGGCAATATTGAACTGCTCAATGGCAGCCAGGGTATCGCCTCCTCCGGCAATGCTGAAAGCATTGGAAATCTCGATCGCATCAGCTATTGCACGGGTGCCGGCAGCGAAGTTTTCAAATTCGAAAACACCCACCGGACCATTCCAAATCACCGTACCGGCACCCTGGATCATGGCAGCATAGTCAACAGCAGTCAGAGGGCCGATGTCGAGAATCATTTCATTCTCCCGAACTTCGTCAACCGAACGAACATGGGCTTCCGCATCTTTTGAAAAGGAGGTTGCCACAACAACATCTTTGGGAATGGGGATTTCACCGCCCATTTTGTGTGCCTTGCGAATCAAACGCTGGGCCTCATGGATCAGGTCCGGTTCATAGAGTGACCGGCCGACATCATAGCCACTGGCTGCGATAAAAGTGTTGGCTATACCACCACCAACAATTAACTGGTCCACGCGGTTCATTAACGATTCAAGCACGGTCAACTTGGTGGAAACTTTGGCGCCACCCACGATCGCCAGCATTGGCCGTTCCGGTTCGGTCAGTGCGCTTTCAAGTTCGTACAACTCGCGGCTGAGCAGAGGTCCGGCACAAACCGTATCCGCAAATCGAATTACACCCTCGGTAGACGCCTGGGCACGATGGGCGGTGCCAAATGCGTCCATCACAAAGATGTCACACAATGCCGCCATGGTTTTGGCCAGGGCTTCGTCGTTGGCTTTCTCACCTGTATTAAAACGTACGTTTTCACACAGGACCACTTCACCGGCTTGAATATCAATTCCATCCAACCAGTCTTTCTGCAAACGTACCGGACGGTCCAGCAGACCGGACAGCTGTGCAGCCACTGGCGCTAGTGAAAACTCATGCTTGTACCGGCCTTCAACAGGTCGCCCCAGGTGGGACAACAGGATCACGGCAGCGCCGCGATCCAGGGCCATCCGGATGGTTGGCAGCGCAGCCCGCAACCGTGCGTCCGAAGTCACCCTGCCCGCTTGCAGCGGTACGTTGAAATCTTCCCGGATCATGACGCGTTTACCGGTCAGATCCAATTCATCCATA
>Ga0209988_10002566_pt1 | contig 12000 bp, 9 predicted proteins | sample N075metaG_FD_183115 | JGI IMG/M metagenome (GOLD analysis project Ga0209988, IMG submission 183115) | Deep subsurface microbial communities from Kermadec Trench to uncover new lineages of life (NeLLi) - N075 metaG (SPAdes) (version 2) | ecosystem: Environmental > Aquatic > Marine > Ocean trench... | reverse complement strand
CGAGCAGACTCTCGACCTGGATCTCCGTCCGCGAACCATCCAGATGCTTCAAGGACACTTCGGCGCGGCGCGCACGCCGGGTGCCCGGATAGAACTCGTGGATCGCGTGATCCACCCCCGCAAGCATCTCCATCTTCGGATCCTCGACCCCGGGAATATCCGCGGGCTGGTCGTAGGTCGGCATGATCATGCCGTCCCAATGCCAACAGACCCCGTGCTCGTTCTCGAAAATGCCCGCGTGGGTACAACGATTCTTCCAATGGATCGGAAACCAGAGGAAATTGATGGCCGGCGCCTGCAGCGAAGGCGCTCCGGGGGGGGCCGGATCACCCACCGGTCGAATCCCCCACGAGCGATCCTTGGTCCCGAAGACCCGCTTGGGATCGATCTCCACAGTCTTTCCCGCATAACGAATCTGGCCCTGCCAGTTGCCGAACTGGTTGAAGCGCGTCGCTTCCATATGCCGGCCGGCACTCTCGGGCGACCTCTTCGAGCGTTGGAATTCTTCGGCGAAGCTCGCGGTTCGCGGGATCCAGAGCAGGTCAGCGGAGATCCCGGTCTCGTTGTCGTCGAGCGTGACGCGCAGGCTCATCATCGGCTCGATGATCTCGATCTTGAAAGGGCCCACCTCGACTTCGCTGCGTTCCTTCGGCGCACGCCGTGAGCCGTGGAAGGAATGTTGTTCGCCGTCGTGGACGATACTCAGGCCGCAATCGAGGATTCCGAGATTCGGATAGACCGCGGCACCGATTCCGAAGTAGAACTCGCCGTCGTCCTGGTAGCCATTGAACCAGTAGCGGTCGTAGGAGTGGCGATCCGAGGTGGCGACCACGGCCAGCGGCTCGGACGTCTGATGGATCGGGTAGTCGTCGAATTTCGTCAGCATGGGAATTCCTCGTCAACCGGCCCCGGAGACCGGAATTGCATTCGGGGTGGGGAGTCGTTTTGCGTTCGGGCTCGCGAAGCGGAATCGGCGGGTCAGCCCTGGACCGATTCGACCGCGTGGTAGAAGGTTTCGGCCTGAGCCAGGAGGTTGTCGCCGGCCGGCGTATAGAGGATCTCGGTCGTCCCCGCGGCTGCAGAGGCTTCGGCGCGCTTGCGGACCTCCTCGGCCTCGCCCACCCAACCGTGCCAGGGGATCTCATCCCCGAAAGCGGCAATCGCCTTCCGGTCCGCCTCGGACAGGTGCGTACAGTGACTGTAGTGGACGGCGAGATGACGCTCTTCGTCACTGCGCTCGGACTCGATCTGCGCGAGCCAATCGGCACCGCCGGGAATCGCGGACAGATTCTCTGGCGCGGTCTCCCAGGTCACGTGATAGGCGCCCACCATCCAGGCCCCCACATCGTCGACGACTCGGGGTGCCGAGGGTGACTCGCCTGGCGCGAGGACCGTTCCGCTCACCATCTGCACGGCCCAGTCGAAGGCTTCCGGTGGCGGCGACACCCCCATCCAGCCGTCCGCGATCTCCCGGGTGATCGCCAGCCCCCTGGGCCCGAAGGCCGAGAGCAGGATCGGCACTTCGATCGGCCGCGCTTTCGCGAGTTCCGGTCGATGGATCATCTGACAGGCGCGGCCATCGATCTCGACGACGTCCCCCCGAAGCAACCCGCGAAGCTGTTCGACGTAGGTTCGCATGACGCGCCACGGGAGTGCCTTCTGACCGAGGACGTGTCGCGCGGTATACCCGGTACCCATCGCGCAGGCGAGGCGTCCCGGAGCGAGCCGATCGATCGTCGCGATCGCCGAAGCCGTCGTCATCACGTGGCGCAGATTCGGCACGAGCACCGCCGTTCCGAGTCCGATCCGCTCCGTCGCTTCCGCGGCGCGGGCGAGATGGATCCAGATATCCTCGTAGAGCGCGGCGGAGTCGTACATCCAGATGCGGTCGTAGCCGAGTTGCTCGGCACGTACGGCGAGGTCGGTCGCCTGGGGGCCAGGCGGCACGCCGATCGAGATCTTCATCACATCCTCCGCGCCGGGTCGCTCGTTCAGTTGGGGCGAGAGCCATATCCTACCTCTATCCGCTGGCCTCGCGAGGCGGGTCTTTCACCGCTCGAAGACCGCCCGTCTGGGATAGAGTCACGCCATGCCGCGCGCCCCGGCCTGGGAAAAATGTTCGAACCAAGAACTGCTCGAGTGGCGGCTGTGCGACCTCAGCCTGACCCTCGAAGGAACCTGGCTCGAATTACCGATCCAGCGGCTCCAGGCCGAGCTGGACGCTCGAAACCTGCGTGTCCGGCCTCATTATTGGCTCTCCGAGGAATGGTTCTCGCCCGCCGGCGTTCCCGGGATCGCGATTCCCTTCTATCTCGCCCATCCCCGCCTGAAACGCCTCGAACGCGTGCAAATCCTCGAGGTCGAGGGGGGAAGCCATGCGGAGTGCCTACGCCTGCTGCGCCACGAAGCCGGCCACGCGGTCCAACACGCCTTCCGCCTCCACCGCCGCAAACGTTGGCGCGAACTCTTCGGTTCCTCGACGCTGCCCTACCCCGACTACTATCGGCCGAATCCCGGAAGTCGACGATATGTCGTACATCTTCCCGACTGGTATGCCCAGAGCCACCCCGACGAGGATTTCGCCGAGACCTTCGCGGTCTGGCTCACTTCGGGCTCGCGTTGGCGCCGAAAATATCTGGGCTGGCCGGCGCTGCGGAAGCTGCGTTATGTCGATCAGCTGATGCACGAGATCGCGGGCCAGCGCGCCCCCGTACGATCCCGCGCGCGCCCCGACCCGATCCACCGCTTGAAGACCACCCTCGCCGACCACTACCGAGCTCGACGCGAGCGCTATCTCGTACTCGCCTCACGGGCCTACGACCAGGACCTGCTGCGTTTTTTCACGCCCATCGAAGAGAGCACGAGCCGTTCGCCGGCCGCGGCCTCCTTCCTGCGGAGCCACCGTGCCGAGATTCGCCGCATGGTCGCTCGCTCGACCGGCAAACACGAACTCGCCCTCGACACCGTCCTCGGGGAAATGATCGCGCGTTCCCGGGAACTCAAGCTCCGCGCGGTCGGACGTCAGCGCGAGCTCGTCATCAATTTCGCAATCCTGCTCGCTGCTCGAAGCGCCGAGTTCCTCTACCGGGGCAGGGATTGGCACGCCCTATGAGTAACGGCAAAACCGGATCGAAACCCGATCGAAAGAAGGCGCGCAAGAAGCTTCGCGTCCTCGCGCTCATGCACGAGGACCTCGTCCCACCCGAGAACACCGACTCGCTGTCCGAGAGCGAGTTCCATCGCATCAAGACCGAGAGCGACATCCTCCAGGCGCTGACCGACCTCGGGCATGAAGCGCGACCACTGGGGGTACGAGACGCGGTGTTTCCGATCCGTCAGGCCATCGAGGAATGGAAGCCCGACATCGTCTTCAACCTGCTCGACGAGTTCCAGGGCGAGGCGATCTACGATCAACACGTCGTCGCCTTCCTCGAGCTTCTCCGCGTGCCCTATACCGGAAACAATCCGCGGGGCCTGGTACTCGCCCGGGACAAGGCGCTGTCGAAGAAGGTCGCGATGTATCACCGGATCACCGTCCCGCGCTTCTTCACCGTTCGCAAAGATCGACGCGTCCGACGCCCGAAGCGCATGGACTTTCCGCTGATCGTAAAGTCGTTGGTCGAGGAAGCCTCGATGGGAATCTCGAAGGCCTCGATCGTTCGCGACGACGAAGCCCTCGCGGCCCGGGTGCGTTTCATACACGAACGGATCAACACGGACGCGATCGTGGAGCAATTCATCCCGGGGCGCGAGATCTACGTGGGCGTGCTCGGAAATGAACGACTCGTAGCCTTGCCGCCGCGTGAATTGATCGTCGATGAACTCGAGCCCGGAGAGGACTTGATCGCGACCGAAAGCCTGAAACACAACATCCACTACCAGAAGAAGCATGGCGTTCGGATCTCGAGCGCCCAGAAGCTACCCGACGGTATCGCGAGCGGGCTCGAGCGGGTCAGCAAGCGGATCTATCGCATGCTCTCGCTCGAGGGCTACGCGCGGATCGACTACCGGCTCTCGAACGACGGCAAGCTCTATTTTCTCGAAGCGAATCCGAATCCCGAGCTCGCGAACTACGAGGAACTCGCGCATGCCGCCGCCGAAGCCGGCCTGTCGTATGAGGCGCTGATCCAGCGAATCCTGAATCTCGGCTTGCGGCGCTAGCCGCGATCCTGCGTTGAATCGGCTCTAGCCGCCCGGGATGCGCGTCGGAAGCCCCCCGAGACTCTCTTCATTTTTCTCCGCCCAATATTCGCGCAATCCCTCGCTGCCCTTTTTCTCGGCCCACTTCGTGAGCGCCGTTCGATCCTCGCGGTAGTCCATCAGGGGAACCGCATAACCGCAGGACGTCTGGACCAGATCAACATCGATCGAGTAGTACTGGCGAGCCCCGACGACCTCGGGAAGCTGCGTCGCACACTCTTGCCACTCTTCGTCCTCGGGATGGATGGCCCGCGCGGAGCCGTAGACACGCAAGATCAGGGGTGCACCCTCGAAGGCGCACCACATCAGCGTGATTCGATTCGAGTCGATCAGATGGGCTGCGGTTTCGTTTCCACTGCCGGTGAGGCTCAACCAGAGAATCCGGTTCGGGCCCAGGACGACCAGGCTCGGCCCTCCCTTCGGCGAAAGATTGACCGGCCCCACCTCGGCGGCGGTGGCCACGAAAAAGATCTTCTGATTGGCAATGAAGCGGCGATGCTCATCGCTCAGGGCATCGAATCGCTCGGACATGAATCGACCTCCGGGTCGCGCCCTCGCGGCGACATCCTGAAAAATACGGACTAGCGAATCCTCTGTCCGGCCTTCGCGCCCGAGTCCGGCGAGAGGATGAAGAGCTCGGAATCCCCCGGCCCCGCCGCCAACACCATGCCTTCGCTCAGCCCGAACTTCATCTTGCGCGGAGCGAGATTGGCCACGACGACGGTCAGGCGACCGACCAGCGCTTCGGGTTCGTACGCCTGCTTGATCCCCGCGAACACGGTGCGTCGCTCGTCACCGCCGAGCGAGAGTGTCAGCTCGAGCAGCTTGTTCGCCTTCGGAACCGCCTTCGCCTCGACGATCTCGGCCACACGAAGGTCGACCTTCAGCAAGTCGTCGATCGTGCACTCCGCTTCGAGGCTTTCGCCGGCAAGCGATTCTCCGGTCCCTCCGGATCGAGCCGCCTCGACCTCGGAATCCTCCACCGCCCCGCGACTCGCCTCGATCATCGCTGCCACCTTCTCGGGATCGACCCGCTCCATCAGATGCTTGAACTTCGCGACTTCACGGCCCACGACCGGCGTCGCCGCGTCATCCCAGCGCGTCGACTCCTCGACCCCGAGCAAGCGGGCGGACTCCTCCGCGAAACGCGGAAGCACGGGTGCCAGATAGATCGTGATCTGCCGAAAGAGATTCAGCGCGATCGCGCAGACCTCCCGAAGCTCGTCCTGCCGGGCCGCGTCCTTCTTCAGCTTCCAGGGCTCGCGCGACTCGACGAACTCGTTCGCTCGATCTGCCAATCCCATGATCAGGCGCATGGCCCGACTCGAATCACGGCTCTCGTAGGCCTCCGCGATCTCCGCACCCGCGGCAACCCCTGCCGCGAAGAGCCCGCCATCTCGATCGGCCGGATACTCGGGAAGCGGCTGCCCCTTGACGAAACGCGCCGTCCGGCTGGCGAGGTTCACGACCTTGCCGACGAGATCCGAATTCACCTTCTGGATGAATTCTTCGAAATTGAGATCGATGTCATCGACCTTCGCCGACAATTTGCTCGCGTAATAGTACCGCAGGTACTCGGGCGAGAGATGCTCGAGATAGGTTCGTGCCAGGACGTAGGTGCCCTTGCGCTTGCTCATCTTCTCACCGTTCACGGTCAGGAAGCCGTGGACGTGAACCTTCGTGGGAAGCTGATAGTCGACCGCCGACAACATGGCGGGCCAGAAGAGCGTATGAAAATACGCGATGTCCTTTCCGATGAAGTGATGGATTTCGCAATCGGGATTGCGCCACCAGTCCTCGAGCTTCGCGTCGTTCGCGTCGCACCATTGTTTCGTCGTCGCGATATAGCCGACCGGTGCGTCGAGCCAGACATAGAAAAAGTTGCCGGGCGCATCCGGAATCTCGAAACCGAAATAGGGCGCGGGACGCGAGATGTCCCAGTCTCGCAGCGGGGCGGAAAGAAACGTCGCCTTCAACCAATTCGCCGTCTCCGGCGGAACGCGTCCCGGCGTCTGGGTCCACTCGTCGAGAAATGCGTGGAAGGATTCGAGCTTCACGAAGAGATGGGGATGGCTTCGCTCTTCCGGAATCGCTCCGGTGATCGCGCTCCTGGGATCGATCAGATCCGAGGGTTCATACGTATTCCCACAGACTTCGCAGTTGTCGCCGTATTGCCCCTCGGCTTTGCAGCGTGGGCAACCCCCGACGACGAATCGATCGGCCAGGAAGATCCCCGCCTCGGGATCGTAGAGCTGCGTCACCTCGCGTTCGTCGATATATCCCTGGGCCCGGAGTGCGGCCCAGAACTCTCCCACGATCGCTTCGTTCTCCGGCGAATGCGTACTGCCGTAAAAATCGTGAGAAACGCCGAATCCACCGAGATCGGCGACGTGCTCGGCGTGCATGTCCGCGAGCAGGGCCTCAGGCGCTCGCCCCTCGCGTTCTGCCCGCAGCATCGTGCCCGTGCCGTGGGTGTCGTCGCCACAGAAATAACGAACATCATGCCCCCGCAGACGCTGGAAGCCGACCCAGAAATCGGTCTGGAGATGCTCGACCATGTGCCCGAGATGAAGGCCCGCGTTCACATAGGGCAGCGCACTCGTGACCAGAATCTGCCGTCGCACCATCCCGAAAAACCTCCGCGGCGAGCCCCGTTCGCCGCCCAAAGCGTTCACCGATCTCGACCGGAACCCGCCCCGAACCCATCCGACCTCGGTCGCGTCCGCCGATCCCCCCTTGGGCGGCGAGCGCGGGAGAATAGGCGATCGTGGCGATCCGCCTCTCCCTACGACGAAATTTACGGGTCTTTTCCACCACTCTGGATGATCCGCTTCACTCGCACTTTCCGCCGCAGGATATTGAAATCGCCCTAGATTCCGCTCCCCGTCCAGATAAACTCAGCCGCATACGAATTTGCCTCCGGGGAAATTCAAAAACGCGCCACGCCAGACCGGCGAGACACGATTTAGTCCTCCGAGGGGCCGACCCCGAACCACGAAAAGGAAATCGCCCATGGATCTCATTACCTCCGGAAACGGAATCGAAGTCCTGCTCCGCTGGGTGCACGTGCTCGCCGGCATCACCTGGATTGGCGTTCTCTACTATTTCAACTTCATCCAGACGCCCTTCTTCGGGAGCGAGCTGGGCGGCACCGCCAAGGGCGCGATGACCCGCGGGCTCGTGCCGAACGCGCTGTGGTGGTTCCGCTGGGGTGCGATGTTCACGTTCCTCTCGGGTTGGACCATCGTCGGCTACCGCATGATGGGGCTCGGCATTCCGCTCACCGATGGCTACATGACGAAAGTCCTGACCGGAGGGCTGATGGGCACCTTCATGTGGGCCAACGTGTGGTTCGTCATCTGGCCCGCGCAGCAGGTCGTGATCGCGAACGCGGAACAGGTCGCGGCCGGTGGCGAGCCGATTGCGGAAGCGGCTGCACGGGGCGCCAAGGCCGGCATGGCCTCCCGAACCAACACCCTCTTCTCGATCCCGATGATCTTTTTCATGATCTCGGCGGCGAACCTGCCGGGCTTCCTGTCGGGCACGAATGACATGATCTACTGGCTGCTCGCGGGCGGCGTCATCGTCGCGGTCGAGATCAACGGCCTGATCGGCCCCGGAGCAGCAACCCAAAAGCCGCTCACGACTGTCTCGGGCACGATTTACGGCGGCCTGGCGCTCTGGCTGGTGCTCTACCTGATCGGTGCTTTCGTCAATAGCTAGCGCGCGATCGAGAACACGCTCCGCCTAAACAGAACGGCCCGTCCCGGACTTTCGGGGCGGGCCGTTTTCTCTGAATCTCAGGGTCGTTCTGCGTGTTATTCGAGCGACCCGAGATAGGCCGCGAGTTCAGGCAAACGCGGCTTCAGATGAGGCAGCGGGATCATGACCCGACTCGGACGCTTTGGGGTATAGCCTTCCGGATATTCACCGCGCAGGACGCGCGCCTCGAGCAGCTCGAGGGATGCATCCGCGACCGCCGGGCCAAGCGCACCATCCTGCGTTGGCGTCATGCTGTGGCAGGCGATGCAGTTGGCCATATAGGCGGAGCGTCCGGCTTCTACGAGTTCTTCGGGTGTTCGCGTATCGACCACGGGCTCGACCGGCGGCTTCGGAGTCGTCGGCGCAGCAGGGGCAGGCGCGACAGGCTTCGTCGCGGCTCCACCGCTCGATTCCGAATCATCCGAACATCCCGAGCCGAGCACGATTCCCAGAATCGCAGCAACGACCACTGCCCGTCGAACTCCATGCTGCATTCGTCCCACCCCTGCCTCCTCGTGTTTTTGGGCGACCGGAGTCTATCCGCGCAGCCGGATGACGCCAATTCAAGCGAGAGAATTCGTGCGGACCCCCGCCTAGCCCACCCTCCGATCTGAAACCGGCTCGCGTTTCCGACGTAGACTCTTCTGAACCGATTCGTCGCCACGATCGTCTGGCGAGGCGTCGGCAATCCGGAGCCCGCTCGATGAGAACCGAATCCGTCCGCATCCCAGCGGCCTCTGCTGCCCGCCGACCGCTGCGCCCGACGTTTCTTCGTGCATTCGGAATCTTGCCCGTCCTTGCGATTGCCGGGCTGGCCTTTTCCCCGCCCGCGCTCGCCGCAAACGAGCCCGACCTCGAACCGATCGACCTCGTGCTCTATGCGCAGCTCCTGGAGACCCACACCCGCGCTGTCCCCGATCTCGTCGGTACGCGCGTGAACTACCGGAGCTTGAAGACGTCACCCGACTGGAAGCGGCTCGCCGCCCAGGTCCGCGCGGCGAAGCCCTCACGACTCGCACGAAACGATGAGCTCGCCTATTGGATCAATGCCTACAATATTCTCACGATCGACCTGATCCTCGAGCACTACCCCGTCGAGAGCATTCGCGAGATCGGATCATTTTTCTCCCCCGTCTGGGACAAGACCGTCGCGACCATCGAAGGCCGCGAGATTTCTCTCGGCTTCATCGAACACGAGATCCTGCGCAAGCTGGACGAACCCCGGATCCACGCCGCGATCGTCTGCGCTTCGACCTCCTGCCCACCGCTGGCGCGCACGCCGTTCCGCTCGGACACCCTCGACGCCAATCTCACGGCGGCGATGCGCGCCTGGCTCGAAAGTCCGAAAAAGGGCATCGCGATCGACCGGGCGAATCGCCGCGTTCGGCTCTCTCCGATCTTCGATTGGTTCGAGGAAGACTTCGCGTCACGCGGTGGCGTGCTGACCGCGATCACAGCGTATGTCTCGAGTGAAGACGCCGAATGGCTTCGTACGGTCGGCCCGACCGCACGGATCCGTTATTTCGCCTACGACTGGACGCTCAACGACCTCGAGTAATCGATCGACCTAGCGCCGCGCAGGGCGTCGCGCACGGGGCCCGCCTATCGGCCCAATTCAGATCGCCGCTGCGGGATTCGCCAGAGCCACCAGCGCGTGCTCGAAGTGACCGGTCGTGCGACATGTGAGCCCGCCACTGCGTTGATCCGTCCCGGGCCGGAAGGTCGTGAATCGAATCGACTCGGTCCGTGGGCCGAAGGCCTGAGCCGCTTCAGGCGGGTCGTCTGCATCGAGGGGAACAAAGGCGGCCCTCCCAGCGATCTCGATCTCGACCCGGTAGCGCGATTTGACGGTGACCCGGGTGCGTCGCATGCCTTCGGGTTGAAGGAAGATCGTCGCGCTGGCGTCGAGGGCGACACGCCGCTCGACATCGCTCACGCGATATCCGCCATCGACGGCCGCGACTTCGCGGTAGTGACTCGATTCCGCCACCGCATACTCGAATTCTTCGTCCGCTTGCTCGTCCCCACCCGTCGCTCGATAGCTCCGAGCGGTCCGCCCGCAGTCGACATAACGCGCCGGCTTGTTTGCGCTCGCCGCGAGATCGGTCGACCGGTTGAGATCCACCCGCACGAAATGCGACGCCTTTTCGAGGGTCGAAACCTGAAAGGAACTCTCCGATAGACGGCGAATCAATTCATTCCATGTCGCATCGAAGGGCAGGTCGACGACGGTCTCCACGATTACCCGATGTTCCAGCGGAGGCGTGTAGCGCGTATCGGACTCGATGCGGCGCTCGGCCCCACCGCAACCGATGAGCAGAGCGATCGACAGGAGCAGTCCCGTCCGCACAAACCATGGGCGACACCCCGCCTCTCGGGGCGCCCGAAGCGGAACGCTCGATCTTCGAAACAAGCCAGACTCCTCGCGGAGGAATTCCGCCCGGTCGAGCCCATGATCCCCGAAGTCGACCGCCACGGCTAGGAGTGTGCGCCTTCTACCGCGCAGGCTCCTACCCATCCGAATGGCGAAAGTCGTGGGAAGCCCAGACCCGCGACAAATCCTGAATCCGGTCCCCGGCGGCCGGTATCCTTGCAAGCAGCGATGCGGAGAGCCTGCCGCAGCCAGGAGAGCCTACCGCTGCCAGGCGAGCCAACGTTCGAAGACGCGCTTGATCGTCGGCGTCAGCCGCGTCCGGGTATAGGCCCCGGCGACCCGCTTGATGGCCTCACCCTGGGTCGGGTAGGGATAGATTAGGTTCGTAAAGGATCCCAGACCGATCTTGTTCTGGATCGCCATCGTGAACTGCGTGATCAGCTCCCCCGCATGCGCGGCCACCACCGTCGCACCGACGATTTCGTCGCTGCCCTTTTTCACGTGAACCGTAACGAGACCTTCTTCCTGACCGTCGGTGACCGCGCGATTCGCCTCGGCGATCGACACCGCGTAGGAGTCGATTTCGACGCCTCTCTCTTGCGCATCCCGTTCGTACCAACCGACGTGCGCGATCTCCGGCTCGGTATAGGTGCACCACGGCATGATCAGATCCGAGACTCTCTTCCGACCGATCGGACCCACTGCAAAGAGCGCGTTCTGGACCACGATCTTCGCGGCAGCGTCCGCCGCGTGGGTAAATTTCCACTTCATGCAGACGTCGCCGACCGCCCAAATCCGCTTATTCGAGGTCCGCAGAGAGTCGTCGACCTCGACACCCGCACGGCTGTCGAAATCGACACCCACGCTCTCGAGCCCCATTCCCTCGACGTTCGGAGCGCGACCGGCACCCACCAGGACTTCGTCGACGACCAGCTCGCGCGAGCCCTTCTCGGGACACGTCAGGTGAATGATGCGTTCGTTAGCACGGCGCTCGACCCGATGGATCTCACACTCGAAGACCATCTCGACCCCTTCGCGAACCATCGCGCCTTGCACGATCCGCGCCGCGTCGGGGTCCTCCCGCGTGAGAATCTGATCCATCCGCTCCAGAATATGGACCTCGGATCCCAGGCGCCGAAACGCTTGGGCGAGTTCACAGCCGATCGGCCCCGCCCCGATCACCGCCAGCCGGCGCGGCCGCTCGGTCAGGTTGAAGACCGTCTCGTTGTCGAGATAGCCGGCGTCCGCGAGTCCTTCGATCGGCGGGGCCGCGGCACGCGCTCCGGTCGCGATGACCGCCTTGCTGTACTCGAGCTCCTGATCGCCGACTTCGACACGGCCGTTGCCTGCGAAGCTCGCGTCACCCAGATAGATATCGATTCCAAATTCCTCGGAATACCGTTCGGCCGAATCCTCGTGACTGATCCGCGCACGAATCTCACGCATGCGACGCATGACCGCCCCGAAATCGCCGAGATCCGCAGGCGATCCGGGCATCCCGAAGCGCGCCGCTTCGCGGGCCTCGTGCACGACCTGCGCACCCCGAATCACGGCCTTCGAGGGAATACAACCGACATTCAGACAATCGCCCCCCATCAGGTGCCGCTCGACCAGGGCGACCCGCGCGCCCAGGCTCGACGCGATCAGCGCTGTGATCAAGCCGC
>Ga0209988_10002564_pt1 | contig 12005 bp, 10 predicted proteins | sample N075metaG_FD_183115 | JGI IMG/M metagenome (GOLD analysis project Ga0209988, IMG submission 183115) | Deep subsurface microbial communities from Kermadec Trench to uncover new lineages of life (NeLLi) - N075 metaG (SPAdes) (version 2) | ecosystem: Environmental > Aquatic > Marine > Ocean trench... | reverse complement strand
GTGACGCGCGTGCTCTACGTCAAACAGACCGATGCGCGCGGCTTCGTCATCGTCGACGCGGCGTTCAACGACCTGCTGCGCCCGGCGATGTACGACGCCTATCACGCGATCGAGCCGGTCGTCGCGCCGCCCGACGACGCGATTGCCGCGCCGGTCGACATCGCCGGCCCGATCTGCGAGAGCGGCGACGTGTTCGCCAAGGACCGGCCGCTGACGCCCGTGATCGCGGGAGATTTACTGGCGATCCGGTCGGCGGGTGCGTATGGTGCGGTCATGTCTTCGAGCTACAATTCGCGGCCGCTGGTGCCCGAGGTGCTCGTCAAAGGCGCCGAATTCGCCGTCGTCCGCCGCCGGCCGAGTTTCGATGAGATGGTCGCGCTCGAGCAGTTTCCCGACTGGCTGGGCGACGCGTGATGGCCGGCGAAACGACCCGAACGATCCACCAGGTCGCCGTCGCGCGCCGTCGCCGCATCTGGCTGGCACGGGTCGCGCTGTACTGGGAGCGGCTGTGGCCGGCGCTCTGGCCCGGTGTCTTCGTCGCCGGCGTCTTCGTCGCGCTGTCGCTGTTCGGCGTCTGGCGCTTTACCCCCGGCTGGCTCCATGTCGCTCTGCTGGCGGCTTTCGCCGCCGCGCTGTTCGGCGCCCTGGCGCACGGCCTGCGAGCGCTCGAGACGCCCGGCGAAACCGAGGCCGTGCGGCGCATCGAGCTGGCCAGCGGCCTCGCCCACCGGCCGCTCGGGACGCTCGACGACCGGCCGCTCGCGGCGCCCGGCGACATGGTCGCCCAGGCGTTGTGGCGCGCCCATCTCAAGCGCATGCTGGCGCGCGCTGGCCGGCTGCGCGTCGGCATCGCCTCGCCCGGTATGGCGCGGCGCGATCCGCTCGGCCTGCGCGCCGTCCTCGTTCTGGTCCTGGTCATCGCCTTCGCCGCCGCCGGCGACGGCAGCGCCGGCCGCCTGGCGCGCGCCTTCCAGCCCGATTTCTCGGCGCCCGGCCCGACCGGCCCGGGCGAACTGACGCTGTGGATCACGCCGCCGCAGTACACCGGCGCCGCGCCGATCTTTCTGACCGACGCCGCGCGGCCGTCGAGCGGCGCCGCGCCGGCCGCCGTGCGGCTGCCGGTCGGCAGTACCGTGCTGGCCCGCGTCCATGGCGGCGAGGCGGTGCCCGAGCTCGCGATCGACGATGTGGTCGTGCCGTTCGACGCGGTCGATCAGGCCAACTTCGAGATCAGCGCCGCGCTCGATGCCGGCGCGCGCCTCGCGGTCACCCAGGGCGGTCACGAAATCGCCGCCTGGCCGATCGTGATGATCGTCGACCAGCCGCCGTCGATCGAATTCGCCAGCCCGCCGTCGCGCACCTATCGCTCGGCGCTCAGGCTCGACTACATCGCCGAGGACGACTACGGGCTGGCCTCGGTCCACGCCATCATCCGGCGCTTGGACGACACGTCGCAATCGTTCACGCTCGATCTCTCGCTGTTGCGCGCCGGCACCCGGGCGGTCGACGATTCGAGCTTTCACGACCTGACGCCACACCCCTGGGCGGGGCTTCAGGTGACCATCGCGCTGCGCGCCGTCGACGGACTCGGCCAGACCGGCGACAGCGAGGCGATCCCGACGCTGATGCCCGAGCGCATCTTCAACCACCCGGTCGCGCGCGCCGTCATCGAGCAGCGCAAGGTTCTCACCGTCGACCCGACCAAGCGCGACGAGGTCCGCGGCGCGCTCGACAAACTGGTGCGCGACCCGCGTCATTTCTTCGACGACCTGAAGGTATTCCTCGGCCTGCGCGTGGCCAGCGCGCGGCTGCGCTACGACCGTTCCGACAAGGTCATCGCGGAGCTCCAGGACTTGCTGTGGGACATCGCGCTGTCGATCGAGGAAGGCCCCGTCGCGCTCGCCGAGCAGGAGCTTCGCGAGGCCCAGCAGGCGCTCATGGACGCGCTGAACGCGGACGCCGGCGACGAAGAGATCGAGCGCCTGATGGACGAGCTGCGCGATTCGCTCGACAAGTTCCTCGCGGCGCTCGCCGAGCAGGCCATGCAGCAGAGCGACCTCGGCGCCGAGCTGCGCGAGGAGATCGACCAGGCGATCCAGCGCGACGAGCTGATGGAGATGATCGAGCACGCCCGCGAGCTCTACCGCACCGGCTCGCGCGAGGCCGCCCGCGACCTTTTGGCGCGGCTGCAGGAGATGCTCGAGAACCTGAAGGCCGGGCGCATGGCGGCGTCGAGCGATCAGGGCCAGGGCGAGGCGGCGCTGCGCAACCTCGAGAACCTCATGCAGCAGCAGCAACAGCTGCTCGATCAGACCTTCCGCTGGGCGCAGCAGGGTCCCGAATCCTGGGGCCAGGACGGACCGGCGCGCATCGGCAAGGGCTCGCAGGAAGCGCTACGCCGGCGGCTCGGCGAGCTGATGCTGCAGTGGAGCGAGACCGGCCTGCCGATCCCGCGCCCGCTGGGCCGCGCCGAGCGCGCCATGCGCGAGGCCGGGCGTTCGCTCGGCGAGCAGTTGCCCGGCCAGGCCGTCGGCGCGCAGTCCGAGGCGCTCGAACACATGCAGCAGGGCTCGCAGTCGATGCTCGAGGCGATGCTCGAGCAGCTCGACCGCGGGCCACAGCGGCCGGGCGGCAACGTCGGCATGTTCAGCGGCGCGCGCGATCCGCTGGGCCGCGGCGTGCTCGGCTACGGCTATCAGGACGACGGCCGCACCCGGGTGCCCGACGAGGCCGAACTGCAGCGCAGCCGGACGATCCTGGAGGAGCTCTATCGGCGCTCGGGCGAGTTGGGCCGCCCCGAGATCGAGCGCGACTACATCAACCGCCTGTTGCAGCGCTTCTGACGCGCCGCGCGTCCCCGAAGCATCTCGGCATTGGGCCGCGTCTCATATGGGGTCAGACACCATTATATTAAATTGTTAACAAACCGTAATAATAGAGTCTGACCCCATTATTACGTTTCACGGGCTTGTCGCGGCGGGTCAGGTCGGCGCGATGGTGCCGATGTAGGGCAGGTCGCGGAACAGGTGGGCGTAGTCGAGGCCGTAGCCGACGACGAAGCGGTCCTCGACGGTGAAACCGATGAAGTCGGCCACGCAATCGACCTTGCGTTTGCCCGGCTTGTCCAACAGCACGCAGAGCTTGGCGGTCCGTGCGCCGCGGTTGAGCAGCAGCTGCTGGGCGCCCGAGATCGTGCGGCCCGACTCGAGGATGTCGTCGACGATCAACACGTCGCGGCCCGCGACGTCGTCGGTGATGTCGCGGGTGATCACCACGTGGCCCGAGCTCTCGGTCCCCGCGCCGTAGCTCGACAGCGTCATGAAATCGACTTGCGGCCGCATGCCGGCATAGTGCAGCGCGCGGATCAGGTCGGCGACGAAGACGAAGCCGCCCTTGAGGATCGCGACGATGAGCAGGTCCTTGGGCATCGTGGCGGCGACCTCGGCGGCGATCGCCTCGACCCGGACGGCAATCTCGTCGGCGCTGAACAGCGGTTCGACCGCGGGCGCCTCATCGCGTGTCATGGCGAACCCCCAGGCGTGCCGGCGCCATCATGTCAGCGTGTCGCGAAGTCGACCGAGAACCGCGCATAACCGACCGGTGGATCGGCGATGCGGTCGCTGAACGCGACCGTCGCGCCGGGAGCGAGCTGCGCGATCGGCGGCGCCACGATCCAGCGGTCGAGGATACGCTGTTGGCTGTCGAAGACGCGCGCCTCGAGGTTGGGAACCAGCCGCGTCTCGCCCGAGACGTTGACGATCTCGCCGGTCACGACGACGATCGTGTGGCCATCATCGAGAAAGATCGATGACTGGATCCGGCGCAGAATGAAGTTCGCCGACGGCCTGGGCTCGGCCAGCCCGGCGAGCAGGTAAAGCCGCTCGGAGAGCGGCCAGGCTTCGACGATACGATCGCGCGCCGCCACCGTGCCGGCGAGCACCGCGATGACGACCGCGGCGAGCGCGGCCCACGACGCCCAGCCCGACGATCTCGGCTCATCGGCCAGCGCCGGCAGGTTCGAGCCGGGCGGAATCGGCCGTGACACGGCGGGCGCCACGGCGACGTCGACGCGCTTGGGCATGTCCTCGGGCGGGGTCTCCATCCAGCTGTGGGCACAGCGCGCGCAACGCACCACCCGGCCGATCTCGCCGAGCGCCGAAGGATCGATTAGATAGCGCGTCGAGCAGGACGGACAAGTCAGGATCATGGAGACTAGCTTACTTTGAATACCGCTTCGTTATAGGCGGATTGGCCGGCCCATGGCAAGGCCGCTGGGGCGGTGCTGGACGCGGGCCGGCGCGTTGTGCCATGCTGCGCCGTCACAGGCGTCCGACCGGCGCCGGCGCCGAGGGAGGGAGCCAAATTGGTTCGTTTCGAGAACGTCGGCATGCGCTACGGCACCGGGCCCGAAGTGCTGCACGACATTAATTTCACGCTCGAGGCCGGCTCGTTCCATTTCCTGGTCGGGCCGAGCGGCGCCGGCAAGTCGTCGCTGCTCAGGATCATGTATCTGGCGCACCGGCCGTCGCGCGGCCTGATCAGCCTGTTCGACCGCGACATCGCGATGCTGTCGCGCGCCGAATTGCCGGCCATCCGCCGCAAGATCGGCGTCGTCTTCCAGGACTTCCGCCTGCTCGACCATCTGACCGCCTTCGAGAACGTCGTCCTGCCGCTGCGCATCGCCGGCGCGCGCGACGAGCAGGTCCGCGACCACGTCCGCGAGCTGTTGCATTGGGTCGGCCTGGGCGACCATGTCGACGCCCTGCCAGCGACGCTGTCGGGCGGCCAGAAGCAGCGCGTCGCGATCGCCCGCGCGGTGATCACGCGGCCGCGCCTGCTGCTCGCCGACGAACCGACCGGCAACGTCGACGCCGAAGTCGGCGTGCGCCTGCTTTATCTGTTCGAGGAGCTCAACAAGATCGGCACCACCGTGGTCATTGCGACGCATAACGAGACCCTGGTCGCGGGCTTCGATCATCCGGTGGTGCGCCTCGAGCACGGCACGCTCGGCTTGGTCGCCGGGCAGCGGCGCAGGGCCGGCTGACATGGCGAAATCCTATTCGACACTGCCGCTCAAGGGCGACCCGGCGAGCCGTTTCCTGCCCTGGATCGTCGCGCTCAAGGTCTATCTCGCGGCGCTCGCCCTGGCCGGCGCCCTGGCGCTCAACGGCGCGGTCGCGGAGTGGCAGGGCGCGCGCGCCGGCACGATCACCGTACAGGTGCCGCCGCCCGGCGCCGATGACGGTACCGATCAAGTCGATGCCGCCGTCGCGGTGCTGCGCGCGACGCCCGGCGTCGCCACGGCGCGCGCGCTCGACCGCGCCGAGATCGTCGCCCTCCTGGAGCCGTGGCTCGGCGCCGGCAACGTCGATGTCGATCTGCCGCTGCCCTGGCTGATCGACGTCAAGCTCGACGGCGAGACGCCGCTCGACACGGCGGCGTTGGACGCGCGGCTGCAGGCGGCGGCGCCGGGCGCCGAGATTGACGATCACGGCGAATGGCTGGCGCGCGTCGCCTCGGCCGCGCGCGCGATCCAGTTCGCCGCGCTCGCGGTGGTGCTGGCGATCGTCGCCGCCACGGTCGGCACCGTGGTGTTCACGACGCGCACCAGCCTCGCGCTGCACCACGACACCGTCGAGCTGCTGCATCTGATCGGCGCCCAGGACGATTTCATCGCGCGCGCCTTCGCCCGCCTCGCACTCGGCCTCGGGCTCAAGGGCGGCTTGATCGGCCTGGCGCTCGCCGCGCTGACCCTGACGGCCGTCGGCACCTTCTCGAGCGGCCTCGAGGCGCCGCTGCTGCCACGGCTCAGCCTGACGCCGACGGCCTACTTGGCGCTCGCCCTGCTGCCCGTGGCCAGCGCCCTGGTCGCCATGGCGACGGCCCGGGTGACCGTGCTCCGCGCGCTTGCGGCGATGCCATGAACCAGCTGTCCGGGACGTCCGGCGCGGTGCCGGGCGGCGCGCGCAGCCGCCGCCGGCGGTGGGTGATCGTCGCGTTGGGCGGTTTCGCGGGGCTCGCCGCGCTGTGGCTCGCCGGCCTGATCTGGTTCGCCGCCGGCATCCCGCGCGCGCCGGCCGCCCCGATCGCCGCGACCGACGCGATCGTCGTGCTGACCGGCGGCGCCGGGCGGCTCGGCGTCGGCTTCGAGCTGCTGCGTGAGGGCCGCGCCAAGAAGCTCTTCGTCTCGGGCGTCTACCGTGGCGTCGACGTCGCCGAGATTCTGCGCGTCTCGCAACAGACGCCCGAGGCGCTCGCCTGTTGCATCGCGATCGGCCATAGCGCGGTCGATACCGCCGGCAACGCGCGCGAGACGGCGCGCTGGATGGCCGACGAGGGTTTTACCTCGCTGCGCCTGGTGACCGCGGACTACCACATGCCGCGCAGCCTGGCCGAATTCCGCCGCGCCATGCCGGGGGTGACGTTGATCGCCCACCCGGTGTCGAGCGAGCACGTCCATGTCGACACCTGGTGGCGCTGGCCCGGCACCGCGAGCCTGATCGCCAGCGAATACACCAAGCATTTGGTCAGCTCCGTGATCGGCGCGCCGGGCGGGGCCCCATGAATCTGCTGCGCTCGGTTCTGTTCAACGTTGCCTTCTATGGCTGGACGGCGATCTGCGGCGCGGTCTTCTTGCCGACGTTCATGCTGCCCCGGCCGGTGCTTCGCGCCTGCCTGATCATCTGGGCGCGCGGCATCCGCTGGCAGCTCGCCGCCATCGTCGGCCTGACCGCGGAGTTCCGCGGCACCGAGAACCTGCCGGCCGGCCCGGTCGTGCTCTGCGCCAAACACCAGTCCGCGTGGGAGACGATCACGCTGATCGAGTACCTCGCCGACCCGGTCTACGTCGTCAAGAAGGAGCTGCTGAGGATCCCGCTCTACGGCTGGTGCGCGTGGAAGGCGGGGTCGATCGCCGTCGACCGCCAGGGCGGCGGCAGCGCGCTCAAGGCCATGGTCGCGGACGTGCGCGGGGCGATCGCGGCGGGCCGCCAGGTGGTGATCTTTCCCGAAGGCACGCGCGCGGCGCCGGGCGCGCGATTGCCCTATCACCCCGGCATCGCGATGATCGCCGCCAAGGTCGACGCGCCGGTCGTGCCGATGGCGCTCAACTCGGGTCTGTACTGGGGTCGGCGCAGCTTCGTCAAGCGGCCGGGGCGCATCATCGTCGAATTCCTGCCCGCCATGCCGACCGGTTTGAAGAGCCGCGCGTTCATGCAGGAGCTCGAAAATCGCATCGAGACCGCGAGCACCGCGTTGATCGCCGAATCGCTTGTGGATAACTCTGTGGATTAGCCGGTGACACCTCTCGCGGGCCCCCGTGAGGCACCGGGGTTATCAAGAATAAACACGTAAACTCAACAATTTAGACGAATCGGATGGGTGCTTTTTCGTGCCGAAACAAACGTGGAACAATCGTTGACGTAACGGTCCGATCGGCCTAACATTCACGTGTCCCCCGGCATCTACCGGGCCCCGCAAGGGGCCGCGCGCTTGTCCTCGAGGAGCCTCCGTTGTCCGACATCGCACCCATCTCGCTGCGCATCTGGGACATGAAATACCGTCTGCACGCGGCCGACGGCACGCCGGTCGACGGCTCGATCGAGGACAGCTGGCGCCGCGTCGCCGGCGCGCTCGCCGCGGCGGAAGACGACCCGGCCGCGTGGCGCGACCGCTTCTGCGAGGCGATGGCCGATTTCCGCTTCCTGCCGGCCGGGCGCATCCTCGCCGGCGCCGGCGCCGGGCGCTCGGTAACGCTGTTCAACTGCTTCGTCATGGGCGCCGTTCCCGACGATATGACGGGCATCTTCGAGCATCTCAAGGAAGCCGCGCTGACCATGCAACAGGGCGGTGGCATCGGCTACGATTTCTCGACGCTCAGGCCCAAGGGCGCGCCGGTGCGCGGCGTCGGCGCCGACGCTTCGGGGCCGCTCTCGTTCATGGACGTGTGGGACGCCATGTGCCGCACCATCATGAGCGCCGGCCACCGGCGCGGCGCCATGATGGCGACGCTGCGCTGCGACCATCCCGACATCGAGATATTCATCGACGCCAAGCGCGAGCCCGGGCGGCTGCGCATGTTCAACCTCTCGGTGCTGGTCACCGACGCCTTCATGGATGCGGTCAGGGAGGACCGCGCCTGGGAGCTGACGTTCGGCGGCGTCACCTACCGATCGGTCGGCGCGCGCGAGCTGTGGGACAAGATCATGCGCGCGACCTACGCCTATGCCGAGCCTGGCGTGATCTTCATCGACCGCATCAACCGCCGCAACAACCTGTATTATGCCGAGACGATAAATGCGACCAATCCGTGTGGCGAGCAGCCGTTGCCCCCGTATGGCGCGTGCCTGTTGGGTTCGATCAACCTGGCGCGGCTGGTCGTCGATCCGTTCGAGGAGAACGCGCATCTCGACCTCGCGGCGCTCGACGAACTGGTGCCGGTCGCCGTGCGCATGCTCGACAACGCCATCGACGTCTCGAATTTCCCGCTCGAGGCGCAGGCTCGGGAGGCCCGCGCCAAGCGGCGCATCGGCCTCGGCATCACCGGCCTCGCCGACGCGCTGATCATGGTCGGCGCGCGCTATGGCGGCGACCGCTCGCTCGAGCTGGCCGCCGAATGGACCGCGCGGCTGCAGCGCGCCGCCTATCTGGCTTCGGTCCGGCTCGCCGCCGAGAAGGGCGCCTTTCCGCTCTACGACGCCGAGCGCTATCTGGCCGGCGAGACGGTCGCCGGGCTCGACGAGGACGTCCGCGCGGCGATCGCCGAACACGGCATCCGCAACGCGCTGCTCACTTCGATCGCGCCGACCGGCACGATTTCGCTGCTCGCCGACAACGTTTCGTCGGGCCTCGAGCCGGTCTTCAGCTATGCCTATACGCGCAACGTGTTGATGCCCGACGGCACCCGGATGCCCGAGGAGGTCAGCGACCCGGCGGCCCGCCTGTTCCGCAGACTCAAGGGCGAGAATACACCGCTGCCCGACGCCTTCGTCGACATCCAGATGCTGACGCCCAACGACCACCTGCGCGTTCAGGCCGTCGTCCAGCACCATGTCGACAGCTCGATCTCGAAGACCATCAACTGCCCCGAGGACATCGCGTTCGACGATTTCAAGGACATCTACCGCGAGGCCTACGCGCTCGGTCTCAAGGGCTGCACGACCTACCGGCCCAACCCGGTGACCGGCGCCGTCCTCGAGAAGCCCGCCGCGGACGCGGCCGAGGACAAGCAAACCGAGCTGCCCCTGAAGTCGCCGCCGCCGCGCGCCGAGGACCGCTTCGAGGCGGGCGGCGTGGTCTACATGACGCAGCCGCTGGAGCGGCCCGAATCGCTGCCCGGCGCGACCTACAAGATGCGCTGGCCGGAAAGCGACCACGCCATGTACATCACCATCAACGACGTCATCCGCGACGGCCGCCGGCGGCCCTTCGAGATCTTCATCAACTCGAAGAACATGGAGCATTACGCCTGGACGCTGGCGCTGACGCGCATGATCTCGGCGGTGTTCCGGCGCGCCGGCGACGTCTCGTTCGTCGTCGACGAGCTCAAGGCGGTGTTCGACCCGCGCGGCGGCCATTGGGTCGACGGCCGCTACGTGCCGTCGATCATCGCCGCGATCGGCGACGTCATCGAGCGCCACATGATCGACATCGGCTTCCTGCCGGCGCCCGACGCGGTGACCCCGGCGGCCGAGGCGCTGCGCAAGGCGGTCGGCGACGAGACCCCGCGCGACACCCGCTTCCGCTCCTGCCCCAAGTGCTTCTCGCCCTCGCTCATCCACCAGGAAGGCTGCGACATCTGCACGTCGTGCGGCTATTCGAAATGCGTGTGAGGCGCGGCGCCCGCCGTTACAACGTCCAGATGTGCAGCGCCGTTGCCGGTCCGCGCCACGCGTCCAACCATGGCGCCGCACTAGATGGTAGGTGTCAGACACCATTATATGATTTTGAAATAAAACGATTAAAGCATAAAAAGTGTCTGACACCATTAATCTTCGGCGCGGCGCCCTAGATCAGCCGCGCGAGGGCGTGCAGCGGGCCGTCGGCGATGCCGAGTTCGTCGAGGTGGGCGATCAGATCGCGCAGATAGTCTGGGTTGCTGCCCGAGATGCCATGGGCGCCGCGGATGATCTCGGCGGTGTGTTCGAGCGCGAGCCGGCCGACGTATTGCGCGTGGTTGAAATCGATCAGGTAGGTGAGCGCGCTGACGCGCCGGCCCGCCGCCTGGATCGGCACGCAGGCGCGCCGGTAGGGGTAGTCGATCAGTTCGCGCTCGTCGAGGTAATCGAGCACCGCCGGCACGTCGGTGGCGGCGACCAGATAAGCGCGGCCGCGGCACGAGCCGCCGCGATCGAGGCCGAGCACTAGGCCGGGCCGATCGCGCGTGCCGCGATGGCGATACGAGGTCACGCAGAACGCCCGGTGATAGCCGCGCAGCAGCGCCGGCGCGGCCGCGCGGTGCGCGAAGCCGGGCCGCCACATCAGCGAGCCATAGCCGAACACCCAGATGTCGCCGGTGTCGTCGCGGGGGCCGTTCATGGTACTAGAGAACTCGCCTGTGCTGTCGTTTCGGGTTCGGCGATTATACCAAGGATCAGTGATGCAATCGAAGATCCGGATCGCCGCCGTCGCCCTCGCGCTCACCGGGCTCGCCTGGACCGGCTACTGGGTCGGGGCCAAGGTCTGGCTGCGCGGCGCGATCGCCGACTGGGCCGCCGCGCGCGAGGCCGAGGGCTTTACGGTCGGTATCATCGAACAGGACATCACCGGCTTTCCCTTCGCGCTCGAAGTGCATTTTCCGGCGCCCACACTGGGCCGTCTCGACGATCGCGAGTCCTGGGTCTGGATGCCCGACCGGCTCGACATCACGCTGCGCCCCTGGGCCTTCGACCGCGCGCGTATCCAACTGCCCGCCGAGCAGCGCTTCAGCCGGCTCGACGCCGAGGGCCGTGTCTGGCTGCTCACCCTGCGCATGGCCGCCGGAGAAGCAAACGTGGTGTTCTCGGGCGGCGTGCTCGACCGCCTCGATATCGAGGCGCACGAGGTCGAGATCCAGGCCCCGCCCGGCGCAGGCCGCATCGGCCGTGTCACGGTGCGCGGCCGCCGGGGCGCCGATGGCGCGGCGCTGGTCACGCTGACGCTCGACGACATCACGCTGCCGCCGGGCGCGGGCGCCGGGCTCGGGCGCGACATCGCGCGCCTGTTCGCCGAGACGGCGGCGAGCGGACCGCTGCCCCGGACGCCGGACGCCGCCGGGCTCGACGCCTGGCGCGTGGCGGGCGGCGCGATCGACGTGACCCGGCTGGAGATCGAATGGGGGCCGCTCTCGGTTTCGGCCGACGGCACGCTGGCGCTCGACGACGCACTGCGACCGCTCGCCGCGCTGACCGCCCGGATCGTCGGCTATGGCGCGGTGCTCGAGGCACTCGCCGCGGCCGGCGTGGTCGAGCAACGCGACGCCTCGTTCGCGACCACGGCGCTCAACCTGATCGCGACACGCGACGCTCGGGGCCGGCGCGTGCTGACCGTGCCGGTGACCGCGCAGAACGGCGTCCTGATGGTCGGCCCCATCGCAATCGCCCGCTTAGCGCCGATCGTCACCAGATAGGGTTTTTTGTGCGGTCACCTTTACTGCGTAAAGTTGACCTGCGCTCAATCGCCGCGCAAGCTTCCGCCGAACGGTCGGCGGCCTGCGGTCGCAGGCTGGTCGAATGCGCCCGAGCCTGGCCGGTTTATGCTGCACGGAGTGGCCGCGCTATTCTTCCTCGGGCTCGGTGGCCTTGAAGGTGCCGGCTTGGTGCAGCTCGATGACGTCGCGGCGGATCGCGCGGGTGCGCGTAAAATGGTCCTCGAGCAGGTCGCCCTGGCCGTGCCGGATGGCACGCTGCAGCGCCGTCAGGTCCTCGCTGAAGCGCGCCAGGACCTCGAGAACGGCATCGCGGTTCTTGAGGAACACGTCGCGCCACATCACCGGGTCGGAGGCGGCGATGCGCGTGAAGTCGCGGAAG
>Ga0209988_10002562_pt1 | contig 12007 bp, 19 predicted proteins | sample N075metaG_FD_183115 | JGI IMG/M metagenome (GOLD analysis project Ga0209988, IMG submission 183115) | Deep subsurface microbial communities from Kermadec Trench to uncover new lineages of life (NeLLi) - N075 metaG (SPAdes) (version 2) | ecosystem: Environmental > Aquatic > Marine > Ocean trench... | reverse complement strand
GCAGGTCGAGCCGGCTGAGAACGCCGAGCAGGCCGGGGGTGCGGAGGTGGGCGCAGCAGCCCGGCTACGGCGTAAGGTTCGGACCGGTGTGGTGGTGTCCGACCAGAATGACAAGACGGTGACGGTCCTCGTGGAGCGGCAGTTCGCCCATCGGCTCTACACGAAACAGATAAGGAAGACCAAGAAATACCATGCGCATGACGAAAAGAACCAATATCGGAACGGTGACGTGGTTCGGATTACCGAAACGCGCCCGCTCTCGAAGACCAAACGGTGGCGTGTCCTCGAGCTGCTGGAACGCTCCGAGTAACAGGAATAGAACGAGATGATTCAGCAGGAATCGATGCTCAAGATTGCCGATAACTCGGGGGCCAAGAGCGCATTGTGTATTCGGGTTTTGGGCGGCTCGAAGCGCCGATACGCGAGTATCGGCGACGTGGTCGTCGTGACCGTCAAGGACGCTATTCCCAATTCGCCCGTGAAGAAGGGTGAAGTCGTAAGGGCCGTGATCGTCCGAACCGCCAAAGAGGTACGGCGCCGTGACGGGACCTATATCCGTTTTGACGATAACGCCGCGGTGCTGCTCACGGCCCAGGGAGAGCCTCAGGGGACGCGCATCTTCGGCCCGGTCGGCCGCGAGCTCCGTGAGAAGCGTTATATGAAAATTGTCTCATTGGCGCCGGAGGTGCTTTGATGGCCAGGAAGAAATCGGCTTCGAGCATCGTAAAAGGGGATCGCGTCCGGGTGGTCCGAGGCAACTTCCGTGACATGGAAGGGCCGGTTCTCAGGGTAATTCCTGCCAAGGAGCGCGTGGTTGTAGAGGGCGTCAACATGCGAAAACGGCATGAGAGACCCAGCGAAGCGAATCCCGAGGGCGGGATTGTGACGTTTGAAGCGCCGATCCATGTATCCAACGTCATGTTGGTTGACCCGGCTGGGGGCCAGGCGAGTCGGATTCGGGTTCGGACCGAGGCCGATGGTACCAAGGAGAGGATCGCCGTGAAGACCGGTAATCCGATCCCCAAACCGTAAGTGGGAGTTTAGGAGATGGAGCCCAGACTACTGAGACATTACAAGGAATATGCGCGGCCCAAGTTGGCCGAGCAGTTCCAGTGGAGCAACCCGAACCAGATCCCGAAAATTGAGAAAGTCGTCCTGAACGTCGGCGTGGGCGAGGCATCGAAGAACGCCAAACTCCTCACCGCCGTGGTCGATGAATTGGGCATAATCACCGGACAGAAGGCCGTGATAACACGGGCGCGGAGATCCATCTCGAATTTCCAGTTGCGCGAGGGGATGCCTATCGGGGCAACGGTGACGCTCCGGAAGAGCCGGATGTACGAGTTCATGGATCGTCTCGTGAGCGTGGTCATCCCGCGCGTCCGAGACTTCCGAGGCTTACGTACGCGCTCCTTCGACGGCCGTGGCAACTTCACGATGGGTGTGCGAGAGCAGATCATTTTTCCGGAGATCGACTACGACAAGGTCAAACAGATTCACGGCATGGACATCACCGTGGTCACGACCACGAATAAAGACGATGAAGCGCTGGCACTGCTCAGGGCCATGGGGTTTCCCTTCCGGGGGGAGATTCCGGTCATCATCGAGCACCACGCCAACTGACACGGATAGGGGAATTCGATGGCCAGAAAGGCTCTGATCGAACGGAATAATCGCAAGCCCAAGTTTCCGGGTCGACACCGTAATCGCTGTAACCGGTGTGGACGCCCTCGTGGGTTCATCCGGAAGTTTGGACTCTGCCGGATCTGTTTCCGCCAGAAGGCGCTTCAGGGTGAAATCCCGGGCGTCCGCAAAGCAAGCTGGTAAAGGATCGAATCGAACCATGATGACTGACCCCATTGCGGATATGCTCACTCGGATCCGGAACGCCGGAGCCGCGGGGCACAAGTGGGCCGACATGCCGGTCTCGAAGCTCAAGACCAAGGTCGCAGATATACTGAAGGACAACCACTTCATTTATGATTTCAAGGTCTTGGACGACGGCCGATTCGGGGTGCTTCGTGTGTACCTGAAGTATCACGAAGACGGCCCTGTCATCCGGCATCTGGAGCGGGTTTCCCGCCCCGGGCGGAGACACTACGTGGCCGTCGACAAGATTCCGAGGGTTCGGAACGGACTGGGGATGGCCATCCTCTCCACGTCGCAGGGCTTGATGTCGGACCGGGTGGCTCGCAAGCGGGGCGTGGGCGGAGAGCTCATGGCCCTCGTCTGGTAAACCGGAATCGAGATAGAACGAGATAGCAGATGTCGCGGATTGGTAAACAGCTGATTGAAGTCCCCCAGGGGACCGACGTGACCCTCAACGGGCAAGCAGTGCACGTCAAGGGTCCCAGGGGCGAGCTCACGTTCGATGTCCATCCGGACATCAGTGTGACCGTGGACGACCGGGTGGTTAGGGTGACGAGGTCATCGGATGAACCCAAGCAACGTGCTCTACACGGTCTGACCCGAATGTTGGTCGCCAACATGGTCGAGGGCGTCGTGAACGGGTTTACCAAAACGCTCGAGATTCAAGGCGTGGGTTATCGTGCCATGAAGAAAGGATCGGGCATCGAGTTGCACCTTGGCTTCTCGCATACGATCGAGTATACGGCTCCGGATGGTGTGACCCTGGACCTGCCTGACCAGACCACGATCGTCGTGACCGGCGTGGACAAACAGAAGGTGGGCCAGGCCGCAGCCGACATCCGCTCCTTCCGTCCACCCGAGCCGTATAAGGGCAAGGGGATTCGGTACAAGGGCGAACATGTACGGCGTAAGGCCGGCAAGACCGCAGGAGCCTAGAATCAGGAGCTTAAAGGAAGGACCATGAGAAAGAGGAAATCCGTCACCACACGCGAGGGCCAGCGGAAACGTCGCCACGCCCGGGTCCGTAAGAAAATATGGGGTACGGCGGGGCGCCCGCGGCTGGTGGTGTTCCGATCCTTGAAGAATTTCGAGGGTCAACTCGTCGATGACGACGCGGGGCGGACCTTGGTGGGTCTTTCCACACTTTGCGCCGATCTCTCCAACTTCAAGGCCGAGGGCAAGAACGTGAGGGTCGAGCAGGCCAAAGCCGCCGGCAAACTCCTCGCTGATCGGGCCAAAGCCGTGGGGGTGGAGACGGTCGTGTTCGATCGAGCGGGATACCAGTATCATGGCCGGGTGAAAGCCTTCGCCGAGGGCGCCCGGGAAGGAGGACTGAAGTTCTGATGGCCAGGGACCAAAAACGCAAACAGGGGCGCGCGCGCGAATCCGAGTTTTCCGAAAACGTGATTCATATCAACCGGGTGGCCAAGGTAGTGAAGGGTGGTCGCAGGTTTTCCTTCACCGCATTGGTTTCCGTCGGAGATCAGAAGGGCCGGGTCGGTATCGGGCTTGCCAAGGCCAATGAGGTCGCGGAGGCCATCCGAAAGGCGTTCGAGCGGGGCAAGAGGGAAATGATAGAAATTCCGGTCCAGAATGGGACCATTCCGCACGAGATCATCGGCCGGTGGGGTGCCGGCCGTGTGATGCTTCGTCCCGCGGCTCCCGGTACGGGCGTGATCGCGGGTGGGCCGGTCCGATCGGTACTCGAGGCGGTGGGAATCAAAGACATACTCACCAAGAGCATGGGCAGCAACAACCCGATCAATGTCGTCCGTGCCACGATGGACGGTCTCACGAGCCTGGTCACCGCCGAGCAGGTGGCCCGCGAACGCGGAGTGTCCGTGGAGGTCATTCTGGGGATCGGCGACGATGCCTAAGAAACTGGCGATTACACAGGTCCGCAGTGGTGTAGGGCGGAAGTTCAAGCATCGTCGTACCTTGGCGGCGCTCGGATTCAAGAAGCACCAGCAGACCGTGGTCCACGACGACAGCCCGGCGCTTCGGGGCATGCTGCGCCAGATCCACTACCTCGTTCAAGTCTATGAGATTGAGTAATGGCTGAGTTACACGAACTACGTCCCGCTGTTGGGTCCCACCGGACCTCCAAGCGTAAGGGTCGGGGCCCTGGGTCCGGTAAGGGCAAGACCGCCGGACGCGGTGAGAATGGGCAAAAATCCAGAAGCGGCGGCTCGATCCGTCCTGGTTTCGAGGGCGGTCAGATGCCGCTGCAGCGCCGCATTCCGAAGCGCGGGTTCGCGCCCTATAAACGCCACGTCTACCAGATCGTGAACGTGGGGGAGCTTGCCCGCGTCGAGGGCACGAGCGTCAACGCTCAAACGCTGAGGGACGCCGGCTTGATCCGCTCTACCAAGGGGCTGATCAAGATCCTCGCTATGGGCGAGTTGAGCCAGGCGTACTCGGTGGAGGCCCATAAGTTCAGCGGAGGTGCCGCGACCAAGATCGAGGCAGCCGGCGGGAGCGTGAGCACGCTGGTTCCGGTGGCAAGGGCCGCGGAACAGACGGTGACACCTGAGCCGGCGGTGAAAGCCGAGCCGGCGCTGGCGCCGGAAGTGAAAACAGCGACGGAAACGGCCGCAGAACCCGAGACCGCAGGGGAAGCTGACACGGCAAAGGACCCCGAGACGGCTTCCGCTCAGGATCCGGAACCGGAGGCGGATTCGAAATCAGAGGCGGAACCGGACTCAGATGTAGAACCGGAACCTGCGGACGATTCAGACTCGCCAGAAGCGGAGAACGATGGCTAACCCGATTCCGAATCTCTTCCGGGTGCCGGAGCTGAAAGAGAAGATTCTCTTTACGCTGATGATCCTGCTGATCTACCGGTTCGGTGCGCATATCACCGTGCCTGGCGTAGATGTGGGAATCCTACGCGTTCAGTTCGGGGCGCTCTCGGGCGGAATCTTGGGCATCTACGACATGTTCGTGGGCGGGGGGCTGAGCCGGGCTACCATCTTGGCCCTCGGGATCATGCCCTATATCTCGGCCAGCATCATGTTTCAATTGCTGTCTGCCGTCTTCCCCACGGTGGAGAAGATGCAGAAGGAGGGTGAGGACGGTCGGCAGAAGCTGACCCAGTGGACCCGCTACACGACGGTAGTGCTGAGTGTCATCCAGGGGTTCAGCTACGCCGCCTTCCTCAACAGCACTGGGGCGGTTCGGGATCCCGGGCTGGTCTTCAATGTGACCACCACGGTGACACTCACGGTCGGCGCCATCTTCGTGATGTGGCTCGGTGAGCAGATCACCGAGCGGGGGATCGGCAACGGAATGTCGCTCCTTATCTTCTTCGGCATTATCGAGGGCTTTCCTGCCGCGGTGGCGCGTACGTGGGAGTCGTTCATCGCGGGGCAAATTCAGATCTTCGCCCTCGTGATGCTGGTGCTCGTTCTGGTAGGCATTACGGCCGCCGTGGTAGCGATGACCATGGGCGCCCGAAAAATTCCCGTTCAGATTCCCCGAAAGGTGGTGGGACGCGGCCGGATCCGCGAAGGCCAGAAGAGCTTCGTTCCCCTTCGCGTGAACTCCGCGGGCGTCATGCCGATCATCTTTGCTCAGTCCTTCATCGTGGTGCCGGGGACCATCGCGCAGCTCATGGGGCAGACCGGGGGCTTCCTCGATGTGGTCGCCGACATCTTTCAACCCGGTCCCGTCTACTACGTCACGTATGGGTTGCTGATCGTCTTTTTCACCTACTTTTACACGGCCATCATCTTCAACCCCGTCGATCTGGCCGAGAATCTCAAAAAGCAGGGTGCCTTCATCCCGGGTGTGAAGCCGGGGGCCCGAACGGCCGAATACATCGATCGGGTCCTGACCCGCGTCACGCTTCCGGGCTCGGTCTATCTGGCGCTCGTTGCCTTGGTGCCTTTCTGGATCTTCAGCCTCTTCAACATCCAGACGTTCTTTTTCGGAGGCACGGGCCTGCTGATCGTGGTGGGTGTAGGACTCGATACGGTCCAACAGGCGCAGCAACACCTCCTACTGCGTCACTATGACGGGTTCATGAAGAAGGGCCGCGTGAAAATGCGTGGTCGGTCCCGTTACGCATAGTTGGAGAGGCTTCCACCATGTACGTCATCCTTTTGGGCCCCCCGGGCGTCGGCAAAGGCACCCAGGGAGTACTACTCGCTGATGCGATGGGATGGCAGAGGGTGGTAACGGGTGACCTTCTGCGCGCGGCGGTGGATGCCGGCACCGACTTGGGGCACGAGGCGCAAGGGTACATGTCCGCGGGTGAGCTCGTGCCCGATCCACTCATCATCGAGATGGTGAAGGAGAAACTGACCGCTCTGCCCCCCGGGAGGGGTGTTCTCTTCGACGGCTTTCCCAGGACCGAGGCACAGGCCTCGGCCTTCGGCCTGATGTTGCAGGCCCTCGGCCGCACCATCGACGGGGTCGTGGTTCTGGAGGCGAGCGACGAAGTGCTGACCGCGAGAATCGCCGGCCGCCGTTCCTGCCCCTCGTGTGGGGCCGTCTACAATACGGTCCTCGCTCCGCCCAAGCAGGAGGGCGTGTGTGACAACGAGGGATCTCAACTGGTTCACCGTGCCGATGATACAGCCGCCACGGTTGAGCACCGGCTGACGGTCTACCGCAGAGAAACGGAGCCCCTGATTGCCCACTACGAGGCCAGCGAGGCCAGCGTGCACCACGTCCAGGGCGATAAACGGGTGGAAGAGGTCCAGGGTGAGGTCCTCGAGGTTTTGGGCTTGGGTACCTAGGTGATCCACCTGAAGACCCCGGAAGAGATCGACACCATCGCTCGGGGCGGTGCGATCATCGCCGATTTTTTGGTTGAAATCCGTCCGCGGATTCGACCTGGCGTTTCCACGCTGGAGCTCGATGAGTTCGCGGACGATTTTATCCGTGCCCATAACGGTGCGGTCCCCGCGTTCAAGGGCCTGTACGGTTTTCCCGGCAGCGTCTGTACGTCGGTGAATGAGGAGGTGGTCCACGGCATTCCTCAGGCCGCCCGGAAACTGGAGGACGGGGACATCATTTCGATCGACGTGGGGGTCAAGTTGGACGGTTGGTGCTCGGACTCTGCGTGGACCTTTCCGGTGGGTGAGATCGACGAAAGCACCGACCACCTCATGAAAGTGACCGAAGAGGCGCTCGACCGAGCGGTGTCCGCTGCTGTTTTGGAGGGTTCGGTCGGTGACATCGGTGCGGCGGTCGTGACGAGGGTGAAAGGGACGGGCCTCGGAATCATCAGGGATCTGGTGGGGCACGGTGTCGGGCGCGAAGTGCATGAGGAGCCTCAGGTGCCCAACTTTGGGCTTTCTGGTACGGGACCGGCCCTTCGGGAGGGTATGGTTTTGGCGATCGAGCCGATGCTATCCTGCGGGACGCCCGATATTCAGACACTCGACGATCGCTGGACGGTGGTTACGCTGGATAGGACTCGGTCTGCTCACTTCGAGCACACCGTGGCCGTCACCTCGGTCGGACCCCGAATTCTCACCGGGGCGCCGGCGGAGGCTCCGGCGTGAAAACGTCGAATTCATCGGCTCCGCCTTGAGGGTAATCAAGCGTTCCACTATCATTATAGGCTCTGCCTCAAACGTGCGTCAGGGTGCTGAAAATGAAGGTGCGTAGCAGCGTCAAACCGATCTGTGAACACTGCAAAATCGTCCGTCGGCGGGGAGTCGTACGGGTGATTTGTAGTCGCAATCCCAAACATAAACAACGCCAGGGATAGCCTGGCGGCGGGTTTACCCAGGGAGCTGAGAACAAGGCCGTATGGCACGAATCGCCGGTGTGGATCTTCCGAAGGAAAAGCGGATCGAGATCGCTCTGACCTACCTGTACGGTATCGGTCCGTCGCGTTCGCGAGCGATCCTCGGGAACACCGGGGTAGATCCGGACCGCCGCGCAGCCGACCTCACCGATGACGACGTGAACAAGCTGCGGCTGGAGATCGAGGGTAACTACAAGGTCGAGGGTGCACTGCGTACCGAAGTTTCCATGAACATCAAGCGTCTCATGGACATCGGCTGCTACCGGGGTCTCCGGCATCGGCGCGGCCTTCCCGTCCGAGGGCAGCGCACTCACACGAATGCCCGGACCCACAAGGGTCAACGACGGGCCATCGCCGGGAAGAAGGCGGCGCCGAAGAAGTAGGCGAGGGAAAAAGTAGTGAGCTGGGGACGGATTAGGGCGAGACGGGTTCAGGGTCGAAGGGGAAGTTTCAAATAGAAAATGAGGACGTTACCGAGTGGCCGGTGAGAAAACGTCGCGCAAGCGGAGCAAGAAAATCGTCGAGGCGGAAGGGATCGCGCACATCAAGGCGACCTTCAACAATACGCTGATCACCATCACCGATAAGGCTGGAAATACGGTGGTGTGGGGCAGCTCCGGTAAAGCCGGTTTCAAGGGCTCCAAGAAATCGACGCCCTTTGCGGCTACCGTAGCTGCGGAGCAATGCGGGCGTGAAGCCCTCGCTCTGGGTGTGCGGCGGGTCGACGTACGCGTCCAGGGGCCCGGCTCCGGGCGGGAGTCGGCTATTTCAGCCCTGGCGGCCGCAGGAATTCAGATCAAGTCGATTCAGGATGTCACGCCGCTTCCTCACAATGGATGCCGCCCCCCCAAGAAGCGCCGCGTTTAACAGAGAACAGAATGGCACGATACACAGGACCGGTTTGCCGACTCTGCCGCCGGGAGGGTCAGAAGCTCTTTCTGAAGGGCCAGAAGTGCTACACGGAGAAATGCGGTATCGAACGCCGTGCCTATCCTCCGGGTCAGCACGGCCCCGCGCACGCACGCCGACGCAAACAATCCGACTACGCCGTCCAGCTTCGCGAGAAGCAGAAGGTGAAGAGGATTTACGGGCTCCATGAAAAGCAGTTCCGGAATCTGTTCGATCGTGCGGTCGCACGGGGTGGAATCACGGGCGAGAACATGCTGATTTCTCTGGAGGTCCGGTTGGATAACGTGATTTTCCGGATGGGCTTTGCGCCGAGTCGCAGCGCCGCCCGGCAGCTGGTGCGGCACCGCCACGTCGAGATCAACGGGCGTGTCGTGGATGTACCGTCCTACCGGGTGGTGGCCGGGGACGAGGTGGCCATCAAGGCCAAGTCCAAGGATTTGGCCACGGTGCAAGGGAGCCTCGAGGCTCGCACTCGCCCGTCCTTGGTAGAGTGGCTCGCCCTGGATGAAAAGAACCGTGTCGGCCGAATGACTCGTCAACCTACGCGCCAGGATATTCCTCTGGCCGTCCAAGAACAGCTCATCGTGGAGCTCTACTCGAAGTAATGGAGACCCCCGTGCAGATCGATTTAACTGGTTTGGTACTGCCCGAGCGCATCGAGGTCACGCAGGCCTCAGAAGACGGAAGCCGGGCAGAGTTCGTGATGGAGCCTCTCGAGCGTGGTTTTGGTCACACGCTCGGAAACTCGGTGAGGCGGGTCCTGCTATCGTCCCTTCCGGGAGCCGCGGTTTGGGCGTTTCGGGTCGAGGGCGTGCTGCATGAGCATCAGACCATTCAGGGGGTGGTCGAGGACGTTCACCAGATCATTCAGAACCTCAAATCTCTCGTCCTCAGTCTGGACCAGGATGTTTCCGAGGCGACGCTCGTGATCCAGGTAACGCAACCGGGCCCGGTCACGGCGGCCGATATCGTGCCTGTGAGTGGCGTGACGATTCACGAGCCGGACCACCTCCTGATGACGGTTCACGACAAGCGCAAGCTCAACATCGAATTGAGCGTCAAGAAGGGGCGCGGTTTCGTACAGGCCAATCAGCATGAGTTGCCGAAGGGATCTCCGGTGGACCTGGTGCGGATCGACGCGATCTTCAATCCCGTTCGGCGGGCCAACTTTTCGGTTGAGGAAACACGGGTCGGGGAGCGTACCGACTTCGATCGGCTCACGCTCGTGGTCGAGACGGACGGGTCTGTGGACGCGGAGTTTGCGGTCAAGTATTCGGCAGAGCTCGTTCGTAAACATTTCGAGTTCATGCTCTATTTCGGGGAGGGCGGGGTGCCGCAGGTGACGGTTCCGGGGGCTGTGGAAGTGCCGGAGCGGCTGCGCGACCTGTTCGACCGTCCCATCGAAGATCTCGCAGAGTTGAGTGTGCGATCCCGTAACTCGCTTCAAAAAGAGAACATCCAAACGCTGGGTGACCTCGTTCAGCGTACGGAAGACGAGATGCTCGGAATCGAGAACTTCGGCAAGAAATCGCTCACGGAGATCACGGCCTTCCTCGATGAGCATGAACTGAATTTCGGAATGCGGCTCAAATTTGGCGACGACGGCCAGCTGTTCATGGTCGAGGAAGATGCTGTAGAAGCCACGGAAACGAGCGAGGAGTAGCGTTCGAGCATGAGACACCGTCACAAGGGCCGGACCCTTTCCCGCACGGCGAGCCACAAGAAGGCGACGATGCGGAATATGGCGACGTCTCTCTTTCGCCATGAGCGGATCGAGACGACGACCGCCAAGGCGAAGGAATTGCGGCCGTTCGCCGAGCGGTTGATCACGCTCGGCAAGCGCGGGGATCTCCACGCGCGCCGGCTTGCGGGCCGTTTGATCGCGGACCGCCAAGTCCTCGGAAAGCTTTTCGACGATATCGGGCCCCGTTTTGCGGAACGGCCCGGAGGCTACACCCGCATTCTCAAGCTGGGAAACCGGCGGGGTGACGCCGCGGAGATGGCGCTTATCGAGTTGGTCGATTAGACTGGCGGCACCTCGATAATCACACGTAGGTCGAAACCAGGAGCACGGCTAGAAATGGTATCATTCGGGTCCCGACAAGGAGCGGCTGGTGCTAGAGCCATGCCTTTGATGGTGGTGGCGTTTCTCTCGGCGGCAGGGTTGATGTTTTGGTTGTGGGTAAAAGCCGCTCCGGTGGGAGTTGAGGTGGTGGAAGGGGGACCCGTCGTTGAAGAAACCGTGTCGACACGCGTGGACCTCGATGTTTTTGGTACTGATCCCATGGCACAGGCAGGCATCCTCATTGAATTGCGTGGTTTGCTCGTGTCGAGCCTCGTAGGAGCGGAGGCGTTTTTCCTGGCGGTTCCCAATCAGTCGGGGCCGTACCTCGCAAGAATGCTTCCTGAGGTGTTGGAGAGCGGCGTGGTCGTTCAGAGCGGTGCGACCGTGTCGGTGACCGGCAGGGTCTATGCCATGACGGACAGTATAATCGACGCGTGGGTCGCCAGCGGTGCCATTGCAGAGAGCGATAGGATTCTCGCCGTTTTCGCCGAGTCGTTCCTGGAGCTCCAGGGCGTGAGGGTCACGGCCGAGCCCCAGTCGGACGACAACTGACGAGATCCGGCGGAGAAAAATTATGGCCCGAGTATGTTATGTGTGTGGCAAGCGCCCACGAACCGGAAATAACGTCAGTCACGCTAACAACAAGACCAAGCGCCGCTGGCTGCCAAATCTTCAGACGGTCAAGATCATCACCTCCGACGGGGACCGGCGCCGCGTGCGGGTGTGCACGACCTGCATCAAGGGTGGAAAAATCGTAAAAGCCCCCCCCATGAGCGTAATCGAGGCGTAGGACCGCCCCCGAATCGGGTCGACCTCGGCCCGACCTCGTGTGTATATTGGGCTGATGAACCCAATAGAAGTCTCGAATGCGGCGATCGGGCCCCATCCACTCATCGGTCGAACCCTGGTCGTCACGAGGGCGGTGGCGCAGGCCGATGGATTGGTCACGGCCTTGGAGGCCCTGGGCGGGACGGTGGTTCACCTTCCGGCGATCAGAGTCGAGCCGGCCCCGGACCAGGCGGCGCTACGACGCGCCGTGCAGAGCGCATCGGACTTCCATTGGGTGATCTTTACCTCGGCCAACGCTGTCCACTTCTTCGGGAGAGCGGCGGAGGACCTCGGGGTCGATTTGAACGGCGCGCTCGAGTCGACGCGCCTCTGCTGCGTCGGGCCCGCCACAGCGAGCGCCCTCGAGGCCCTGGGCCTCACCGTGGAAGTCGTCCCTGAGACCCATAGGGCCGAAGCGATCGTCGACGTGCTCTCGGCACGGACCTCGCTTCATGGCCAACGCATTTTGATCCCCACGGTGGCGGAAGCCAATCCCGTCTTGAGCGCGGGCTTGCGGGAACAGGGTGCGGAGGTGGACGAGGTGATCGCGTATCGAACCCTCTTCGTGGAAGAGG
>Ga0209988_10002559_pt1 | contig 12015 bp, 11 predicted proteins | sample N075metaG_FD_183115 | JGI IMG/M metagenome (GOLD analysis project Ga0209988, IMG submission 183115) | Deep subsurface microbial communities from Kermadec Trench to uncover new lineages of life (NeLLi) - N075 metaG (SPAdes) (version 2) | ecosystem: Environmental > Aquatic > Marine > Ocean trench... | reverse complement strand
GGCGGGTCCGGGTTGGTGGCATGCCGGGTAGCGTACAGTAAGGTCACACCTGACACTCCACGAATTCGTCCCGTATCTGAGCGTGAACGATGCCGAGGCGGCTGTCTCGTTTTATTCGCGTGTCTTCGGAATCGAGCCGGCGCACTTGTTGCACATGCCCGACGGCCGGGTCATGCACTGCGAGTTTCGGCGGCAATCGAGCGATACTTGACCTGGCGAAACCGACGACGGTCGATCAGCTTCCAAGACTGGCGACGATACCGCAGGGCGGCATGACGGCGACCGTGCGAAACTGGCTAACTAGAAACGGCACTAGGTCAAGATCGAGGTCACCGTCCAGATCAGCTACTGCCACGAAACGCGGCTGTGCACCAGCGGCATATGCCACCTGCGGCGCGAACGTGCCGTCCCCGTTGTTCATGAACACGGAGACGCTATTGCTTCCTTGGTTTCCGGTGGCGAGATCAAGATCGAGGTCGCCATCTAGATCGGCCATAACCAACCCCCATGCTTGACCGCCCGCAGCATAGAGCACCGGGGCTGCGAAGATGCCATCACCATTGTTCAGAAACACCGAAACGGTTTGGTCGACCTTGTTAGTGATCGCTAAGTCGAGGTCAAAGTCGCCGTCGAGATCGCCCACTGCTACGGTTCGTGGTTCGGCTCCAACGCCATACACCGTTGCGTCGCCAAACGTCCCGCAGGCCCCGTCCCCAGACACGGCCGCTGGGTTGCCCCCGACTGTCATAGACATGATCGCGAGTGTTGCTCGTATCGTCGTGTTCCTCATGTCGTCCTCCGAGAGAAGCCCCGGCGCTGCCCGGTTCAGGGGGGGCGCCGCACGGACAGCGCACGGGGCAAGTCGTTCGTCTGGCTGGATGGCGCCCATAGCAATCCTCGGCCCCGCATTGTCGCACCGGGGCGGGGCTGCGTCTAGGACTTTGTGGGATCGTCTACGGGCAAGGCCCCCAGTTGGCCAGCACGAGCAGGAAGTCGTTGATGCCGACTATGCCATCGCCATCAAAGTCACCGAGGCATTGTGGTGGGCATGGTCCCCATTGCGCGAGGACGAGTAGGAAGTCGCCGATGCCGACATCGCCATCCTCGTCGACGTCGGCTGCCGCGCAAGGGGGTGGCGGAACTTCGTAGGCGCCGATGTCGACGAGTGGAGGCACACCATTGCCAGTATCGACGACCTCTGGGACATCGGCAAAGCGTGGGTTCTCGTCGAGATCCACCGCGATCTCGGACGGGACGGCGGTATTGTCTCCTGCATCAATGCATGGTGACTGCCCCTGCAATCGAAAGTCGCCAAGGGCGACATTCGCGAAGAGAGGGTCCAACTCAATGTTTCCAGCGCCTGCGAATCCGCCATCGACACAACTGAAAGCGACATCGGCCGTGGCACCGGAAACATTGCTGATCTGGTTTGGAGAGTTACTCCAGACGATACAGTTTCTCAGCTCGACATGACCGCTGCTGTTGCGGATCCCGCCGCCGTTCCCATTGATGGACTGGTTGAATGAGATCACACATCCCACGAGCGTGATAGTGCTACCTATGTTGCGAATTCCGCCTCCGATCTGTACGGCGGTGTTGTTCACAATCATTGAATTGAGGATGGTGACGTCTGATCCGTTTTGGACTTTGATACCACCACCCAAGTTGCCCGAGAAGTTATTGCTGATGATGCAATAGCGAATTTCTGCCGTGGATCCTCCGCCAATGAACAAACCTCCTCCGGCACCCGGCTCGGTATTGTTTGACATTCTGCACCACTCGATCAATGGACTACCTGTGGCGATCGATATGGCACCCTGTTGCGGGTTGTTGACGAAGACACAGTGACTCACGGTCGGGCTGCTGGAGAGGATCGTCATCGCGCGGGACGTCGCGCTATTGATCGCAAACCCCTCGATCACTGTGGCGCGGGTCTCGCCGCTGTCGAAGAGGACAGCGACACTGTCGACCGCCGAGATAGCTGTGACATCTGGTCCATCGATACTCCGTAGCGTGATCGCCTTGCCGAGGAAGTTGACGGTCTCAAGGTACGTGCCGGGTGCCACGACGATCTCGTCCGTGTCTACGGCGTTGTCAATCGCCGTCTGGATCGAGCAGTAAGGGTCAAGCTCGGAGCCGTTGCCACCGGGGCAACTGGCGTCGACGTAGATGGTGTCGGCCTGAGCGGTCGAGAAGACCAGCACGGTCACGGCACAGATCAGCTTCTTCATGCGGCACCTCCTGATGGGATTGTCGCACAGAGGGGAGGGGCCGCGCCTAGCGCTTTGTTCCCCCCGCTGCGTTTCCGCAGGCATTTCAGGGATGCCCCGCTGGGCTGCTACGGGTCGATTCCTTCTCGACCGCGGCCATTATTGATCCATGATTAGTTCACTTAACCTCTGCGGGTGTGCCGATCACACAGGGTATGCCTTACACCGGTTCACGCAAGGATGCGGAGCGGCGTCGGATGCGGGGGATGACGCTGCTGGATCAGGGATGGTTGCAGTCTGAGGTTGCACGCAAGCTGGGTGTGACGCCCGCGGCCGTGTCGCAATGGGTGAAAGCCCGGGACGAAGGCGGCGAGGAGGCGCTTCGGGCCAAGCCCCATCCGGGCCGCAGACCCAAGCTCAACGACCGGCAACTCCAGCAGCTGGAGAAGTTGCTGCGACGCGGGCCGCGCAAGCACGGCTATCCGACCGAGCTCTGGACGCTGAAGCGCGTGGCCGAGGCGATCCAGAAGCGATTCGGCGTCCATTACGAGCCCTCCGGCGTTTGGCACGTGCTGAATCGCATGGGATGGAGCTGCCAGAAGCCCGAACGACGGGCCCGCGAGCGCGACGAAGATGCCATTGTGCAGTGGCGTCAGAAGGACTGGCCACGCATAAAAAAACGCGCGACGAAGCGGTAGGAGCATCGTGTTTGTCGATGAAAGCGGCTTCATGCTCCAGCCCACCGTCCGCCGCACCTGGGCGCCGGTGGGCCAGACGCCGATTCACCACAGTTGGGATCGTCACGACCGCCTCTCGGCGATCTCGGCCATCACGGTCTCGCCGAAGCGACGCCGTCTGGGTCTGTACTTCGACATCCTCGATCACAACGTCAAGACCGACGACTTCGAGGCGTTTGTCGTGCGTCTGCTGCGACGATTGTCTCGGCCCATCATTCTGGTCATGGACCGCCTGCAAGTGCACCGGGCCGCAGCTCGGCACTTGGAGGCGCGCTTCGGCCGGCGGATTGGCATCGAATGGTTGCCGGCGTATGCCCCGGATCTTAATCCCGACGAGCAAGTGTGGAACCGCGCCAAGTACACCGACCTCGCCAATTTCCTCCCCGACGACGTGAACGAGCTGGGCCACGCCATGGCGGCTTCGTTCCGCAGGACGCGGAGCCAGCAGCGGCTGCTTCGCTCGTTCTTCAAACACGCTGAGTTGCCCGTGTAGCGTTAATTCAACTGTTCAAAGATCAATAGCCATTGCCGTTCGCCCGCCTGGCGTCCCATGACTTGTGCGGCTGCCCGTCGATAGCCACGCCCAGTTCGCTCAGTCGCAGCTCGAGCCGGGCCAGTGCGCCGATGAACTTCAGCCACGCATTGACCTGCCCCACAGGTTCGAGCCCTGTATGGCCCACTTCCGAAACTCGTTGAGTTCAAGGACGTTCGGCCTTCCCAGTCCCACCCGGGCCGGTCGACCGCGCGCCGACCAGACCGCCTTCGAACGCACGGACACGGGGGGGGTGCGTGCTTTCTGTGGGGTCTCGTCAGTCTCGGTCTTCTCGCGTCCGACCCGCATGAGGATGAGAAGCAGGACGATTCCAAGAGGGTCGTTGACTTCACCACCCACCTGCGGTGACAATGCCATCGGGAGTTGCCGAATGGGACGATTGCCGTTGAAGAATCTCGGACGGGCAGCCGATGCTCCGGCTCTCGGCCCCACGCTCGTTATGCCATTGATGGTCGGATTGCTGGTACTGACGGGAAGATCACTCGCCGGTCCGTTACAGCCTCGTGCACAAGTCAGCAAGCCGGCACAAGCGCACGTGGACATCGCATGGCATCGAAGTGATGTGATCACGGTCAAGTTCCGCGACGGGCTTCTGATCCGTCTACGCGACGGCCTGCTCACCGATATGGGGACAGGGGATCTCGCCGGCACAGCGGCCTTTCTGCACAGCGTTGCCGGGGGGGAATGGAAAAAGATTCACAGCCTGCCGGAAGCCAAAGTTGACTTACTCCGTGAGACAGCCCAGAACAACTTGGGCAGAGTCGTGGCCGACTTGAACCTGGAGTTCTTCTTCGTGTTGCCCGAAGGTGCTGACGCCGCAGCCTCAATCGACGCCTTCAATAGACTTGATGCGGTCGAGCTGGCATCGCCCGTTCAACTGGCACCGCCCCTGCCGTTCCCGCCGGACTTCAAACCGGATCAAGGCTACCTGGATCCGGCCACCGACGGGGTCGACGCTGAGTGTATGTGGTTGGTCCCCGGTGGAACGGGAACTGGAATCCAAGTCGCTGACCTGGAATACAACTGGAACCTGAACCACCTCGACTTGATCGCAACGCTCCTCGGTCCTCCGCCAACCGACCCCTTCAACGACGACAATCACGGAACGGCTGTTCTCGGCGCGATCGGCGGACTCGACAACGGCTGGGGCGTAACCGGCATTGCCCACGATGCCACGTTCTTCGTTGCAGCGGCCAACGTCTTCTTCAACTATAATCTGACCGGGGCGATTATCACGGCACTCGGGACGCTCGTTGAGGGAGACGTTCTCATCATCGAGCAGCAGACCGTCGGCCCCAATTTCCAGGGGGGCTCGCAGTTTGGACTGGTCCCCTCGGAATGGGTCCTATCTGTATACAACGCGGTTGTCTTGGCGGTCGGAAACGGCGTCATCGTCGTCGAGGCTGCCGGGAACGGCGCACAGAACCTCGACGACCCGGTCTACAGCCAGGGGAATTTCGGGCATTGGCCGTTTCTTCCGGAGAATGACTCGGGTGCCATCATCGTCGGTGCCGGCGTTGCTCCGGCCAGCTTCGATGTGGATCGCTCAAGACTCGGTTTTTCCAATTACGGTTCAACCGTCGACCTTCAAGGTTGGGGTAATGCTGTGGTCACAGCCGGCTACGGGTCCCTATACAACGCTGAGGGGCAAAATCTCTTGTACACCGCCTTTTTCAGCGGGACATCCAGCGCCTCACCGATTGTTGCGGGCGCCTGCGTGGTTCTGCAATCGGCCTACGAGACCCTGACCGGAACCCTGCTGACACCGGCACAAGTCGCGGACTTCCTAAAGGCAACGGGATCTCCACAGCAGGACGGATCGAACCCGGCCACCGAGAATATCGGTCCGCGTCCAGATGCTGCTGCGGCGCTCTGTGTCGCATTTCCCTCAATCGACGTCAACGGCAATCTCGTTCCGGATCCCTGCGAACAACTGGTGAACAACATCACGCAGGGCACGTTCTACAACTCCATTCAGCCGGCGATCAATGATGCAGTGAACGGTGACGAGATTGTGGTGCCTCGCGGGATCTATCTCGAATCGATCAACTTCCTTGGCAAGGCAATCACGCTGCGGAGCTCGGACGGGCCGTTCGTGACGACGATCGACGGCACCGGCTCCTTCCACGTCGTGCAGTGCGTAAGCGGCGAGGGGCCGGAAACGGTGATCGAGGGATTCACCATCACACACGGCAATGCGAACGGTGCTTTTCCAGACAGCGCCGGTGGCGGGATGTACAACTCAGGCAGCAACCCGACGGTGACCGACTGCACGTTCATCGCGAACACGGCGGTCTTCGGCAGCGGCATGTTCAACGAAGTCAGTAATCCGACGGTGACCGGCTGCACGTTCGTCGGCAACTACGACAGTCTGCTCGGCGGCGGGATGTCCAATTCCGGCAGCGACCCGGTGGTGGCCAACTGCACCTTCAGCGGGAACTCGGCCATCGCCGGCAGTGGGATGGACAACTTCGACAGCAGCCCGACGATCACCGATTGCACGTTCAGCGGAAACACGGCTGAGGCAACCGGCGGCGGGATACACAACCAACACGGCAGCAACCCGACGGTCACCGACTGTGAATTCAACGGGAACACGGCAGGGACCGAGGGCGGCGGGATCTGGAATGACTCCAGCAGTAGCCCGACAGTCGCCAACTGCACGTTCGGCGGGAACTCGGCCCAGGATGGCGCCGGAATGTTCAACGGTGGCGCCAGCCCGACGGTGATCAACTGCACATTCAGTGAAAACGCGGCCGGCGGAACCGGCGGCGGGATCCATAACTCCGCCGGTAGCCCGGCGTTGACCAACTGCACGTTTGTTGCGAACACCGCCGGCGAAAACGGTGGCGGAGTGTTCAACACCAGCGCCGGCCCGACGGTGACCAACTGCATCCTCTGGCATAACGACCCGGACGAGATCTTCGGGCCTGCATCGGTGGCATACAGCGACGTGGAGCACGGCTTCCCGGGCCCCGGCAACATCGACGCCGACCCGATGTTGGTGGAGACCGGTAGCGACTGCTGCGTGCCACACGGTGGTCCAGGCTGCGATGATCCCGGATGCCGGGCCCTCGTGTGTGACGTCAATCCGTTCTGCTGTTTCGTGTGGGACCAGAATTGCGCCGACAACGCCGTCGTTCTTTGTCCGGATCTGTGTCCACCGACGGACGATTTTCGCCTCCTGCCCGGCTCACCCTGCATCGACGCTGGTGACAACTCGGCAGTACCAGCGGACATCACCACCGATCTCGACGGCAACCCCCGCTTCCTTGAGATCCCGGAGACACCCGACACCGGCAACGGGACGTTGCCAATTGTGGACATGGGCGCCTACGAGTCACTTGGTGGTGGCTGCCTTGCCGTCACCACTCAGGACATCGTCTGTCACGCCGACGGCACGACGTTCACCGTCAACATCGAGGGACTCAACGCCTGCACCGGTGGCACGACACAGGTCACGTTCACCGCCTCGGGTGGAGCCGTGGGTGAGGAGTTGTGCTTCACCGCCCTTGTCAACGACGGCGGCTTCTGTTGCTCGACGGAGATCTGCGTCACGATCCCCGACTGCACGCCTGCCGCGTTGCCCAGTGATCTAAACGGTGACGGCATCGTGGGCATGGTTGACTTCCTTGCCCTGCTCGCTGCATGGGGTTCATGCTCAGACTGCGGCAACTGCCCAGCAGACTTCGACGGAGACTGCTCGGTCGGCATCCTCGACCTGCTGATCCTGCTGGGGAACTGGGGGTGACAAAGTCCTAGACGCGGCCCCTCCCCGGTGCGACAATGCCGTCGGGGAGGTGCAACATGAAGAACCTGCTCGCTGCCGTGACCGTCCTGGCCGTCTCGTCCGCTCAGGCCGGAGTCATCTTCGTCAATGCCAGTCGCCGCAGGCGAGGGACCTTCTCGCCGCGATGACGGGCCGTCAGATGCCGTATCGCTTCTGATAGCGCTCGTCAGCGAAATGAAAGTACGATGCCGTCCGTCCGGCGAGGGGGTGGGGGCACACGGGAAGGTGGCGGCGAAATGGAAGATCACTTCGAGGCCGCGGCGCCGTTCGCAGCCGCACCCTCGCCGCCATCGAGACGGAGTCGCTGGTGGATTTGGGTCATCGTGGCCGTCGGTGGCGTAGTGATGTCCTGCGCCGGCTGTGTCGGCGTGCTGGCGTGGATCGGCACCGTCGGGCCTGACACGGCGGTCTATGCGGGGAACAACGTACCCGATCGTTTCGTCGAGACGATGCGCGATGTCGGTGCAATCGAGGACGGCGAGCAGATCCTGTACTTCTACAGCGACGCTTTTGTGAACATCCGCAACGGGTTCTCCTTCATCAGCGATCGCAAGATCGCCCTCTACTCGCCCGACGTCAGGCCGCACCTCACCACCGTGCTCTTCGAAGACATCGTGGATGTGCAGATCTACCGGGACGAGTCGTTCTTCACCGACAGCGAGATATCCATCGTGTTGTCCAATGGAATGCCTCTCACGTTTCCGGTGTCTAGCGAGTACGACCGCGACGTTCGCTTTTTCGACGCGATCCGCGATCGGGTGCCGTCAAGTGACAAATGACTTTCGTCTGGCGAGTGACAATCCGAGTACGAAGCCGCCGAACGTCGGCGACGTGAACGGTGACGGCGGCGTGGGCATCGTGGACTTCCTGAAACTTCTCGCCAACTGGGGACTGTGCCCGTAGCAGTCGGCATCCTCGACCTGCTGATCCTGCTGGGGAATTGGGGCTGACAAAGTCCTAGGCGCCGCCCCTCCCCGGTGCGACAATGCGGGCCGTCAAGGGCGCTCCGGGGGAGAAACGGAGCAACATCATGAACATGCGGCAGAGTGCGGCACCAACCGTCAGTTATCCTGAACCGCGATCATGAAAGTCAAGACAGTCGCAATGTTGGCTGGCCTAAGTGCGCCATTGATCCTGTGTGGCCCGACGTCGGGCGGGTTTCTGGGGATCGACACCTGCATAAAGCCGAACCCGTCCGGCTTACTGACGGTCAACGTGTATGCGGCGTTCGATCGTCCTGGTGAGGACATGATCCAGACCCTCTCCGGCACTGCGAATGCACTGATGCTGATCCAGGTCCATGGTGGCGGTACTTTTTACAACCATCCGCTCGGCACCGACCGTCCGCCCCTGGCGGGTATCGTTGCGGCGTTTCCGAGTCTTGCGTTCGACAGCTTCGTGACGATCGGCGTCAAGCAGGTCGGTCCGCCCCCGGATGGCCAGCCCGCTGACAACATGTTGATCACGCCGGGATTCCCCAGCGTCAGCGGAAGCCAACTGTCCACGACGACCTCCGGCTGGGGGATCTTGCCGAACGAACCCGCAGCGGATCCGTTCAACCCGGCCTACGTCCAAGGCGATGGCCGGGTCCTCCTTGGACAGTTTTCGACGGCCAATGGAACCGCGATCAGCGGCACCATGCTGATCCAGTTCGTGAGCAATGGCGTCGTCGAGCAGGCTGTTGTGAGTTTCCTCAATGGCGGTGCCATTGGGTGTCGTGCCTGTCGGTTGAGCGAGGACTGCTTCGATGTCGATCCGTGCGACGGAGAAGCAGTCTGCGATGGCTCCCTCTGTCAGCCGAGTCCACCGAATCCGGACTGCAACAAGAACGGCGCGCTCGACTCATGCGATATCGCTGATGGTACGAGCCCGGATGCCAACGGGAACGGCGTGCCCGATGAATGCGATATCCCGTGTCCGGCCGACGTCGACGGCGACGGCAACGTGGGCATCAACGACTTTCTCGATGTACTCGCAGCATGGGGACCCAACCCAGGTCATCCCGCCGACATTGATGGCGACGACGTCGTCGGCATCAACGACTTCCTCGCGGTGCTGGCAGCGTGGGGCCCGTGCCCGTAACGGTCGGCATCCTCGACCTGCTGATCCTGCCGGGGAACTGGGGCTGACAAAGTCCTAGACGCGGCCCCTCTGCGCTGCGACAATGCGGGCCGAGGATTGCTATGGGCGCCATCCAGCCAGACGAACGACTTGCCCCGTGCGCTGTCCGCGCGGCGCCCCCCTAATGCGGGCAGCGCCGGGGCTTCTTCTCGGAGGACGACATGAGGACGCACACGAATCAGGAATAGCTTTCGTCCGTGCCGCCTCGGCTGGTATGCTGCGGCTGGCCCAGGCAAGCTCATCTGGACGGGACCCCGGATCGGTCAGCCGCGTGGGTGTGGGCTCTAACGACAAAGGGGACGAGCGATGCTGTCTCGGGCCCTTCTCGGCCCGGAGTAATCGCAACGACACCGAGTACGATGCGCGCGCCGCGTGATGCGGCGATCAAAGGAGAAGGAACGAATGGGGACCACCTGCAAGACCTACGGAATCGTTGCGTGCTTCGTGTCTGCGTCGCTGATGCCGGGACTGCCGGCGGCTCACGCGGGTGGGGGCTGCACCACGTTCAACGATCAGTTGACGTTCGAGAGCTTCGTGCAACAGCAGGGCAAGTTCATCAAGGGCGTCGAAGACTTCGAGGAGGGGTCCGTTCCGTTGCCGCCGGGCATCGCGATACTGTTCGATCCGCTCGAAGGCAACGTGCCGAACACCGATCCGCGCGGCCTCGGCTTCCCCAACGGCATCACCGAGAAGAACCTCATCATCCAGTCCAACATTATGGGCCAGAACGCCCCCTTCGAGGCCCCCGGAGCCGGGCTGGAGGCGCTGGGGATGGGGTTCATTGACGGGGCCGTCCCAAACAGCATCGTCGTCGGCACGCAGTTCTTCTCCGCCGGCGTCGTCTCCGACAGCCTGGACCTGATCTTTACGCCCGTTGACAACCACACGGCGGTCGGCTTCGACGTGATCAGCCCGGGCGGGGCGCCCAATAACGTCCACATCACGGTGTTCGGCAAGATCGGCAACGTCGTGTTCCAGGGGTCGATCCAGGCTTCGCAGCAAAAGACCTTCTTCGGCATCTGGTGCCCCGACACGATCGGGCGGATCAACATCGCAAGGGCCACCGGACCCAACGACGGTCCCGAGTACGTGGACAACATCCAGTTGTGGCTCCCGCCGTTTCCCCCCTGCACCGTCTTCAACGACCGGGGGGCGTTCGCGCAATTCAACCAGGCCGACGGCAAGTTCGTCAAGGATATCGAGGATTTTGAGCCGCCGGTGTCGAACCTCGGGTTCGGGGACATCGGGTCGCTCGTGGACCCGCTTCAGGGCATCGTGCCCAACGTCGACCCGGTCACTCTCCTGGGCTTCCCCGGTGGGCTGCTCAACGAGAACCTGAGGATCCAGTCGAACCTGCTGGGCCCCAACGCGCCGGCGGAGGCGCCCGGCAGCGGTCTCGTCGCGATCGGACCCGGGTTCATCGACCCGGTGGTGCCGGTCCCCAACAGCGTCGTGGTTGGGCCCCAAGCCTTCGCGAACAGCCTGGATCTCATCTTCGACCCCGCCGAGAACCACACCGGGATCGGCTTCGATGTGGCCGACCCGGTCGGCGCCTTCGGGGCCCACATCTCCGTCTTCGACAAGAACAACGTCGAGATCGCCAGGGAGTTCATCGCGGTCACGCCGGACAAGACCTTCTTCGGCATCTGGTGCCCCGACACGATCGGGCGGATCAACGTGGCCGGGGTCAGCGACACCGGCGGCGTGGGCGGCGAGCTCGTCGACAACCTCGAGATGTGGCTGGATCCGCCGCCCTGCCCGGAGGACATCAACGGTGACGGCGTGATCAACGTCCTCGACCTGATCGATCTTCTGCTTTGCTTCGGCCAGCCCGCAGTCCCCGGCTGCGTGGCGGAGGATGTCAATTCCGACGGCACCGTCAACGTGCTCGATCTGATCGATCTGCTGCTGGCGTTCGGGACGGCGTGCCCTTGACACCTGGCCCGGACTTATGACGCGAGCGCGAGCCTAGATCAGCCGGGACGTACGAACGAGTAATCGTGTCACTGACACGAAACCGGCTGAGAACGTGTGAAACCAGATGCAATGCTTGCAAAGGTTAGATGGGGAAGATACGCTGTTTTCAACGGGTTACGGCCGTTGTCGGATTGGCCGATCGTCCATGACACACAAGAGGTCACTGGTTCAAATCCAGTATGGCCCACTGCGCAAGGCCGCCCAGTAGGGCGGCCTTGCTTCGTTACTATTTCTTAGCGCTCCGTACGGCCCTCCGGGCCGACACTCGCTCCTTTGCGCTCCGCGGCCGATTCAATCGGCCGCTGCGCCTGGATGCTGACATCCATCCCTACACGCTCCGGGCCGACACTCGCCCTGGTACGACGCGGCGGACTCGATCCGCCGCGTCTGATCGAGGCGGTTGACGCGCGCTCGCGTGGCGCTTCGGGCGTGGGGAGCCGTCCGCCAGGTCGGGGAGGGGTTGCAGGGGAGGGGCGGAGCCCCGCCCATGCACGGCGAACCGGAACGCGTCACCTCCTGCGTGTCATCACAGGACACACGAGAGGTCCAGACTGGTTCAAATCCAGTATGGCCCACTGCGCAAGGCCGCCCAGTAGGGCGGCCTTGCTTCGTTACTATTTCTTAGCG
>Ga0209988_10002558_pt1 | contig 12016 bp, 15 predicted proteins | sample N075metaG_FD_183115 | JGI IMG/M metagenome (GOLD analysis project Ga0209988, IMG submission 183115) | Deep subsurface microbial communities from Kermadec Trench to uncover new lineages of life (NeLLi) - N075 metaG (SPAdes) (version 2) | ecosystem: Environmental > Aquatic > Marine > Ocean trench... | reverse complement strand
AAATCTGATAATAACCAAATTATTTGGGTTTTTGTTATTATTAGTTTTATAATAATGGGATTTGTAATTCTCAAGAAAAAAGTTCAACATCAGAAGGTGAATTAGATGAAACCTGTAATAATTATCGCAGTAGCAGTTGGTTCAGTTGTTACAGTGTTAGGCATTCAATTTATTCTAAATTCTGATTTAGATGTGATTGAAACGGCTTGTGACGTACATAAGGATCAGATTTTTGAAATGGGGAAAAGATTTGAGGAAATTAGAGAATTACAAAAGGAAATACCCACAGGAACAGATGATTATGTTAGATTAGATCAAGAATTTCAAAAACTTACTGATGAAGCATTAGAGAAAAGAGATTGGATTATTGCAAATTGTCTAGAGTAGATTCTAAAATAGCTAATAATGTGTGTGATATTTGAACACAATACTTTCTATATACTAAAATTATTATGAAAATGATATGGATGAAGAAGATCTAGACGAATTTATCTATGAATTCCATGAAAGAGTTCTTGGAATAGAACCTGAAGAAAATGAACGTCCTGAATGGGACTGGATAAGAAGAAAATAAAATCATAATTCACTCAAATAGAAAACTCATATTGTATAATCTAGATTAAAAAAATCGGATTCTTAGAAAACCTTGATGCTAATCTAATCTTTATTTTTTTCATTATACTTTACCACTTCAGATAGAGGAACTGTAATTGTTCTATCTGAGCCTTTACAATAATTTTTTCCTTTGAAATGCTTGTGGATTTTAACTTTGGCCATCATGACACTATCTATTCCATAGGTTCCTTGATGTTCTGAAATTTCTTCACTTACAATATGACAATTATTAGAAACATTACACCATTTACAGATAATTTTCATTTTTTTCTCAGAAGTCACAACGTTTCTACAAGAATTAGAAACTTGAGTGTATCTATTCATAACGATACAATGGATATCTAAATTATCAAAAGCGAGATTGAAAGAACTGAATAGGCTCTTCCAATCTCATGAAGAATGGAGAGAATCCGTTCTTCAATTTGCGTTTCGATTACCCGATTTGGTAATCGCGATTTTTGGAATCACGCAACAAATTACCAGTATAGTGATGTAAAAACTAGATGATTTTTTAGAATTTCTTTCTAATCCCTATAATAACAACTGCTGGAATTCCAACATACATCATACCATTAAGAATAATCAATGAAACTCCAATGGATAACACATCACTATCAGATTCTGCATACTCCATTAATGATAAACTAGTAATCATTGGAGTAATTGCAATTTTTACCATCTCTCTAAACACTGGATTTTCTCTTTCATAATCTGCAATGTATGGTGAAAATGAATAGTAAAATTCGTTAAACGATTCCATGAATGCAGAACCCAATTCTGTGTTTAGTAATTGATTATCTCGAAGTTCTCGGAGTTGTTGTACTTGTGGTGCAAGCTCTGAGCCATATGTTGCAGTAGCGATAAGGCAACCACCTCCATTCGTAGAGTCTATTACATTAGATGCACTTGCAGTAGGAAGAATTCTAAAAATTGCACCTTCACTTAAGGATACTACATAAAGAAAACCATCAGGTCCCCGTTCAATATCAGTAATACATCCAAATCCTGTACCTATGATAATCTCATCCATTGTTTCATTTTTGTTTACAATATTATCTTGAAGAAATGAACTAGTAAATTCAAAACCATCTCTATTTTCATTTAATTCAAATCTGTAAAGATTCCCAGTATTACAATCCCCTACAAAAAGAGAATTATCATAATCGTCAATTTCATTAAATTGAGCAAAAACTAATCCAGTAGGTGCGATAGGTGCTTCCCAAGTAAATTCTGGATCACTATACACATAATCTTCATAATCTGGAAGGCTAGCAAGTTCAGATTCAGTTGCTGGTCCCATTATGACTATCCAACCACTGTTAAACTTCTCTGGAATCAAATTGATTTCATCAAAATCATCATCACCATTTTCAGTTGCCCATAAATTTCCAGTTACAGGATCAATTGCTAATCCAAAGCTATTTCTAATTCCCATCGCAAAATATGGTTTTTCTGTTTCTAATTGTAAAATTACTCCATTGTCTTTAAAATCAATATCATCTCCTTTCAACCATTCTATAGGCTTGTTTTGTAAAAGTGCATATCGTAAAGTATCCCCAATTACTGCATATACTTGATTATCCAACCCTGTAACCATTGCACCACCATTATGAGAAACATTTGAAGGAAGTTCTTTTAGTAATACTGGATTTAACAGAGAATCACCATCCCATTCATATTTGTAAATTTTATTTCCTAATGATTCACCTCCATCCTTTTCTGCTTCTGTAAAATAGAGATATACTGATGAAGCAACACTAGTAATTCCCAACATACCTTTTTCTCCAATTGAATCAACACTTACATCAAGTACAGGTTTATCTTGTAAAACTCCATCTCGAATTAAACGAACCACTCCATCAGTTTTTTGTAAAAATAAAATATCATCATCAACAAAAGTCATGGTAGTAATCATACAACACAAATTTGACACATATTTTTCAACAACTAAATCTTGAACATTTAATGATGGTTCTGCAAACACTGCTAATGGAATTAACAAAACAAATGCTATTGCGATAATTATTACAGGTTTCATAATTTTTTAAATATAATCTAGTATTTTAGAGAATTTACTATACTTTCAAATCCTTACAAGATTCTAGGTCTTACTGTATAGCTAATTCTTAGGCACTAGTATTTTCTAGCAAGACATTTCATAGTACGTAAAAAAGGTACTTGTAGATACAAAAATTGCCGGAATAGATATTTTAAAAACTAAGAGTGTTATATTATAGAATTCTTAAAGTCGCGTATTGATGAAAAGACATGTTTTGTCTCATGACCAATATCATGAATAGTTGCACCATTGTATTTTTTATCAAGATATCGTCCTGCAACTATTAACGGAGCACCTACTGCACAAGTAACACCAGTAGGTTCAGGGACCCACAACATCATAAATCCAATTTTTTGAAGTTTTTTACCTGGTGCCGAAGCTTTCTGAAGTGCACCTAATGAACTAGTATTAGGACCCTCATTCATTTTAGCCATTTCAGCATACAGGCCTGCTCTGCGTTTGGCTGATTCAGAAGATTTTTGTAACTTTTCAAGTCGTGCCTTTAGATGATCAACCATTCCAGCCTGTAATTTAGAAGAAATTAGTTAAGATTCAAAGATCAATTACTGTAACTTGCATGTCAACAAAGAGTAACTAAAATCAACAGAGGAGAATTCAATTATACTAGATTTGATTTAGATACAAAGATTACATGAAATCTAAAAATTCCAAAAGGCTGGATTCCATAAAAGCTGCTCATCAATCAGAGAAAGCCCAATCAAGTACAAAGATGGAGGATTATTTGGAAATAATATCAGAACTAGTTGAATTGAAAGGATATGCCACTACATTAGACATTTCAAGATACATGGATGTAAGTGCACCAAGTGTTACTAAGATGCTTCAAAGACTAGATGAAAATGGGTTTTTAGAATATGAAAAATATCATGGAATTAATCTTACAAATAAAGGAACAGAAATAGCTAATGGGATTAGACAAAAACATGGAATCTTGTTAGAATTTTTTGAAATTTTAGGAGTAGGATATGATACTGCAAATCAAGATACTGAAGGAATTGAACATCATTTAAATCCAAAAACAATAAAGCAATTAAGAAAATTCGTCACATTTCTTAAAGCAAACCCCAAAGTAATTCAAAGTTTTAAAAATCTTTGATAAGTATTTGAATATCGTTTTGTGATGATGCAAAATTCATAAGATCTCTTGCAGCATCTGAACGTTTTGGAATTTTTATCTGTCCTTTCTTACCGATTCTTACGGATGTTACATATTCATTATTAACAGAGATATCAGCATGCATTGAAGTGTATTCTCTACTAACAGTTAGAAGTAATGCAGTTTTTGATTCAGAATAAGTAAAAGGTAGATTATGCATCATTGTAGATGAATGATTAGAATCTTTTTGAACTACATCAATATGGACTTTGAGAAATTTTTCAATTTCACTAATGTTTGAGCCTCCTTTTCCGATAATTGATGCAATGCATTGTTCATCTACTAGTACTTTTACTCTATTAGCAGACAAAATTTCAACTTCTACATTAGGGTCATATCTTTTGAAAGTTTCTCTTACCTTATCTTCTGCAAGCTTTTCAATTCCAACTTTTTGAACTCTTTTTGCAATAGGAACAATAACATTTTCTTCTCCAAATGTATAGATTTCATGCTCTAAAACATTATCTGCAAAATTTCTGATTTCAATTACAGGTCTTGCTAGATCAGATTCAGTCATTCCAGAAGGTACTTTTACTTTTAATTCCAAATCAAGGACTTTTTCAATTGCACCATCTTTTACAAAGACTACAGTATCTATGACACTTGGAATGATACCAAGTTCAATCTTTCCAATAAAACGCTGAATTGCATCTATTGGAGAATTTCCGTGAACTACTCCGACCATTCCCACACCAGTTAACCGCAAATCAGCAAAGGTTCTAAAATCTTCTTGTCTTCTTATTTCATCAAAAATAGTATAATCAGGACGAACAAGTAACAAAATATCAGCGCTGTTATCAAAACTTCCATCTAATTTACTATACTGAGTAACCCCAGAATCAACTTGCAAATCACGTGGAGATTCAAATGTTTTAACAATTTTTCCTTTCTTGTGATAAAAATTTGCTAGTCCAGATGCAAGAGTGCTTTTACCAGAACCAGGAGAACCAGAAATCAGAATTCCTTCTGCCCCATCAGAGAAACGTTGCATTAACTCATCAGAAATATGATAATCTTCAAGGGATAATTTTACGATAGGATGAACAATTGTTATTTCAAAAGATTCAGAAAAAGGAGGATAAGTGATTGCTATTCTGTAATCACCGTGCTGAATTACAGATGCACCAGTCTTTGAGATTTCAATATTACTTGAATCAGACGCATGTGCAGCAGCCAAGATTTGTGATGAAATTAACTCCAAGTAGTCTTTAGTGAGAATTTCATCATTAAGCGTAGTTAATAAAAAATTTCCAGGTTTTCCTTTTTTTGCTAAAGGATGTTGATTTTCTTTAAGATGAACACTCATTGTTTCAGAATCAAAAAATTTCAGAAATTCTAATGTTTCATTTTTAATTACAAATTTGAGATAAACTGTTTTGACATCTTCAGCTTGAGCAACTAGATGTTGAACATGGTCTGATGTGTAAAGAATAGCATCATTCTGTTTTGCCATATCAGTGATCAAGGCATCAATTCTACCACTGTCTGCAAGTCGAATATCATCGTTGGAAGGATGTGATCCCTTCAAAACTATATTCAACCCATAACTGCCAGATAATTCTTTAAGTTTTTGAATTTTTTCTAATCCTACAAAACCTTGTTCCTTTTTACTTGACGCTTGCGATTGTAATTCATCAAAAACAGCTTGAGGGATAATAATTTCAGTATTTTTAATTGAACCTGCTTCTATCTGCGCAATTAGTTGACCATTAATTATAACACTAGTATCAGCAACAATTTTTGACAAATTTTCTATCTATTTTGTGATAAATTTATTCCCTAAATTACTTTGCTAAAATATCAGTAATTGCTTTTAAGACGCCCTTAAAATCAAATGGTTTTGAAATATAAGATATTGCACCAGAATCTAAACATTCTTGGATTATTTTTTGATCATCACTTGCAGTAATTAGAATAATTTTTGCAGTAGGATCAAAGTGTATTATTTCTTTGACTACAGTCAATCCATCTTTTTTTGGCATTGCCAAATCTAACAAAAGTAAATCAGGAACATTATTTCGGTAAAAATCAACTGCTTCTGCACCATCAGTTGCTTCTGAAACTATTTCATGCTCACCAATAGACAAAATATCCTTTAGTACTAATCGGATTGCATCAGAATCATCTGCAATCATTATTTTTCCCATTCTCAAATATAAGAAAAGGTGATTAAAAATATTAGCTATTTGAGGTTGTTCAGGATTTGGGAAATTCTGTTTTTAATTTCTGCCAAATCACATTCAGGCTCAGACATAGATTTTTCCATTAAAGAAATAGAATCAGTCATGTCATTAAAAATGCCATCAATTGTAACACCATCAATCATTTTTTTAAAAATTGAATCTAATATTGCAGAAAAACTACCAAGTTCCTCTTTACCCGTCATTGGTGCTAATCCCTTTATTTTGTGAGTGTTTTTTTGAAATTTACCAGCACTAGCAAAAACATCAGCATCATTTTGACACGCAGACAGTAATTGACCCATCCCAGATAATTCTTCGTTAATTTCCGTTGTAGCAACTTCAATAAATTCATCAGACATGATGTATGTATAAACAAAATTCACCTATTATTTTTATACCCTGCTCTAAGTGAGTTTTATTGTGAAACTAATCAGTAAGACATACTTATTGGTAGCAATTTTGATTTCAGCTGCTGTAATTAATTTATTCTTATTATATCAAGATAGTAATTCACAAACCACACAATCATACTCAATCATAAGAGTGGGAGATGTTAAAGTTACTGCAGAATCCATTTCAGCATTAGCTACATCAGTAGCAAGCGGTAACAAAGAAGACAAAGAACAATTGGATAAACAAATTCTAGAAGTTGAAAACATAGTAGATGTAATAAAAAATGGAGGAAACATTAAAGGTCAATCATTAGAAAAAATTCCATCATCGTTAAGTTCGGATTATAATAAAGTAGCAGCATCATGGGAGTCTTACAAATCTAAAGCACAACATGCAGAAAATACATCAGTTTTTGATCCAGAAGCAATTAAAGCTGTGAACTATATTTTAAAGAAAAACAATGAGTTAGTTTTACTTAGTAATAACATGGTTAATGAATTTGAAAATCTAGGAAGAGATTACAACAAACATAAACAAATTGCCAAAGATTTAACAGATAATGTCAATGTCATAGGACAGCAAACTTTGCTTATATCAATTGGGGAAGAGGAAGACACTCAAAATAAATTAAAAGAAAATAGATTAAAATTTGAAATAGGAATTAGAAAATTACTTCAGATCTCAACTGTAGGGTTAGATGTTGAAAGTGTAGAAAAAGAACATGAGGAATTAATCCCAGTGCCTAGAGAGAATTCCAATGCATTACGTCAATTAGATCCATTATGGGAATCAATGCAAGTGAGAATTTCAATTCTTGAAGAAAGAGCACTATTATCACCCGAGTTTAATGTTGCAAAAAATGAGATGAATGCACAAAAAGAATTACTTTACAATGACATTGACAAACTTTTACAAAATTGGAATTTAATTATTACAGCTCAGGGTTCTGAAGAAGAAACAATAATTCAGGTAATTTTAGTGGTAGATATCGCAGTATTCTTTTTGGTATTATTCATCATTAGAAAATCACTGTCCCCTCTTGCAACAATTACACAGGCTCTATCTAGAGTAAAAGAAGGAGAATATGGTGAAAAAATTGAATATTCAGGAACTGACGAGATAGGACAATTAGTTCAAACTTTCAACATGATGTCAAATACCATCAAAGAAAAAGAAGAAGAGGCAAAGAAAACAGATATTGCAAAAGATGAATTTCTTGCAATGATCACTCACGAATTAAAAACACCTCTAGTACCAATTCAAGGGTATTCAGATATTTTACTCGGGGAACATTTAGGAAAACTAAATGATAAACAAAAAGAGAGAATACAAATTATCAAATCCAGTTCTGAAACACTGTTAGCAATTATTTCAGATTTACTTGATGCACAAAAATTAGAATTAGGTCAACTAAGTATGAAACAAGAAAACATTAACATCAAAGAAACGATTGACAAAGCAATTGAGTCGTTAAAGCCAAAAGCAGAAGAAAAGAATATTAAAATTAATTCCAGTATAGTGGATTTGAAAATAAACCATGATCAAGAAAGAATAGGACAAGTCATGACAAATCTAATCAAAAACAGTTTAGCTGCAACACAACCCAATACAGGTAAAATTGAAATTATAATGGAAGAAATGCCCACTGAGATAAAAATTAGTATAAAAGATAATGGAATAGGAATTCCGCTAGATAAACAAAAAGAATTATTCAAAAAATTCTATCAAGTTGATGCTACCCTTACAAGAGAAAGAGGTGGAAGTGGACTAGGTCTTGCAATTTGTAAAGGAATCATCCAAAGCCACAAGGGAGAGATATCTATGGAGAGTATTCCAAATCAGGGATCTACATTTTCATTTACAATTCCAAAAGCATCTTAGCAAGAAACTCCACCAGTAAATTCTGCTTAAAGAAAACAAACTCTCAGAACTAAAATTACTCACTCTCTTGAAAAAATGTACATTTAGAGAATGAAATCATGGCACAAATACATAGTAAAAATAGCGTATTTTACAAAAATTGCACAGAATATTTTGAATTTCTGCGTAAAAAAGGTACATCAGACTATGAATTTGAAGACGAATATTACTTTACAATGCCTGCAATTTCAAATCAGTAAATACAGAAGATTTAGGAACCCCCTCTAAATTTCATCAATCATGGATTCGCACCTACAAGATCTGGCTGATGAAGCAATCAGATATGCAATGAATAGTGGAGCACAATATTGTGACGTAAGGGCAGAACTGCAAGAAAGAAAATCAGTACTCATAGAAAACGGAGAAATAGAATATGTTAGAACCAGTAAAGATGAAGGAATAGGAATTAGACTAGTAAAAGAAGGAGTTTGGAGTTTTTGCTCAATAACAAATCCAAAATCCATAGAACAGATAAAAGAGATAGTAAATGATGCTCTAAGAAATTCAATACATTATGCAGAAAATAAAAAGGATAAAATTGATTTATATCCAAATTCAATTAACAAAACCAAGATAGATTATCCAGTTTTAAAAAAACCTGAACTTGAAGAATTAATGAAGATTGGTTTTGAATGTGATAAAATTATTTCAAACACACCAAGAATAATCAGATCAGTTGTCAACCCATGGTATGCAATTAATTCAAAATATTTTGTAAACAGTGAAGGCTCAGAAATTATACAAAATTTTACAGATGTAGTAATAGACATGATAGCTACTGCTCACGAATCAGGGCTTACACAGTCAATTAACATCACAGAAGGAGGAAGAGGAGGTATGGAGCAAATTACCAATAATAACATTATCCAGCAAAGTGCAGAAGAGATTGCACTTAAAGCATCACAGTTAATTGATGCAAAACCTGCAAAGGAAGAAAAAACAACAGTTGTTATGAATCCAGATTTTGTATCATTACTGACACATGAAATATTAGGTCATCCATCAGAAGCTGATAGAGTTTTGGGAAAAGAGATGGCATGGGCTGGAGGTGCATGGTGGAAAGGAAAGATTGGAGAGAAAATTGGTTCAGAGAAATTAAATGTGTTTGATGATCCTACTATCAAAGAAAGTTTAGGATGGTATTATTTTGATGATGAAGGAGTAAAAACCAAAAAAACAACTCTAGTTGAGAATGGAGTTTTAAAAAATCATATGCAAAATAGAGAAACTGCAAAAATTTTTGGTACACCCTCAACTGGAAACATGAGGGCAACAAACTACAGATTCATGCCTCTAATTCGTATGGCATGCACATGTATTGGAAATGGAGACTGGGATGTAAATGAGATGATAAAAGGAGTCAAAAATGGCTATTTTATATCTAATATGAAAATTCCATCAATTGACATGAAACGATACAACTGGAGTATTTCATGCCAATATGCACAAAAAATTGAGAATGGTGAAATTACGGATTTACTAAGAGACGTAATTGTATTGGGTACAGCCCCAGAATTTTTTGAATCAATTGATGCCTGTGGAAATGATTTTACCATACGACCAATAACTAATTGTGGGAAAGGGGATCCTATGCAATCAATGATAATGGGTAATGGTGGACCGTCAATTAGAGGAATTGCAACAGTAAAGAGTGTAAATTAAAAAATGAACCAAGAATTACAGACTGTAAAAGAAAATGTCATAAAATGTACAAAATGTGATTTGTGCAAAACACGAATCAATGCAGTCCCAGGTAAAGGAAATTTTCAATCAGATGTGATCTTTGTTGGGGAAGCACCAGGAAAAAATGAGGATCAACATGGAGAACCATTCATTGGAGTTGCAGGAAAAAAACTCTCAGTTGCACTTGAAGAGGCAGGAATTTCAAGAGATGATGTGTACATTACAAATATTGTAAAGTGTAGACCGCCAAATAATAGAGTTCCAACTACAAATGAGCGAGACACATGTAAAGAATATCTAAAACAAGAAATTGCCATAATCAAACCAAAACTTATTTGTATTTTAGGAAATACTGCATTTAATTCAATTTTAGGTGGTTCAGAGATTACAAAATTTAGAGGTAAGGTAGTACGAAAAGACAATTTATTGTATTTTTTAACTATTCATCCAGCAGCTACAATATACAATCAAAAATTAATTGATGTACTAAAAAATGATATTGTAAAACTATTTGATTTGATTAGAGATTTGAAAAATAACAAAGAGGTTATGATAGATATTGAATATACTTCCTAGGAAATTTTATTTAAAAAATACAGTTACTGTTGCAAAAAATCTTCTAGGTAAGAAAATTGTGAGAAAAATAGGCAGGCATGAAATATCAGGAATAATTATAGAGACTGAAGCATACAGGCACAAAGATGATCCTGCAAGTCATGCATTTAGAAAAATTACTGAAAGAAATAAAGTGATGTTTGGAGATGTAGGAATTGCATACGTCTATTTTACTTATGGAATGCATTATTGTTTCAATGTTGTTGCAAAAAATCCAAAAATCAAAGCAGGTGCGGTTCTTATTCGTGCAATCCAACCCGAAAAAGGAATTAAAATAATTCAAGAAAACAGGGAAGGAGTAAATTTTGTAAATCTCACAAATGGGCCTGCCAAACTAACACAAGCCTTGAAAATAACTAAAGAGCATTATGGTGTAGATTTAACAAAACATTCAAAATTATTCATCACAGATGGAATAAAAAAGCCAACAAAGATTTTTGCATCACCAAGAATAGGAATTAAAGAAGCTACAGACAAGTTATGGAATTTTAAAATAAAAATTTAATCTTCTTCAGGATTATTTTCATCCAATGTCCATGGAGCAAATTTTCCCATAATTCTTTGCCAATCTAGTTTTAAAAGTAGAACTATAATTGCAGTCATTATTGCTCCAAAAACAATAATTCCAATGTAAACAGGTGTAGCATCATCAATGTTATCCAAGAAAGGTTCTATGAAAGACAATCCAACATAGTGAGAAATTAAAACAATGATGTAACTTAGAACAATTTTTCCAGTAAGGGTTGCAACAAAAAATCTTTTTGGATTATACTTTGCCAGTCCTAATGGAATAAATATTATATCATCAGGCATCGGGGTTGCTGCAGCAACAAATGCAGCAGCTGCACCATATTTTTTTACTAGTCTTTCAAATGGACGCATTCTTTTTCGAGTTTTTTCATTCATGATTTTCCTACCACTAAAACTAACAAAAAAGATCATTTGTTTTGCAGCAGTAGCAGTAATTGCAGACACCAATGCTAAAATATGTAAATCATATTCATTGCCAACAGACATTGTAGCAAGCAACAAAAACCCAGGTAATGGGACAAATGGGATAAGAGAGCCAAAGAAATTGACTAAAGCTAAAATTAGATAACCATCACCTGCAGCAAATGGAAATAGATCAGAAAAATTCAATATTCAAACTATTTTTAGGCATTATTTATTGAAAACGAATATTTTTCAAGGCTTTAAACAATTGAAAATGAGTAATATCAGAGATGGTTTTATTTTGACTCTTACAAAACGAGGTAGTAATCATGAGTTATGAGTTAATTTTGGAATATTATCAAATGGCTCAGGACATTTTAGCCAATAATGCATTTCAGGATTATGGAATAATCGGGCTATTTCTTAATTCATTATTAT
>Ga0209988_10002556_pt1 | contig 12017 bp, 8 predicted proteins | sample N075metaG_FD_183115 | JGI IMG/M metagenome (GOLD analysis project Ga0209988, IMG submission 183115) | Deep subsurface microbial communities from Kermadec Trench to uncover new lineages of life (NeLLi) - N075 metaG (SPAdes) (version 2) | ecosystem: Environmental > Aquatic > Marine > Ocean trench... | reverse complement strand
AACACCGAAGACGAAGGGCACCACTTGATCGGCGAGGAGCCGAAGGCCCACCGAGGCGTTTCGCCCCGTAATTTGCTCGGGAGCACAATTGGAGACGAACTGGTCCTCGCCAACGCGGGCAAGTCCCGGGTCTTTAGTGTCTCCGGGAAAGATCGTGGCGCTATCTTGCCCGGTGGACATGCAGGCAAGGCGTTCTGGTATTCGAAGAGTTCTGGCACGTTCGTATCGAGCACGTACTACTACGACGAGTACCCCGAGTGGGTGGCGACCTGGAATGCGGCGAAGCCGGCCGAACGCTATCGCGGAACCAAATGGGAGTTGGTTCAGCCTCGCGAAAACTATTTCGCAAAGGACATCGACGACCGGCCCTACGAGGCGGCCTTCGGCGATCTCGGCCGAACCTTCCCGCACAGCTTTGGCGATAGCAAGTACCTCACGCTCATCGTCGGGCTTACTCCTGCAGTCGACGAGTTGACCCTCGACTTTGCGAAGGAGTTGATCAAACAGGAGAATCTCGGCGCCGGAGAGGCAACCGACTTCCTTGCGGTCAGTTTCTCCGCGACCGACTACGTGGGGCATTTATTCGGGCCCTCGAGCCTGGAAAGCGAAGACAACATCCTTCGCCTGGACCGGGTCCTTGCCTCGTTCTTTCAGTACCTCGACAAGACGGTCGGTCTGGAAAACACGCTGATCGTGCTGTCGGCGGACCACGGGGGGCCCGAAGCGCCAGAATATGCACAATCGATCGGTATTGATGCTGGCCGATTTTCCTTCGACTATTTTAAAAAACCAAACGAACTGTCGGCGGCGCTCGAGCAGCGGTACGGCCGCGCCGATTTCATTCTCTCACACAGCCATCCGTATCTCTATCTCGACTACGCCGCAATTCGCGCGGCGAAACAGGACCCCGCGCAGGTCGAACGCTTCATTGCCGCTGAAGCGACAAAGATCAAGGGGATTCGGTACGCGATGGCGCGCAGCCAACTGCAGGACGGGCGCTATGTCGATGCCCCGATTCAACGCCAGATCCGCCGCAACTTTCACCCCGACCGCTCGGGTGCGATTCACCTGGTACAAGATCAATGGTGGTTTCTGCATTCGACCGATGAGGCCGCGAAGATGGGGCTTGCGGGTCTGGCCGCGATTCACGGGTCGCCTTGGTCCTACGACACCTACGTTCCGATTTTCTTCGCCGGGCATCGTGTTCCGGCACAGACGATTGCGCGCCGCGTTGCACCGACCGACGTCGCCCCTACCCTTGCGGCCTACCTCGGGATCAAGCCGCCGTCCGGTTCGGTCGGCAATCCGCTTGTAGAGGTTCTTGAGCAAAACTGAGTTGACCTTGTTCCCGAAAAGTGGACACCCTCTTAGTTATGCGGCGCAGGCCCTCGTGGCCTGATCCATTTCCTCGAACGCGACGGGACTCACGTACCCGATCGTCGAATGCCTTCGGATACGATTGTAGAAGATCTCGATGTACTCGCCGATCGCATCCTTTGCGTCTTGCCGTGTCAGCCAGGGCCGACGATAGATCAACTCGTTCTTGAAGGTTCCGAAGAAGCTCTCCGCGACCGCGTTATCCCAACACGTGAATCGTCTTCGACTTCGCTTCTTCATCTTTTTGGACATCTTGAACTCCCCAAGGAAGACTAGCTTCCTCTGGGGTGTCCACTTTTCCGGGCAGGGTCAGAGGTCAGCGACGAGTGGGAGAGTGGACGTGCCTATCTCATCATGGAGAGCGAATAGGGAGAAGTCGCCTCGACGCTTTTACAGAAGAACGGTTGCTTTATCAAGACCCTGAAATACCAACCCGGGTTTCCTGGATGCTTCACCGGCATCGATCATGCCGCGGACCACAGCCGCTCGTTCTTCCCGTGGTACAACACCGAGCACCGCCACGGCGGCATCTGCATGCTGACCCCGCACGACGTTCACTATGGCCGAGCACCCGAGGTCCTCGCCCAGCGTCAACGGATCATGGACGCCGCCTGGGCGGCGCATCCCGAACGGTTCGTTCGAGGCGTACCCCAAATCCGTCCGCTTCCCGAAGCGGTCTGGATCCACCCACCTGAAACGGCAACGAAAGGAGAAATTGCTCCCTAAATAGAGAAAATGACTGTCTCAATGTCGTTAACAGGTTCCGCATTTCGGGCCGACAGAGCCCTCTAGAGGGCCATTAGCGATTCGGGATCACTCGCAGGCGAAACAGGGTTCTGGCAGTTTCGACCCGGCCCGATGCAATTGTGCAATTATTCCCTATAGGCCGAGCGAAACAACGGAGATAGTGAGACCAGCCCCCGTACACCGACAGGGAGCGGGTTAACGATCTGAAGGAGGCAGCGACACGAAAGATATGTCGCACTCAGTGTGAGTCAGCCATGCTACTGAGATGGAGTCGGTTCGTCACCGGCCGCCCGTCGCTCGTCCTCGTGATCGTGGCGGCCCTAACGCTGCTTTCGCTCTCCCGAGTCGTCGACCTCGGAACCGTGCGAGAGGGTCGCTTCGAGGACTCACTTCGCCTCCAGATCGATCCCTCGATGAATAGCCTGCTGCCGAGCGAGGACGAGGGTCGCGACTATTACGACCGCATCCGGGACATCTTCGGCAGCGACGAGACACTGGTTCTCGTAATTCACTCCGCTGGTGGCGTTTACGACGCCGAATTCCTCGCGGCGCTCCAGGAAACCACGGACCGGATCGAAGCCGACGATGCGGTCAGCTGGGTTCTGAGTCTGTCGAACGCATCGAACATCCGCTCGCAAGACGGCGATCTGGTGACGGGCTCCTTCTTCGACTCGGCCCCTACGACTCGCGACGCGATCGACGCCGTCCGTGTCCAACTCGAGGCAAATCCAATCTACGCGGGAAGCCTCGTGTCGAAGGATCGCCAGACGGTGGCCATCCGGATCTACCTCACGGACATGCCCGAGCATGAGTTTACGCGTACGGGCGTCGATCATCGACTTCTGAGGATCGCCGAAGAAGAGTTCGAGGGAATTGCATCCATCGCGCTCACGGGTGCTCCCCACCTCAAGGCCGAGGTTTCTCGCACCCTAGTCAGCGACATCCTGTTGATCGTACCCGTCGTCTTCATACTGATCTCGATCATCGCCTGGTTTTCCTACCGGACGATCCGAGGTGTGGTCATTCCCGCCGCGACGATCACACTGGCACTGGTCTGGAGTATGGGGCTCGCCGCCGATTTCGCGCCTCTGATCAACGTTGTGACCATCTCGGTCCCCGCGCTGATTCTCGTGGTCGGCTTCGCATACGCGGTCCATGTGGTCTCGGCCTACTACGACGCGGTCGCGGACAGCGGCGAGGGCGAGTTGCCCGGAGAGAGTGCAGCGCTCCGCGGGATTCACCGGGTGGTCCTGCCGACCTTCCTGACGGGCTTGACCACCGCAGTCGGGTTCTTATCGATGGCTACCAGTTCGATTGAAGCCGTTCGAGACTTCGGGCTCCACTGTGCAATCGGTGTGGCGTGCTCCATGCTGGCTGCCCTGACGTTCGCGCCAGCCACGTTGCAGCTACTCCGGGAGCCGTCCTCGCCGGGACACTCCAAGGCCGCGAGGGAGGACTGGTTCGAGCAGCGCCTGTATCGGCTGGGACGCTTCGATGTGCGGCATCGAACTGCGATCCTATGGGGCGCAGGCGTCGTCGCACTCCTGTGCTGCCTGCTGGCGACGCGCATAGAGGTCAGCACAGATCTCGGCAAGGACTTCCCCGCAGACAGTGAGGTGAGGCGTTCGCTCGACTTCGCCAAGGAACGTCTCGGTGTGGTCGACCAGATCTTCGTGGTGTTCGAGGCAGACACGGATGGGTCGTTGATCGAGCCGGAGAATCTCCGGGTGATCGAGGACCTGCAAGCCTGGATCAACGAGCAGCCCGAAGTCGCAGGATCGACGTCTGTTGCTGATTACGTCAAGCTCGTGAATCGGGCGATGAACGGTGATGCGCCGGCGTTCTTCCGGCTGCCCGATGAGCGAACGGCCGTGAGTCAACTCTTACTCGTTGGAGCGACGGAACAACTCGACCGACTCATCGAGCCCCAGTATTCCCTTGCGAGCCTGGAGGTTCGAATCGGCGTCACGAGTTCTGCGGACTTGTCGCAGCTCGTCGAGCGGATCGAAGAAAAGCTGGCGGATCTTCCTACACACCTCGATGTGCGCGTGACGGGCATCCCGGTCCTCTTGGCCAGTACGATCGACGACATTGCGCTGGGCCAGGTGACGAGCCTTTCGACTGCATTCCTGGTCATCTTCCTGATCCTGAGTCTTCTCTTTACATCGCTGCGCATCGGCCTGCTCGCCATGTTGCCGAATGTACTGCCTGTGTGCGTCTACTTCGGGTTACTTGGACTCAGCGGGATTCCGCTCAGCCTCACAACAGGATCGGTCGCGTGCCTGGTCATCGGAATCGCGGTCGACGACACGATCCACTACCTAACTCGCTTCAGCGCGCTGGCACGAGAGATGGCGGACGAGCACCGTGCGGTACCTCACGCCCTCGTCGAGGTCGGGCGCCCCGTGACGTACACCAGTGTCGCACTGTGCCTGGGGTTCCTGGTCCTCTCACTCGCCGATCTTCAGAGCCTCGCCGACTTCGGCCTGCTCGCCGCCATTACCCTCGGAGCCGCGTGGCTGGCGGATCTCACCTTCACACCCGCGCTCGCCGCCGGCATCCGAGTCGTGACGCTCTGGGACATCCTGACGATCGATCTCGGTGAGAAGCCCGAACATTCGATTCCGCTCTTCCGCGGCCTCTCGGGTACGCAGACACGCGTTACGGCGCTGATGCTCCATCTCGTGGAACGCCGTGCTGGCGAACGGCTGATGTCGACTGGCGAGAAAGGCGACGGCATGTTCCTGGTACTCCGCGGTCGATTGGTGAGCTGGGTGGACCGGGATGGGCGCAGAATCCAATTGAATACGCACGAACGTGGAGATGTCGTTGGAGAAGTCGGGATTTTTCGCGGGGAACGCAGCGCCAATGTCGACTGTGAGACGGACATGCGGCTGGTCTGGATCGACAGCGCCAGCCTTGAACGACTGCGGAGTCGCTATCCACGAATCGGCTCCCAGGTGTTCCGCAATCTGAGCGAGATCCTCGCGGATCGTCTCGTTCGGGCGACGAACCGTCTCGTCTGAGACGGGCGTCCGGACGAGGATCAATCGCGCGCTCCTCCGTGAGCATCGATTTTCTCGTCGAGGACCCTGCGGATGGCCGGGAGCGCCTCGATGGTGGCGTCCGCCCCGCGCTCGATCAGCTCGTCTGCGCGATCGAAGTCCGTCCATGTGAACTCCGAGAGATCGGGTTGGATCCGAACATCCGCTGACATCGACCTGAACTTTCCGAGCTCGTGATGGAGGGTCTGAATCGAGTTCATCACAATGTCGAAGGTGTTCGGCATCTCGGCATCGCCGAAGTAGGCGAGCGGATTCAGGCGATTCAACTGACGTGAAAGCCGCGTGATCGCCGTCTGCCTACCCTTGCGGGGCCTTGGAATTACATTGATGGAGATACAGACATCCGCGCCCATCTCATAGACGACCTCGGCCGGGACCGGATCCGACATCGCTCCATCGACGAGAACTCGCCCGAGATGCCGCAGGGGAGCCCAGACGAGCGGAACCGACATACTGGCTCGGAAGGCAGCTGTGAGCGACCCCTCTTGGATCGAGATGCGGTCACCGCTCTCGATGTCGGTTGCGACCGCCCGACACGGATGGACGAGCTGAGTGAAGTCTTCGACGCCTCGCAGAATCGGGCTGAGGATTTCGACCACCCGGTCGCCCCCGAGGATTCCGGGCCGGGTGAGCGTGACGTCGAGCGCGGCCCGCAACATCGTTCGCCGCGTGCCCAAGCGAAGTGCAAACTCCTCCAGGTCGGTCGGAGTGGCGCCCGCCGCCCAGCCCAGCCCGACGACCGAGCCCATGCTCGTGCCTGCGACCAGGTCACAGGGAATTCCCTCGTCGGAAAGGGTCCGCAGAACCCCAATGTGCGAGAGGCCAAACGCTGCGCCGCCACCCAGCGCCAGACCGACGCACTGTCCGAGGATGGAACGTGTCAGCCTCAACAAGGAAGGTCCTGCGGCTGTTCCAGGGTTCGCGAGAAGAAACTCTCCAATGCCGTCTGGTGCGAGTCCGCTCAACTCTGGATCGCGCGGAATGACGAACGGCCGGCAATGGCTGATCGCAATCGCCCGTGACTTCGAGTTGTAGAGATTCAAGACCGGAAATTCCCGCCCATGGGATTCGGCTCCACCGGGCTCGACCTGCTCCTCGATCCGAACGAGTGTGTCGCATAGTTCCCGGCCGTCCTGTGATCGCGGGCCGAGATCGAGAACGAGGATGCCGAACTCACTGGCCAGCCTCTCGTTGAGGGCCGCGACCGCATCTCGGAAGGCGATTGCAGAGAGTTCCGGCGAATCCTTCAGCACGAGCTCTGCAGGGCCACGAGTTCGATGTCGGACATGCTTAAGCACTTGGTCGGCGCCCTTGTCGGTGACTTGCTCGATTGTCAATCCATCGCGCGACGTCGTGGCAGTGTCGAATGACACGCGGAGCGTTCGCCTTCCAGACAGAGATTCGAGCAGATGAGACAGGCCTGCGGCGACCAGGGACTTCCCCCGAAGCTGCTTCGGGCCCGTGACACCGACCACCATGAGTGATGTCACAACTTTGTGTCGTCTCGCATTGGACGCGAGCCTGTGACAAAGCGCGCGGGAGATTGCCTCGAGAGCGTTCGAGTTCCGAAGCAGAACCCCCTCGAAGTCGTCTCGCTGCAGCACGAGGAGTCGCGTCTGTCGGAAAGCCACGACCGTCGCAGAACGAGCACCACTCGTGAGCAGCGAAATCTCGCCGAAAGAATCCCCTCGGCCGAGCCGCCGAAGGGTTCTCGGTGGATCGTCGGCGCTCTGCACCTCGAGTTCTCCCGCAGCAACGATGAAAAACTCGTTGCCCGGCTCACCGCGCTCGCATACGACTTCACCTTTGGCGAGCTTTCGCAAACTGAATAGCGTAATCGCGAGGTTGAGGTCTTGTTCCGAGAAGCTCTGAAAGAGCTGATTCTGGCGGAGGAGTTCGAGATCCTGGTCGTCAATCATCCCGCAATGACTCGCAGCTTCTCGATTGCGCGGTCGAAATCGAGGTGGTTCTCGGGCATCAACTGCGCACTCGCGTCGAGGTCCATGGCTTCGATGCACTCCAGCATTTCGCCTGCCACATGTCGATCACCGCTGTCTGCGAAGCTCAGCTCGCCGAGAGTCTGGTGCGTGAGTACGAATGACGGGTGCTTCTTGATGCTCTGTCTCAGCTGACTCATGACACTTGGCGCTCCGAGTTCGGGGAATGCGCGACCGAGTAGCTGGCGCGCAAGGCCCGGCTGACGGACCAGTGCTTGTCCGAGGAAACGATAGAGGGCCCCGAAATAATAGTCAGGCTCGACCGAGCGCAGACTGGCCAGGCAGCGCAGAATCTCCGGCGCGTGTGCGGCGCGTCTCAGCGTGCCGACCGTCTCGACGAAACCACCCAAGCAGGCGGCCGTCCAGAAGAGTGCCCCGGGGTGCGTCGGCTCAAGCTTCAGGGCACGTCTACCCATCTCCGCCCCCCGCTCGAAGATTCTTCCTTGTCGCACATATGTGTAATCCCCGACAAAGTACCAGGCTCGCGCACCCCAAGCCCATGCGTTGGGGTTGTCGGCTTTCGAATGGGCGATGTCCTCGAACGCGAAGGCGGCGTCCTCACCCTCATCGGGGTCGAGTCGGGCGTCCCACAGCCGCAGGGCCTCTTCCCAGGCCGGGTCGTTCGCTATCGGAATCTCTCGCCGCATACGCACTGCCAAGTTATCATGAACCGAACGCGTGTCGCACTAGCTAGCTGTCGAGTGGGACAGATAAAGCAGATCGAGAGCGCTCCGGGGACCATACGATGAACGCTGAACGACTATCGGCCCAGGATGCGGTTTTCCTCGAGCTCGAGGACTCTGGGACTCCGATGCATATCGGAGCCAAGCTGGTCTTCGAAGGATCCTCCCTGCGAGATGAGACGGGCGCCCTGGATATCGGTCGGCTGCGCGCGCATCTGCTCGCGCGGCTCCATCGATTCCCAAAGACACGTCAACGCGTCTTTCGCCTGCCTTTGTTGGGACGAGCCGTGTGGGTCGACGACGAGCACTTTCGGCTGGAACGACACGTTCGACACGTTGTGCTTCTACCGCAGGCCGGCCCCGGCGGCCTGAGCGAGCTCGAGGCCGACTTCTTTTCTCGGCGTCTCGACCGCGAGCGGCCACTCTGGGAGATACTCGCGGTCGATGGACTCCCCGGCGATCGCGTGGCGCTGCTCTGCAAATTCCATCACGCATTTGCCGACGGCCTGGCGGGAGTCGAGTTCATGGCTCTGCTGCTGGCACCCGAACCCTCCAGCCAGCCGGGCAACCCACGACGATGGCGAGCCGGGGAACCGCCGGGACTGTTGGACCTACTGAGCGATGAGGCCAGTCGACGAATTGAGTTCGCGCGGTCGACTGCGGAGGCCGCGAGCAAGGCCCTCCGAGATCCGGCCGGGGCACTATCGAGCGCCCGCGACTATGCAACGGGACTGTTCCACACGGTCAGCGACATCGTGAGCCCGAGTTCGGAGTTACCCATCAATGGCCGAAGCGGCCCGGACCGGACACTCCAGACTTTTCGAATTCCGCTCGAAGATATTCGCGCCATCAAGCAGGTCCTTGGAGGTACCATCAACGAACTCGTCCTTTCGATGGTAGCGGGGGGCCTTCGAAGTTTCTTGCTAGGACACGGCACATCTCTCGACGGTCTTTCGGTTCGGGCGATGATGCCGGTGAGTACACGTTCCGATCTCGACCACGTCACGCTCGGGAACAAGATTGCGGTCGTGGTCGCCCCGCTTCCGATCGCGCTTCAAACGGCTCGAGCGCGACACCATGTCGTGCGGAAGGGGACGATCGCCCTCAAGGACAGTCAGCAGGCGCTGGGAACTGATGTCGTGACGTGGCTCGCAGAGTGGACGGTTCCCCGGGTGATGACCGAACTCCTGCAGATCTCCCTCCGAATGCGGTCTTCGAATCTGATGGTCACCAACATCCATGGTCCCGACCAGATCCTCTACCTGCTCAATGCGCCGCTGTTGGAGGTCTATCCAGTCGCCGAGCTCTGGTCCGGGCAAGGGCTGAGCGTGGCAGTCTTCAGTTACGCGGGCTTCCTGCACGTGGGAGTCAACTCCGATCCGAACATCGTGCCGAATCCCGAGTCCTTCGCGGCGAGTCTACGCGACGAGTTTCAAGAGCTGCGCAAACTCGCGTCGTAGGACGAGCCCCGCGCTACGTGCGGTAGAAGAACCGGCCGAATTCGCGGTAGAAAAGGCGGGTGAAGCTGGCGGGGAGGTGTCGGGTCAGCCACGCCGTGGTCCGCATGGCGATGCCGGGAATGCAAACGCGGCTCCCGCGGCGCAGGGCGCGGAGCGATTCTTCAACGACCTGTTCGGGTGACACCACGGTAAAACGCGGGAACCTGTCGTCGTCAATGTTCGCGACATTTCCGAACTCCGTCCGTACAGGGCCAGGGCACACGGCGAGCACCCGAATGCCGTCTTTCCTCACCTCGTCGGCAAGCGCGTCACTAACGTTTGTCAGGTAGGCCTTCGTCGCTCCATAGTTGGCGAAGAACGGGTTCGGCTGAAAACCGACGGCGGAGGAGACGTTGAGAATCGCCCCGCTCTGCTTGGGGATCATCGCGCGTAGCGCTGCGTGGGTGAGAACGATCGTCGCGATAACATTGAGTTGAATTTCGCGTTCGATTCGCTCCGGCGAGATCTCCGACAGCCGTCCCGCCGTGCCAAAACCAGCGCTGTTGACAAGCATCGCCAGCCTGGGTTCAGAGGCCAGCCGCTTCTCGATTACCCGACGCTGTTCGGAGTCGGTCAGGTCCGCAGCGAATACCTCGACATGAGAGTCGCCGTCTGCGCGAATTTCCTTCGCGACGGACTCGAGTCGCTCGATCCGACGAGCGATCAACAGCAGGTCGTAGCCCTCTGTTGCGAGACGTCGAGCGAAGGCTCGACCGATTCCCGATGAGGCACCGGTGACTGCCGCAATTCGTTTCGATCGATTCCCCTCAGACATCGGCGACCTCCGAGGCCCAGAGTGTAGGACGAATCCCCAATTTTCGTCCACCACGATAGAATCCGTATCAATCGTGTCGAAAGAAACCTAAGGACTGAGGATGATCATCCCCCCCCGCAGAAGTCACAACGAACGAAGTCAAGTCCGCCTCGACCGGCCGGCCCCCCCCACCGTGGACCCCGTCCCCAGACCGTCCCCAAAGAAAGCGTCGGTCTGGTAACTAGTTGATTTAATGGAGCGCGAGACCGGGATCGAACCGGCGACCCTCAGCTTGGGAAGCATAGAGGGTGGTCGGCACAGCCCAGCACCTACCGTGTCCCTTCCCTAAAGCCAAGCGCCTTCAGGGCGAGTCCGGACGGTGTCGTCCAGGCACCAACCGGCACGGACCAACCCGCCACTTCGTGGCCACTATCAGAAAGCGCCCTTCCCTCCCGTTGCAGGCCCGTTTCGTTGATCGTCCAAAGTAGACATTCCACCAGTTAGGGCGGGGCTGGAGCAGGAGAACAGGGAAGCGGCATGACGTTCATGTCGAATTACAACCTTGAGACTGGATGCGTTCCGTAAGGCTTGCCAGGGCTACACCGTGGCTAGCATGCATGTATTCATCAGCGATAGTGGTACTGGGCTATCGAATCTGTCGCGCCCTCACATGATTGATTGGGATTGGTGCCCACGGGACTCTAAGGCACTGTAATTAGCATTAGATACTGGCAAGCACCTTAAAGCAACTCTTGGCGCTGCCTAAGACTAGACCTCTCCATGCTGAGCCATGCGTCGGGCTTCTTTCGCCTGGCTATCATCCAGTTTTAGACGGGGCTGAATTCGCTGAGCAAAACGCTTCTCAGTTTTCTCTACCTTTCCGTCGGCGATAACAACTTTCCAAACCATGGCAAGCACTAGCACACGCTGCTCTTCGCTAAATTTTTCGTTAATGCATTCAAAGAATTCAGTTAGCCTATCCTGATCCTTGCGCGAGGCAATCGCCGTACTGATTATCTCCGGCACCTCTTCTTCTTCAATTCCAAAGTGCCTACACATCGTCGAGACAATTGCTTTACCTTCATGGAGCGAGATTTCCTCATCGATACTCGCCATTTCAACCAAAATTACAGCGGTAGCAACCTGTAGATCGGTAGTGGTTGCTTCACCTGTCTGGTCTACCTGGAGCGCGTTCTCAAGACTCGCTTGGCCCCTAAAAAAATCTTTAAGCTTCTTTAGCATTGGTATGGTTCCTGAAAATCGTCAACGCAGCTACTCCCTTAACCACAATGCAGGACCTGTGGCTCCAGGGCAAGGGGTTCTCCCCTGATTTCGCGGACACATCTAAAAAGGCCGATCATCTGGCCGGAGGCGTGTCATGGCGAGCAGACGGAAGTTTTCAGACGAGTACAAGCGCGAAGCAGTACGGCTGGTGTCGGAATTTTGGGCTTGCCAGCTCGACAACGTGACGCCGGCCGACGTCTACTTCGGGAGGCAGTATGCGGTATTGACTGAACGATCGAAGATCAAGAGAAGAACGATGCAACGAAGGTGTACGTCGTCAAAATATTTCGGAGAAGCACCGCTCTTCGCTAAGAGACAGTTTTGGGTTTCGACCTAAGCCCTTTTGGGGGGGTCACAAACACCGGATTGTGTCTCTTAGCTCAGGAGGGTCTGGAGTCCGAATCCTGCTGACGGGCTACAGCACGCGGCACACGTTCGCGAGCTGGGCGCTGGAAGCGGGAAAATCGATCGTCTGGCTGCAGCACGCGCTCGGTCATGCGAGCCCAGATACCACCCTTCGGCGGTACTCACATTGGGTCCAGCAGGAGCACGAGGACATGAGCTTTCTCAAACTGGTGGAGAAGTCCGGATGACCCTCGCGGAGAAGTACG
>Ga0209988_10002554_pt1 | contig 12020 bp, 8 predicted proteins | sample N075metaG_FD_183115 | JGI IMG/M metagenome (GOLD analysis project Ga0209988, IMG submission 183115) | Deep subsurface microbial communities from Kermadec Trench to uncover new lineages of life (NeLLi) - N075 metaG (SPAdes) (version 2) | ecosystem: Environmental > Aquatic > Marine > Ocean trench... | reverse complement strand
CAGGGTTCGAGTCCCTGGCTCCCCACCATTCCTGTAATCACACTGCGGATGCGGTGCCGGCGTTCGTCCTTTCGTCGAAAATTCTTACAGAGTCACGCACGCGAATGCAATTTTGCGGCGGTATTGCCGGCTTATGGCTGCCATCGGGCGCTCAGCCGAATCGATAGTGTGAATGGCGTCTCAGTTTCCACGCCAGAGGTGTCGATTACTTTAACGATCGTAGAAGTTCTATTTTTAAGTGACTGATATAAAAGCATAAAAAAAATGGCATGGTATTTGCTTGATACTTGCCATGACTACTTATATTCGCAATCTCATCTGTATCCCGGCAATCGTGCTATGTGCATCTGCGGGCACGGCAGCGGCAGGGCAACTCGATCTGATCGTCAACGGGCGTTCGCACCACGTCAATTCGGACTACGACTGGAACGAGAACCACTATGGCCTCGGACTCGAGTACCAGTTGGACAGCTCCTCGCGCTGGCGCTGGTCAGTCAACGGCAACGCGTTTCTGGATAGCCAGAACAACATGTCATACATGGCCGGCGGCGGCCTGAAGAGACGACTGTTCCAGTCGGAGCACGGGGCCGGTTTCTACCTGGATGCGGGGCTGATCGCGTTCATTATGGCGCGCGCCGACATCTATGACTATCTGCCGTTTCCGGGCATTCTGCCGGCGGTGTCCTTTGGCACCAGACGCGTCGGCGTGAATCTGACTTATCTGCCGAAAGCCGCGGTGCGCGACTTTGCGCAAGCCAAGGTCGTGGATCCGGACATCGGCGGTGTATTCTTTTTGCAATTCAAATTCCGCCTGCGAAAACTGTCCCGATAGATCTGCCTCCAAACATGGCTGTGTGAGGCGCCCGGGTATTCCGGAAACTCTTGATCGTCAGGTTCGGGATCCGATTCCCAGAGCGGCACTACTTATGCTTAGCGGGTCATTCCTGGAAATTCGCGATTGGTGCCCAATTATTTCGCGTTATACTACGCGGCTGAACTAGGGAGCAGCGGGCTCACACGCGAAAGTGGCGGAATTGGCAGACGCGCTGGGTTTAGGACCCAGTGGGGCAACCCGTGAGAGTTCGAGTCTCTCCTTTCGCACCAGGCCCCCTGGTCAACGCAACTCATTGATAATTAACGATTATATTGATCTTCTCCGATCGGGCTTGTGGTCGCAACCGGTCACGAATAAAGGGTTTGGAAGATGATGGTCACGGTCGAATCGACGGGAACGCTGGAGCGCCGCATGCGCGTCGAGTTGCCTGCCGAGCGCATCGAAAAAGAAATCGAGTCGCGACTGAAGTCAGTCGGCAAGACTGCCAAAATCAAAGGCTTCCGGCCTGGCAAGATACCGGCCAAGGTCGTGCGTCAGCGCTACGGAACCCAGGTACGTCAGGAAGTGCTCACGGACCTGATGGGGCAAAGCTATCGCGACGCCGTTGCACAGGAAAACCTGAATCCTGCCGCGCAGCCAAAAATCGAACCCGAACGCTCGGGCAAAGGTGACGGCTTCGCATTCGTGGCAACATTCGAGGTGATGCCGGAGGTCACCTTGAAAGGCGTGGACAAGATAGAAGTCACGAAACCCGAAATAGATATCACTGATGAAGATTGCGCTGACATGCTCGAGAATCTTCGCAAACAGAAAGCGACCTGGAAAACGGTCGAACGCGAGGCCAGGGAGGGCGATCGTGTGGTGGTTGATTTCGACGGGCGGCTGCAGGGCGAGTCGATCGAGGGCGGCACCGGGAGCGAGGTGCCGGTGGTGCTCGGGCAGGGTCAGATGCTGCCGGATTTCGAGAAAGGCTTGACTGGCGTCCAGGCGGATGAGGAAAAGTCCTTCAAGGTCAAATTCCCGAAGGACTATCACGTTGGGGAGTTGGCCAACAGGAAAGTTGATTTCACGGTTCAGGTACATCGCGTCGAGGCAGAAGAATTGCCGCCGCTGGATGACAGCCTGGCGGAAGTCTACGGTGTGAAAGAAGGTGGGCTGGACAAGTTGCGCGCGGACATCGTCGAGAATATGGAACGCGAAGCCGAGCAGAAGATTCGCAGCGATATTCGGGAACAGGTGATGAGCGGACTGCTTGCAGCTAACCCCATCGAGGTGCCGAACTCGTTGATTCACCAGGAGGCGCATTCGATGCAGCACGAGGCCATGCGGCAGCTCGGTATCGGGGATCACGAGCAGGCGCCACCGCTCGATGAATTTACAGAAGGCGCGGAAAAGCGCGTTCGGCTCAGCCTGTTGATCCAGCAACTGGTTGCTGACAACAATATCGCCCTCGATGCGGGCCGTTTGCGCGAGCGCGTTGAGCAAATCTGCGCCGGCTATGAGGACTCCGGGGCAATGGTCAGGAATTACCTGGCGAACCCGCAGGTTATGTCGCGAATCGAGCCGATGGTCATGGAAGAACAGGCCGTGGAATGGATTATCGAACATGGCGTCGAGACGAAAAACAAGATCACCTTCAAGGAATATATGAAACCTTGATCGTATGATTGGCTTTGCAGAGCCACAACGAACGACAACAGGAAGACTTATGAGCGCACAAGCATTGAACCTGGTCCCGATGGTGGTCGAACAGACGGCGCGCGGAGAACGTGCCTACGACATTTATTCGCGATTATTGAAGGAACGGCTGATTTTTATCGTCGGCCCGGTCGAGGATCAGATGGGCAACCTGATTGTCGCGCAGCTGCTTTATCTCGAATCCGAGAATCCGGACAAGGATATCCAGTTGTACATCAACTCTCCGGGCGGTTCGGTGACCTCGGGTCTCGCCGTCTACGATACGATGCAGTTTATCAATTGTGATGTCAGCACGATCTGCATCGGCCAGGCCGCCAGCATGGGCGCCTTGCTGCTTTGTGGCGGCGCCAAGGGCAAGCGCTACGCGCTGCCGCATTCACGAATGATGCTGCATCAGCCCAGCGCCGGATATTCCGGGCAGGCGACGGACATCGACATTCACGCGAAGGAGGTGCTGGAGCTGAAACGGCGCCTGAATGAAATTATGTCCTTCCATACGGGTCAAACATTTGAGCGGATCCAGCAAGACCTGGAGCGGGACAATTTCATGGGCAGCGAGGAAGCCATGAAATATGGCCTGATTGATACGATGCTCGAAAGGCGCACGCAAATAGCCATCGATAAAAAGAGTGATTCTGATTGAAATCAGTTGCTTAAGGAAGCAATCTGCGCTTATGAGACTTGGCGCTTTGCACCCTCCAGGGCCGCGTGTTATATAAACAGACAGTCGTAACAGACTGATTTTTGGTCGATCGAGGCAGATGACGTATGAGCGATGATTCCCGCGGCAAGAACGAGGACGGCAAGCTCCTCTATTGCTCGTTTTGCGGCAAGAGCCAGCACGAAGTTCGCAAGCTGATCGCGGGACCTTCGGTATTCATTTGTGACGAATGCGTAGAGCTCTGTAACGACATCATCCGCGAAGAACTCGAGGATGCCGGTGAGCCTGGCCAGGACGCGCTGCCGAAGCCCCAGGAAATCAACGCGGTGCTCGACGAGTACGTGATCGGCCAGCAGCAGGCCAAGAAAGTACTGTCGGTTGCCGTCTACAACCATTACAAGCGTCTTGAGGATCGCGCCGGCGATCGCAATAAAGACGACATCGAACTTTCGAAAAGCAACATACTCCTGATCGGCCCGACCGGTTGCGGCAAGACGCTGCTCGCCGAGACCCTGGCCAGGTTGCTGAATGTTCCGTTTACGATCGCGGATGCGACGACGCTGACCGAGGCAGGATACGTCGGCGAGGATGTCGAGAACATCATCCAGAAGCTGCTGCAGAAGTGCGATTATGATGTCGAGAAGGCGCAGACCGGCATCGTCTACATCGACGAGATCGACAAGATCTCCCGCAAATCGGACAACCCGTCAATTACACGTGACGTCTCTGGCGAGGGTGTCCAGCAGGCACTGCTGAAACTGATCGAAGGCACGATCGCCTCAGTGCCGCCGCAGGGCGGCAGGAAGCATCCGCAGCAGGAGTTCCTGCAGGTTGATACCAGCAATATTCTTTTTGTTTGCGGCGGCGCATTTGCCGGCCTCGAAAAAATCATTCTGGACCGCTCTTCGAAGAGCGGCATCGGTTTCATGGCCGATGTAAAGACTGGCGAACAGGAGCAAAGCATCGGCGAGCTTCTGCATGAGGTTGAGCCGCAGGATCTGATTCGCTACGGGCTGATACCCGAATTCGTTGGCCGCTTGCCGGTGGTGGCGACGCTCGAAGAACTGGACGAGGATGCGCTGGTTAAAATCCTGATCGAGCCGAAGAATGCGCTGACCAAGCAGTATCGGAAACTCTTTGATATGGAAGGCGTGGAGCTCGAGTTCCGCGACGACGCATTACGCGCGGTCGCGAAACGGGCGATGAAGCGCAAGACCGGCGCCAGGGGCCTGCGGACGATTCTCGAAAGCGTCCTTCTGGACACGATGTACGATCTTCCGTCATCGACCAGCGCCAAGAAAGTCGTTTTGGATGAAGCGGTTGTGGTTGGGGAGACCCAACCGTACGTTATCCATGAATCTGAGGAGCCGGCGACGGTCGACATCGCGCCGCGGCGGCGTTTGACAGGTTCTGATCGATAAATGAGGGGTCAGAGCCCTGTTCTCAATTGCGATCTGAAGTTGGCAGTTGCAGTCAGGAACAGGGCTCTGACCGCTTGATTTACCGCGCTTGATATCGGCCGAATCGGACGCATGTCCTAGGCCTTACAAGCAACTACCCGGCAACACGTGCGAGGGCTGAACCTGTGTCTGAAGACGATCTCAGAGTTGATAGTGATGTAAGCGAAGATGTGGATGACGTGAGCGGCGTGCCTGTACTGCCGCTGCGCGATGTTGTCGTGTATCCGCACATGGTGATTCCGCTGTTTGTCGGGCGTGAAAGATCGATCGTTGCACTCGACCGTGCAATGAATGCCGACAAGAAGATACTTTTGATCGCACAGCAGAGGGCGGATCTCGACGATCCCCAGCCCGAGGACCTGTACCAGGTCGGCACGCTGGCCACGGTATTGCAATTACTCAAGTTGCCGGATGGCACCGTCAAAGTTCTGGTCGAAGGCGGCGAACGCGCCACGGTTGACAAAATCATGGTCGGCGATCATTTCTCGGCCGAAATTACGATCCTGACCGAGGAGACGCCGGACAACGAACGCGAGATCAACGTGCTGGTGCGCTCAGTCATTGCGCAATTCGAACAGTACGTAAAAATAAACAAGAAAGTCCCGCCCGAGATCCTGACTTCGTTGTCCGGTATCGACGAGGCCGGCAGACTCGCCGATACCGTTGCCGCACACATGACGCTGAAACTGGCGGAGAAACAGCGAATCCTCGAGCTTTGCGACATCAAGGTACGTCTCGAGCAGATCCTCGGCATCATCGAGGGTGAGATCGATATGCTGCAGATCGAAAAGCGTATTCGTGGCCGGGTCAAGCAACAGATGGAGAAGAGCCAGCGCGAGTACTACCTGAATGAGCAGATGAAGGCCATTCAGAAAGAGCTTGGCGAGCTGGAAGACGCGCCGAACGAACTTGCCGACCTGGAGACCAAGATCGGGAAAGCCGGCATGACCAAGGAGGCCAGGGAAAAGGCCACCTCGGAGCTGAACAAACTCAAACTCATGTCACCGATGTCGGCGGAGGCGACCGTGGTCCGCAACTACATCGACTGGTTGCTGAAAGCACCGTGGAAGAAACGCAGCAAAGTGCTGCGGGACCTCAATCGTGCCGAGGAGGTACTTGAGGAAGATCACTACGGGCTGGAGAAGGTCAAGGAACGCATCATCGAGTACCTCGCCGTACAGCAGCGTGTGAAGCGCGTCAAGGGACCGATCCTGTGTCTGGTCGGACCGCCGGGCGTTGGCAAGACTTCGCTCGGTCAGAGCATCGCGCGCGCGACCAACCGGAAATTCGTGCGCATGTCGCTGGGCGGCGTGCGAGACGAGGCCGAAATCCGTGGTCACCGTCGCACCTACATTGGATCGATGCCTGGCAAGATCATCCAGAACCTTGCCAAGACGGCCGTGAGGAACCCGCTGTTCCTGCTTGATGAGGTTGACAAGATGGCCATGGATTTCCGTGGTGATCCGTCGTCGGCGCTGCTCGAGGTACTGGATCCCGAGCAGAACTCCACGTTCAACGATCACTACCTCGAGGTCGATTTCGATCTCTCGGATGTCATGTTCGTGTGCACGGCGAACAGCCTGAATATTCCGCCGCCGTTGCTCGATCGAATGGAAGTGATCCGCCTCCCGGGTTACACCGAAGACGAGAAGCTGCACATCGCAATCCGCTACCTGATTCCGAAGCAGTTGAAAGAACACGGGCTCAAAGAATCAGAATTGTTGATTACCAGGCCGGCGGTGCTCGACATCATTCAGCACTACACGCGTGAGGCGGGCGTGCGTAACCTGGAACGCGAAATTTCGAAGATCTGCCGCAAGGTGGTCAAGACACTGTTGTTGAAAGCCAGGGATTCGGTTATCCGGATAAAACCGAAAAGCTTGCAGAAGTACCTTGGCGTGCGCCGTTTCCGTTACGGCAAGGCAGAGGACAATAATCAGGTCGGCCAGGTCACCGGCCTGGCCTGGACAGAGGTCGGTGGAGAGCTGCTGACGATCGAGACAGCCGTCGTTCCGGGCAAAGGCAAGCTTACCCATACCGGCCAGCTGGGCGATGTGATGACCGAATCCATCCAGGCTGCGATGACCGTTGTCAGGAGCCGGGCGAGTGTCCTGGGCCTCGCAGAGGATTTCCATCAGAAGGTCGATGTGCACGTCCACGTACCCGAAGGGGCTACGCCAAAGGACGGTCCGAGTGCGGGAGTTGGCATGTGTACTGCCCTCGTGTCGGCATTGACCGACATCCCCGTGAAGAGTGACGTGGCGATGACCGGAGAGATCACTTTGAGGGGTGAAATATTGCCCATCGGCGGTCTCAAAGAGAAGTTGCTTGCAGCCCACAGGGGCGGCATTGAGACCGTATTGATACCGTATGAAAACGAAAAGGACCTTGTTGAAATACCGAAGAACATCAAAGACAAACTGAATATTGTTCCGGTGAAATGGATCGATCAGGTGCTGGAGCTTGCTTTACAACACATGCCGGTTCCGGCGTCCAAATCCAAGGGTAAAAAAGACGAGTCTCTGGAGCGTTCCAAAGGGCAAAAATCGACCGATATTGTCCGCCCTCATTAATTTCTGAAACCGCTAAAACACTGGGTTGTTGACGGTGTTTTGGGCGCTTGGTATAAGCTACGCGTGCTCAAGGTCAGGCTGCAGGTCAAGCCTGACGGGGCGTTGGCGATATCGATTGAGGTTTCGCCGGCAAACAGGGTAGCAAGCGTTCTTCAATGTGAACGTTAACGGAGATGCGGGAACAGTCTTTGGCATTCCGCATTTGTAAAATTCATTATCAATCTGCGAAGGGTGAATGCATGAACAAGGGCGAACTCATTGAATCGGTAGCAGCAAAGGCAGGAATGTCGCGTGCAGACGCAACCAAGGCGGTCGACGCGGTACTCGAAAGCGTGACCGAGACACTGGCGGGCGGCGGCGGAGTTTCGCTGGTCGGCTTTGGCACATTCTCGGTTAAGGCTCGTGCAGCACGCATGGGACGCAACCCGAGAACGGGTGAAGCCATCCACATCAAGGCGAGCAATGTGCCTGGATTCAAGGCTGGCAAAGCTCTGAAGGAAGCCGTAAACTAGCGCGCCCTTCAGCAGGGCGAGATTTGGGGACCGTTTAATTAATTGTCCCTGCGGATTTGGGGACAGTTACCTTAATTGTCAGTTTGCCGGCCGCGTTGGCGACCGGGCAGACCAATTAAAGGTAACTGTCCCCAAAATATTCTGACTGGGTGCTTAGCTCAGCTGGTAGAGCATCGCCCTTACAAGGCGAGGGTCGGCGGTTCGATCCCGTCAGCACCCACCAGGCTACGGAGTGGTAGTTCAGTTGGTTAGAATACCGGCCTGTCACGCCGGTGGTCGCGGGTTCGAGTCCCGTCCACTCCGCCACGAAACGAAATGGGGACCCCTTCATGGGGTCCCTTTTTTGTTCACTTGCTGATCGGTACGGGCTCGAAGCCGCGACCATAGACAATCGGGTTCGACAAATTCGCCCGGAGCGAATTTGGACGCCAGAGGCGCTTTCGCGAAGCGAAAGTCACGACCAGGGATGGTCGTGATCAATCCCGTCCACTCCGCCATGTAAAAATGCCGGCCCCCGAAGGGGGCTGGCTTTTTTTTGCCGAAATGGACGCGCCGAGAACCCGCGACAGCTACCACCGGCACCGATACGCGAACCGGCGCTTGGCCTCTGCCACCCGCTCAAGTATGATTCGACGCCTGAAATTCGCCCGTGCGAATCATTTTGGGCCCTGCCAGTCCACTGCTGCAGGCACCATTCATCGACCTGACTTAGCGCTATGCTGCAAAAAATTCGTGATCGATTAACCGGTGGTTTTGCGATGGTCATATTGGGCATCATCTTCGTGCCGTTCGCCTTTTTTGGCATCAGCAACTTCAACTTCCTGTCCGCCGGATGGGTCGCCAGGGTCAACGATGTCGAAATTTCTCAGTTTCAACTTGAGAACGCCTACCAGAATCAGCTGCTGCAGTTGTCGGAGTTCGGCGAGCTGCCTGCCGAATACCTGACGTCGATCAAGAGCGGCATCCTGGAAGGATTGATCCGTGACACGCTGGTTCGGGTGCATGTCGCGAAATCCGGCTACCGGATCGACGATGCCATGGTGACCGCTGTGATTCAGGGTGCGACGCAGTTTCAGGAAGGCGGCGTGTTCAACAAGGAACTTTACTACACCTGGCTCGACCAGACGGCGCAGGATGCAGGCTTGTTCGAGGCACAGCAACGACAGGGCATTCGCATCAGCCAGTTACGGCGAGGGATCGGGGCGACTGCATTTGTGACGCCGGCCGAATATCGCCGCTACCTGAACCTCTTCGGCGAGCAACGACAGGTATCGATTGCGACCTTTGATGTGGCTGCGCTGGCCGAAACGGTGGTCGTGAAGGAAGAGGACATCATGGCCTACTACGATGCGCGGCCCAATGCCTTCCGCTCGCCCGAGACCGTCGACTTCGAGTACATCGAGCTGCGTCGCGATGTGCTGACGCAGGCGATCGAAATATCCGAAGAAGAACTCCTTCAGTATTACGAGGAGTCTACGAATCGCTTTCAGCACGATGAGCAACGTCGGGCAAGGCACATCCTGATAACGTTTGATGACGATGAAGCGGCTGCCGAGGAGCAGGCTGCCGCGCTGACAGCGCGTGCCAGGGCAGGCGAGCCGTTCGAGGATCTCGCTCGTCAGTATTCGAAAGACGGCGGCACGTCCGGGCAGGGCGGCGATCTGGGCATCATTCTACAATCGCAGATGCCGGGTGCCCTTGGCGATGCGATATTTGCCATGCAGAAAGGCGAGATTCAGGGCCCTGTCAGGAGTGATTTCGGTTTTCACGTCGTGCGGCTCGACGATATTGCCGGTGGCGGTCCCCTGGCATTCGACGAGGTGCGCGGTGAACTCGAGGGCGAGCTCAAGACCCGGGCAGCTGACGCCGAATTTCTCGAGCTGGAGCGCAAGCTCGTTGACGCGCTGTTCGATGTTCACGAGTTGCAGGTCATGGCTGAAACCAGCGGCCTGGAGGTCGCCCTTGCAACGGGTTACACGCGCACCGGTGGCGCGCCGTTTGGTGGCAGCCAGGCCGTCATAGACGCGGTGTTCGACGAGAGTGTTCTGACCGACGGACAAATCAGTGATGTCATCGAGATCGACATCAATCGAACGGCGGTTATTCAAGTGAAGGCGTATCACCCGGAGGTCCGCAAGACAGTCGATGACGTCCGTGATGAAATCACGTTCACGCTGCAATCGGAGCGTGCGCTGAATATGATTCAGGACCGCGCGCGGCGATTCAGCGACGCATTGAAGGATGGCCAGGCATTCGCTGCAGCCGCGCTCGAAGTTGAGGCTGCGGTAACGCCGTCAGTTATTGTCGGCCGGCAGGATGAGGCGATCGACGCAAGGGTACTGAACGAGATCTTCCGGGCCAGGAAACCGGCGCCCGGCAACGCACGCATCGATAGTGCGATGACGACAACCGGCGACTATGCGGTCTTCATGATAACGGCAGTGATCCCCGGGCGGCCCGAAGCCATTCCGCTTGCCGATCGGGATGCGCGCAAAGACGATCTGGAATCAAAATCCGGTGCCGCTGATTTCAGCGCATATGTTACTGAACTGGGGCGACGTGCAAGCATCGAAAGAAGCGATGAGGCGCTGCAGCAGCAGGATTTATTCCAGTAAGCACCGTATGATCAACGCTACTGACAGGCATTTCACAGTAGCGGCAAAAAATAACAACAACGCTTGATCGTCGGGGGCGGTTGATGAAGAAAATCGAACTTCACTGGCAGATTCTGATTGCCATCGGACTGGCTGGTCTGTCTGGCTGGATCGTCAATTCTGCGGTCGCGTCCGGAGTTGAGGATCCGTCGGTCTTCGGCATCAGCGTCATCGGATTCTTCGAATATGTGGGCTCGTTATTCCTTAACGCGCTGAAGATGATCATCGTTCCGCTGATCATGTCATCGATCATCATCGGCGTTGCCGGCATCGGTTCCGGCGGCAATCTCGGCGCGCTCGGCGGGCGCACCCTGGCGTTTTATGCAACCACGACACTGGCCGCGATCCTGGTCGGTTTGATCCTGATCAACCTGATCGGTCCGGGCTATGTCGATGGTGAGCCGGCCGGTGAGTTACTGGCGCTCGATAGTTCCGGCGCAGAGATCGCCAAGGTGGCAGAGGGCAGAGGTCCCGGAGACGTCGCCAATGTTTTTCATAGCATGGTCCCGCCGAACATCGTGAAGGCCGCGGCCGAAGGCCAGATGCTCGGCATCATCTTCTTCGCGCTGTTGTTCGGTTATTTCATGACGCAACTGTCGCATGAACGGGCGGAGCCCTTATTCAAGTTCTGGGACAGCGTTTTTCACGTCATGATGCGCATGACCTCATGGATCATGAAGTTCGCACCGATCGGCGTCTACGGACTGGTCTCCGCGGTGGTCGCGAAGGCCGGCTTCCGGGCGGTGGAGCCGCTGGCGGTGTTCGCAGTGACGGTCATCATTGCACTGGCAATCCACGTTACGATCATCCTGCCGCTGTTCCTGCGCTTCGTTGGCAAGGTCAAAGCCTACAAGATGTTTCCAGCAATGGCGCCGGCCATGCTGACGGCTTTCTCTACCTCGTCATCGTCCGCAACCCTGCCGATCACGATCGAGTGTGTCGAAGAAAATGCAGGCGTATCGAACAAGATTTCAAGTTTCGTATTGCCGCTCGGTGCAACCGTCAACATGAATGGCACGGCGCTTTATGAATGTGCGGCTGCCATGTTTCTGGCGCAGGCATATGGCCTCGAACTGACATTCGGTATTCAGTTTTCGATCGTGTTCATCGCCCTGATGACGTCAATCGGTGTTGCCGGCGTACCGTCAGCGTCACTGGTCGCGATCGCGATCATCCTCGGTGCGGTTGGCCTGCCCGTAGAGGCGATCGGCGTGCTGCTGGTGTTTGACCGGATACTTGACATGCTGCGCACGAGCGTCAATATTTTCGGCGACGCCTGTTGTGCCGTTATCGTTGCCCGGCTCGATGGCGAGAAGACCAATATCGCTATCGAGGACAGCTGACATTTTTTCGCTCGCTTAGGAAGGGCTCCTGCAGAAGCATCGCAGGAGTTACCATACAAGCTCGCCTGTAGGAGCTCGCCTGTAGGAGCTCGCCCCAGCGAGCGATAATCGCACGGTAGGCCGGGCTGCTACAAAATGATTCGCGGCAAGCCGTCGCCGGAGCTCGCCTGTAGGAGCTCGCCCCAGCGAGCGATTGCGGTTCCCATCAAACGCCCGTCATCAGGAAACTGGCGGAATAAAAACGATATAATTCAGCGCATGCCAGGCCAAAAACCAAAGCTGAT
>Ga0209988_10002553_pt1 | contig 12022 bp, 11 predicted proteins | sample N075metaG_FD_183115 | JGI IMG/M metagenome (GOLD analysis project Ga0209988, IMG submission 183115) | Deep subsurface microbial communities from Kermadec Trench to uncover new lineages of life (NeLLi) - N075 metaG (SPAdes) (version 2) | ecosystem: Environmental > Aquatic > Marine > Ocean trench... | reverse complement strand
CCGGTCTGTGTGGCACTGTCTTGTTCTGCACTGACTACCCGACTGAGTGCTGGCAGCGCTGCCTCCGCCACGACGCCCATCTGCTCCAGGGCAAAAGCCGCGGCCTCGCAGACTCGTGAGTCCCTATCCGTCAACGCATTGGCCAGCGCCGGAACCGTTGAAGCGAGATGTGCCTCGCTCGCTACAGCGCCGATTGCGCGAGCGGCGGCCCAGCGCACAACCCAGTCCTTATCGGTCAGGGATTCGACCAGATACGGTGTCGCCGTCGCCGCCGTTGGGCCGATAGCCCAAAGCGACCTGGCGCTGGCCCAGCGCACTTGCAGTGATTCATCTTGCAGAACACCCGCCAGCGCTGACACAGCGTCGATCGATACCGAACCGATGTGCCCAAGCGCACGCACTGCACCCCAGCGTGCAATAAGGTTGTCGTCCTGCAATGCCTCAATGAGTATCGGTACTGCCGGCTTCCCTATGCGTGACAATGCCTCGATTACCTGTTCGGTAACACCCCAGTCCCGGTCACGCAATGCGTTCGCCAGCGCCGGCAAGCTACTGCTTGCCTCTTCGCCGAGCGCCCCGATAGCGTGTGCGGCAGCCGCTCGCAATTGCCAGCTGTCCGAAGCCAGCGCCACCTCCAGTTCCGGCAGCGCCTGTGCGCTGGCGGGAGCAAGGCTCGATAAGGCCAGCGCGGCCGCGGTGCGAATGTCGGTCGATTCGCTACTCAATACGGTGCGGATCGCCGGTACAGCGGTTGAAGATGTCGGTTGCAAAGCCCCAAACGACAGTGCGGCCTGACGCCGCACTACCCAATCTTCATCACTAAGTGCTGTTACCAGTCCGGCGACGGCCTGTTCTGACTCCTGACCAACTGCTGCCAACGCCTGCACGGACGCACGCCGAACTTCCACGCTGACATCAGCCAGAGCACGGATCAGCGCAGGAACCGCAGTGCCGGAGGTATCTTTGGAGTCGGCAATCCTTTGTGCTGCATCCCGTCGGGCAGTCCAAAGTGGGTGGCCAAGATTGCTGATCAGCCGGTCGATGCGATCCGCAGCATACGCCTCAGTGGCGCAATGCATTGCTGCCGGAAAGATGAGCATAGCAAGGATGATAGACCGCATTGAATACCTCGAATCTTGGGTCGGTTATTAGCGACCTTTTGCTTTGAGCGCAGCATCCAATCGTGGATATGCGCGCCGCACATTCCCCTCGAACACCTTGCGCCGATCCACTTCGGATAGCGCGAGCGCATCAATATAACGTTTGGTGTCATCGAAATTGTGCCCTGTCTCCGGGTCTATCCCCTTGACCGCGCCGAACATTTCCGAGGCGAAAAGGATATTGTCAATATCAATCACTCGAAACAACAGGTCAATCCCCGGCTGATGATAAACACAGGTATCAAAAAACACGTTGCGCATGATGTGCTCGGTCAGCACAGGCTTGCCGAGCATATCGGCCAGACCACGATAGCGACCCCAGTGATAAGGCACGGCTCCGCCGCCATGCGGGATGATTAACCGCAAGTCAGGAAAATCCTTGAACAAATCGCCCTGAAGAAACTGCATAAACGCAGTGGTATCTGCATTGATGTAGTGAGCACCAGTCGCATGGAAATTGGGATTGCACGAGCCCGAAACGTGGATCATAGCCGGCACGTCGAGTTCCGTCATCTTCTCGAAGAACGGGTACCAGGCTTTGTCTGTAAGCGGCGGTCCGGTCCACATACCACCTGACGGGTCGGGATTGAGATTGCAGCCAACGCAGCCCAGCTCAAGCACACATCGTTCAAGCTCCTCTATCGAGTTACTAACCGGCACACCGACGGATTGCGGTAACTGACACACAGCGATGAATGTATCTGGATATAGTTGCGTTACCCGATGGATCAGATCGTTGTTGATTCTGGTCCAGGTACGGGAGACTGCCTCATCACCGATGTGGTGCGCCATGGCAGAGGCTTTGGGCGAAAAAATCGTCATGTCCGCACCGCGCTCGCGCAGCGCCTTTAGCTGGTTTTGCTCGATAGACTCGCGAATTTCGTCGTCGCTTACAGCTTCAAGCTTTGCCAGCGGTCGCGCCGGATCTTCGAAGTGTGCGATCTGAGCGTCTCTGTAAGACTGCAGCTGCGACGGTGCTGTCGTGTAGTGGCCGTGACAATCGATGATCATCCTGTCTCTCCCCCGAATCAATCCGCTGCGCTACTGTCCTTATATACGAGCCCTCTTTCGGTGAGCCGCGGACGCATATTATTAACATCGAGGCCTAGTTCACCGTTCGCATACCGGCGGCGTGCATCCGCCTCCTTCGCTTCGCGTTGGGTGGATTCTGCCACAACTGTGGCCAATTCCTGTCGCCGCACGACCACAACTCCATCGTCGTCTGCAACGATGATGTCACCAGGCTTAACGGATTGACCTGCACAAACGATGGGAACATTAACGCTGCCCAGCGTTTCTTTGACCGTGCCCTGCGCGCAAATGTACCGCGACCAGACGGGGAAACCCATTTTGGTCAATTCAGCGACATCCCTGACCCCGGCGTCAATGACCAGTGCCAACACACCACGCGCCATTAACACAGTCGCCAGCAAATCGCCGAAGTATCCGTCACTGCAGGGCGAGGTCGGCGCCACAACCATGACGTCTCCTTCGCGGCACTGCTCGGCTGCGACATGGATCATCCAGTTATCGCCAGGCGGTAGCGATACTGTGACTGCCGTTCCTGCGACATGGGCCCCGCTGTAAATCGGTCGCATGTACGGCGCCAGCAATCCACTTCGTCCTTGGGACTCGTGCACCGTTGCGACTCCAAATTCGGTAATTTTAGCCACAGCATCCGAATTGGCACGCGGGCAGTTTTGAACGACTACACCCATCTTGGGTCGCTCCTGTTAGTAAATGTGATCCCGGCCATACGCTCAGAAACTGTCGTCGCCAGACTATTCCCAGGGCATTAGTGAGACATGAATGACGTCTTTTGCGTCACCCACGGACTTGATTGCTTTGCCCGTGTCATTGAGACCCATACGATGCGTTGTAATCAGGTCCAGGGGAAATCGGTCCGATGACAGTTGCTTCAATGCCAGTTCGCATGATTGATAATTGTGGCCCCGGGCACACTTCACGGTGATGTACTTGGTGGTGATCTTGGCCAGCGGAAAGTCAGGAAAGGTCTTAAGCTCTCCCTGGACCAGAATCGTGCCACCTTTGCGCCGTAATGCATCAATGCCGAGATGGACCGGCGCTATTCCGCCCCCTGCGGTGCAGTCAAGCGCAACGTCCACACCGTCTCCTCCGGTAATGACCCGGATTCTTTCCAACGGGTCCTCCTCCTCAACATTGATCACATGATCGGCCCCCAACTTAAGGGCAACATCGAGGCGCACCTTGTCTTTCGACGTTCCTGTTACGATGATCAATGAGGCACCAGCCTGTCGACACGCAACAACCTGCGACAGTCCCTGCTGGCCAGGACCCTGAATCAGCACGCTGGAATCATAGCCAACGCCACAATCGAACAGTGCCCACTGAATTCCATTTGCCATCGGCGTGACGATGCCTGCAAGTTCCGGGCTAACCTGGTCCGGTACTTTATGCACCACCGCATTCCAGGGCAGGTACATGTATTGCGCAAAGCCACCCCAAAGGTGTGGCGCGCGTTCGGCCGATGTATATCCGTAGCGTATGGCATCGGGATTGTTCCGCCAGTCCGTACCGTTACACAAGCGATAGTCTCCCTGATGGCACCACTCGCAGGCGAAGCAAGGCACGTAGTGTTCGATGAATACCAGGTCACCCTCTTTGACTTTCTTGCGCTCCTGAAACTGGCGGCCCGCTTTGGCAATGTAACCGATATTCTCGTGACCCATGATTACGGGTTCGGTAATCGGTGGATGCGCATAGAATTTGACATCTGTACCACAGATGCCTGCTACCTCCATCTTCAGCAGCGCTGCGTCTTGGGGCACCTCCGGCATCGGAAACTCCCTCAACTCCATCTGATGAGCCCCGGTACGAACGGCTGCGACTACTTGTTGTGCCATGTTATCCTCCCGCATCAGGCAGTGGCGGCAGCGTTTCCTTTTCAAGCTCGTAGGATTCGTCCATGCGCGGTTCAAGACCCTTCTCCGCGAGCGCCTCTGCAAAGGTAGTTCGAACCTGTGGACTTTCGTCGGCATAATCAATCTGGTGACCCCCGATACGGCGGCTGATCCAGGCCTTAGGCACACCCTGGGCATTGCGAATCGCAACACCTTCGTATTTGAATGCCAGGTAACGCGCAGGCGTAGTCCCTTTGTTGAAGTGTTGGTGATACCACATGTTCGGTGGCGTGATCATCGTGCCTGGTTTCCACTCGTATCGTTTTGGCTCCTCACCTTCCGCCCACATCAGCGAATAACCTTCGCCGGCAAGAATGATGACGTGGGCACCCGGCCCATGTGCATGGGCTTTCTTGTAGGTGCCAACCGGAAACTGCGAAATATGTGCATTCATCGAGCTTTTGGCCAGGTTGAATCGAATATGCCCGCCGCCGGCACCGCGTTCCTTGGCTTCAATCAGCGGCAAATCGACCACGTCGGCGACAAAATTGGTCTCAAGCAGTAATCCGCTGACCTTGTCTTTTGGCGTGAAGTAATCGGGTTCGCCGGAGAATCGACTCTTGAAATCATAGGCCGTGTTGAAAATGAATTCGGGTTCCTCGAATACGTTCATGAGCGGAGCCAGATTGGTGACTGCAACAAACCGAACTTTTTCATCGCCGGACCCATTAAAATGCTGATGCCAGGTATTTAGCGGGATGGAAAACATCGCCCCCGCCCGCCATTCAAACGATACTTTTTGGCCCGCATCGTTCCACACGCTGGTTGCTCCGCGCCCGCTCAAAATCAGGATCATTTCTTCGTATAGTTGTCTCTGCGCAGCTAGCTCATCGCCGGGTCCGATTTCGCAGACGTAGCAATCGTTAGACGTTCGTGAGGCGTCGTGATTGATAAAAACGCCATAACCATTGCGCCGCGCCCACGGCTTGAGCTCCACCGCGTTCAAGTCCGGCACATAGATGCCATCAATAATGTCGAGGCCTTCTTTCGCGACCCAGCGCGTGTAGGGCGTTTCCTTTTCCTTCACGAATTTGCTTACAATGTCGTCAGAAACGAGTGCGTCTTTTTTCATGGCGATTTAGTTCTTTATCATTTGTTGATTGTTCAGGCCAGGGCCGATCATTATCGGCTATAGTTCGCTGCCGAAAAACTTGCACCCCGGATAGGCTACAGTCATTAAACTCCTTTTTTTCTAACGGTGCCAGCGTCGACAAATTGGTTTAGACCACATGCGTATGAATTTATGCGATAAGCTCCTGATACCCTATTGTGAGACGCCGTTTGAACTAAAACACAGGAATCCGATGGAATATTTCTCGCTGCTTTTTTTTGGCTTCATTATCGGCATGCAGCACGCCCTCGAGGCTGATCACCTGGCGGCTGTCGCGGCCTTGAGTACGGGATCGACCTCACGCCGTGCTTTGTTGCTGCGCGGCGGATTCTGGGGCCTTGGCCACACCATAACCTTGCTGACGATCTGCGGCTTGTTGCTGATGCTCGGCGAATCCATCTCCGCGCGCACTGCTTCATTACTGGAGTTTGCCGTTGGCGTGATGATCATTCTGCTTGGCGCTAATGTGTTGTTAAAGCTGTTGCGAAAGCGCATGCACTTCCATGTTCACCGGCACAGTCGCGGCACGTTCCACGTGCACACACATTCACATGCCAACGACACCGCGCCGCACCCTGACAGTGCGCACGATCATGTGCATCACCACTCGGGATTTGGTCGGGTACTTCTAATCGGCATGGTGCATGGCGCGGCAGGTTCTGCGGGATTGCTTGTGCTTGCGGCGGCCGCTAATACCCTCGTCCAGGCCGTCGGGTACGTGCTCGCATTCGGTGCCGGTTCGATACTTGGAATGGCCTCGATGTCATTCGTGGCGTCTTACCCTTTGCGACTTATGGAGCGCTACGCCATCTGGCTGAACACTGCTGCATTTGCGTGCATTGGATGTGCCGCTATTGTCATCGGCAGCAGTCTGATGGGTGATAGCTGGCGAGGGCTATGAGTACTGTAACCCGCGTTCAAGTCGAGTCCGATCATCGCAAATCGCTGACCCATGCGATCACGATTCTTGAACGCCTCGGAATCATAGACTTCAACGGCCATTTCAGTACTCGTTTGCCGGACGGCAATATACTTATTAACACGGGCAGCTCGGTGCGCAGCGCGATTACGCCGGATGACTTCGTAGTGGTTGGAACGAACGGCGAGTTCAGCGACAATGTGCCACCGCCGCCTAAAGAACTTGCCTTGCATGTTGCCCTTTATAAGGCGCGGCCAGACGTGCATGCCGTGGTTCATGGCCATCCGAAATGGTCGACGCTGCTGTCGAGTGCCGGGCTCGATTATCAGGTTACAATGGCGCAAGGGGCGTTACTCGGCAAGGTTCCCACATACCCGTCACCAAGGTCGGTGAATAACCCGGCTGTCGCAGACGAAGTCGCCGAAGTTCTTGGCAGCGGTCGAGCCGCCCTGCTTCGCGCACATGGCTCAGTGGTTGTAGCCGAAGACGTTTTGCACGCAGCGGTGCTTGCCATATATCTGGAATTGAATGCGGAACGGTATGTCAACGCGTCTTTGCTGGGCGAGCCGTACGTGTTTTCCGTCGAAGAAATCGAGGCCTGCCAAAAGGGCCTGTCGAGTCGTGGGCTTTTCGAGAAGTGCTGGAATTACTATCTTGCGTCATGCGGATTATCCAGCCGGATATAGATGCATAAAATGGAGAGATAAACTGATGTGTGGTGATTTTGACGATCATGATCGATTTGACGATGAATTGTTCGAGCGTTTCATAGAGTTAACCGGGCGTTTCGGCGTCACCCGGGGGCAACCCGGCGGTAACGCGCCGGTTCGGCTGGCTGACGAAGATGCGCGCGCGGCGTACATGAAGGACTTGTTCAGGGCAGGATTGACACGATCGGTGAATGATGCCGCCAATCTGCCACAGGGTGAACATATGGACGCGCTGGCTGGCCAGGCCATTGTATTTGCCCGTTTGGCCGGCTTTCTTGCGGGACAATTTCCTCCGCAAACGGATTTATTCCGTACTGTTTCAGGAGCGTTGATGGACGGGCACAGCGAACCAGCTTCATTGAGCCAGCAGCCCTTATTGGCCGGCTAGCCACCCGGACTCAACGTGATCGTGTGTTTCATTGTGACCTGCTTCACATTCACTTGAAAGGTAAACAAAGACAAGGAGTTACGACATTGAATGAATCAACGAAAACCGGTACCGGAGAAGTCACCTGGGAGAGATGGTCCAAGAAAAGAACTTTTGTACGTGCGCTTGAGGGCACTTACGGAGAACTCGTGGAGGAGCTGTTTTCGCAGCCGAGAATTTATCGGACACAGGACATGAAATGGAAGGGCGGGCCGCAAATCTTTGGCAAGAAAGTGATCAATCCGCAAGCAGTGCGAGTCGCCCAGTCCATTGAAACGCATGTTGACGTATATGCACCGGGCGGTCACGGACAGAAACACGGTCACATGAATAGCGCGGTGTTTTTCGTGCTCAGGGGCAAAGGACATGATGTGCATGATGGCCGCCGCATCGATTGGGATGTCGGTGACGCGCTGATTGTAGAAAATGGTTGCGTTCACCAGCACTTTTCCGATGACAAGGACGGTGAGTCGATTATCCTGATCATGAAAGCCAAGCCGCTGTTCCTGTTTATGCACCTGATGTTCCAAAAAATGGTTGAGTATCCGCCCAAGGAACCGGTCCCCGGGCAGGAAGATTTTGCTCCGACGAACGCCCTATGAATCTATAAATTGCCGATCTGAATTGGGAAATGAAACACTATGAGCACTGAATTATCATTCGTTGACGACACCGAGCGCCAGAAAGCCCGGTCCAATGTATCCGCCAACTTTTACACCCAGGCGCTCGAAGCGTCGAAGCAGTTTCGCGCCGAGTATAAGAACCGCGCCAATGTAGTAAAGGCAGCTGACATGCCGATGGAGCGCACCGCTGACGGGCTCATCAAACACATCATCAATGAAGGCATGAATACCAAAGAATGCTGTATCGACATTTACATGCAATTCCTGCCACCCAATGGCGCCACAGGCACCAGCCGGCATCTTTCAGAGGAGGTTGCGTTTGTCATTGAGGGAACCGGCTACGACCTGCATTACGATGTCAAATTCAAGTGTGAAGACGAATTTATCTGGGAGTGGGACAGCGAGCCAAAGAAGTTCGAATGGGCACCTGGCGACTTTATTTATATCCCACCTTACTGTGCGCACAAACGATTCAATACGGATACGGATAACGAGGCACGCGTGATTGTTATCAACAGCCGCATGATGAAGGCGATTGGTTTCAATTGGTTTGACCAGCTGGAACCCGCCGAAGGCTTCGAGGATATTTGGGTGCCACCAGAAGATTAGATAAATCTTCAAGAGACACAGTGATGGGCATGCAACGATGGATAAGACATTTGTCATAAATGTAGATGGAATCGATCACGCCATCACGGCGGATCCTGCAATGCCATTGCTCTATTCATTGCGCAACGAACTGGGTAAGAAGGGCCCCAAGTTCGGCTGCGGACTGGCGCAGTGCGGCGCCTGCACCGTCATTCACGATGGTATCGCCATACGCTCCTGTGTCATGCCTGTATCGGCTGTTCAAGGTAAGATTCGAACGCTCGATGGGCTTGGCACCGCTGCTAGACCACACCCGGTGCAAAAGGCTTTCATCGCCGAAGAAGCTGGCCAATGTGCGTACTGCATCAGCGGTTGGATCATGACGTCAGTGGTCTTGCTGGAGCAGAATCCACAGCGCAGTGAAAGCGAGATTCGCGACGCGCTGGCCGGATTAAAGTGTCGCTGTGGCGCACATATGTCGATTCTCAGAGCCGTTAAGCGCGCCGCCAAAGAAATGGTGTCGTTGCAGGCCATGGACAGGCAGGATGTTTAGGGGATTCAGCGAAGTCAAGATCAAGCGCCGTGATTTACTGAAAGGCGCCGCCGCTCTGGTGGTAGCCGTACCCTTTCCCACAGCAGTCCGACGAACATCAGCAGCAACCAGGACTGGCGTCCTGATTGAGGAACGCTCGCTGAATCCGGCGCAGCTCGATACCTGGCTGGCGATCGGTGGCGACGGCGGCGTGACGGCGTACTGGGGCAAGATGGACATGGGTCAGGGCGTCGACACTGCGATCGCACAAATAATTGCCGAAGAACTCGATGTCGATGTCGATAACGTGGACGTTATCTTCGGCGACTCAGCGCGTTGCGTCGATCAGGGCGGAGCGAGTGGCTCTAGCGGATTAGAGCGCTCAGGAGTCGCGTTCCGGGCCGCCGCCGCTGAAGCTCGCCTCGCTCTGCTTGAACAAGCGTCGGCGAGACTTCAAGTGCCGTTGCACCAGATGACGGTTAACCGTGGCGTGATCCGGGTGACCAACGACGCGGCGGCTTCGGTGTCCTACGCAGACCTGGTTGGCAACAGCTTGTTCAACAAATCCATCAGCTGGAATGGAAAATTGGGCAACAGACTTGAGCTCACCACCAGAGCGACACCGAAGGACCCGGCTAACTACAAGGTCGTCGGTACGTCCGTCCCGCGCAAAGACATTGCCGGCAAGATCATGGCGACTACCGAATTCCTCCATGACCTGATTGTGCCAGGGATGTTGCACGGGAGAATGATACGTCCGTCGGTTGCCGGCGCCCATGTGTACAGAGTCGATCGCGAATCGATAAGCGACATCCCGGATGTGCAGGTCGTGGTCAGGAACGACTTCATCGGAGTAGTAGCACCGCAGGAGTGGGATGCGATCAGGGCGGCAAGACAACTGAAAGTTGAATGGCACGAATCGGATGCCGGCTTTCCCACCACATCAGCGGACCTGTTCGACTGGATCCGCTCGGCCAAGCCAGCCAGGTCCGGCGTCGAGCACGATAATGGAGACGTGGATGCCGCTTTCGCAGACGCGACGACTACCATCACTGCGGAATTTGAGTGGCCGTTTCAGAGTCACGCCCGCATGGGCCCGGCTGCGGCCATTGCGGATGTTCGAAATGGCGAGGCTGTGCTCTGGACTGACTCGCAGAAGTCATTCGACACTGCAACTGGAGCCAAGCTGTTACTGGAATCATCGCTCGACGGTCATCCGCCAACCCACACGCAGTTCAAGGTACGCAGCATCTGGATGCCCGGCCCCGGTTCCTACGGCCGATCCGACGCCGGTGACGGCGCCATGGATGCAATACTGCTGTCCGCGGCAGTGGGTAGCCCGGTGCGTGTTCAATGGATGCGTCATGAAGGTCACGCGTGGGACCCGAAGGGACCCGCATCGGTGATTACCTGCCGCGCCGCACTCGACGGCCATAGCAATATCTTTGCTTATCAGTTTCACATCAAAGGATTTTCCCGGCGTGATCAAAGTTCCCGTGAGAACACGCCGGGTGATGTTTTGGCCGGACACTTGCTTGGACACGAAAGCACGCCGCAGTGGGTCATGAGCAAGCCTGCCGACTCTTACCGGTTTCCCAGCAAACGCTACAGCTGGGAGTCGGTGCCGCCGCTCATGCGCCAGGCATCGCCGCTGCGGACATCACACTTTCGCGACCCATACGGCCCGGAAGTGCATTTCGCCGCTGAGTCCTTCATCGACGAGATGGCCATTGCGGTTGGCATGGACCCCCTCGCTTTTCGTCTCAAGCATGTTGCTGCTGAACGTGATGCCGCGGTACTTCAAGCTGCGGCCGAGCTCGCAAACTGGGTGCCGCGAACGGCAGCGCGCAAAACGCGCAGCAAAAACGGAAATTTCATTGGCTCGGGGATCGCCTATGCGCAACGCGGTGGCTCCGTTAACGCGATCGTCGTCGAGCTTGAAGTCAATCCCGATACGGGCCGCATCCGGGTACGGCGGATGTGGGTCGGCGCCGATCATGGCCTGATCGTCAATCCGTTTACGCTGGACCGGACGATTGAAGGCAACCTGCTGCAAGCGACCAGCCGAACCTTATTTGAAGAAGTTCAATTCGACCGCAACATGGTCACTTCAGTTGACTGGCTGTCCTACCCGATACTTGAGTCTGTCGACGCGCCTGATGAAGTGCTCATCCGGCACATCAACCGACCTGAGCTTGGGCCGCGCGGAGCCGGCGAGCCAACCACGCGAATTGTACCGCCGGCCATAGCCAATGCATTTTTCGACGCAACCGGCGTTCGCTTGCGGCGCGTACCGTTCACGCCCGAGCGGGTGATAGCAGCACTAAATGCCTGATGGACCGGCGGGTATGATGTAAATTTCAATTACTCGACGACGAACCATCCACCTTCGATGGCACGCTCCCACTGCAAAAAGACAGCAGGACCTATTCCGAGCGGTAAGCCCAACGTGTCGTCGGCGGCCATGTAGCCATGTTTGCCTGCCATGAATTGCGTCAGCGAGTACTTCGGGGGCGGATCCATCGCCTGGTAAAGTGGAATCACTACCTCTTCGTATACCTCTTTGCTGTGATCACGGCTGTTTGCAGAAATCTGGAACATGACGGGCGGAATCGGTTTGACACCCGGCCCCCTTAGCTCCCTCGTAAAACCAATATAGTGCGCGACCAGCGCGTCAGTATCCGCCTGGTTAAGCTGCAAGCGTTTTGCGGTCACCAGGGCAGCCTCTGTCAGCGATGCTTCGATACCATGCGTAATAATGTATTCGGCTTTGAACTGCGGCCGCTTCTGTTTATCGTCCCAGCCGTCCAATATGTCCTCCATGACCATCGGTAGTCTCATCAGGGCTTCCGCACCTTCTGTACCCAGCAATTCCGGACCGACGTAGCGAGCGCTATCGCGCCAGCTGCGTATGTAGAGTTCATCAAAAGGGTCCGAACGCGACGGCAGCTGTATGGTTTCGCTGACCAGATCGTGTTTGCCTATCTTGCCTAGTTGACCACCCCATGCA